>Ga0123337_10006530_pt1 | contig 11120 bp, 8 predicted proteins | sample frozenSSSSmetaG_FD_89792 | JGI IMG/M metagenome (GOLD analysis project Ga0123337, IMG submission 89792) | Glacier valley bacterial and archeal communities from Borup Fiord, Nunavut, Canada, to study Microbial Dark Matter (Phase II) -... | ecosystem: Environmental > Aquatic > Freshwater > Ice >...
AGCGTCGGATGAGCGATGGTCATCGCGTACATGTCGTAGACCTCGCCGCTGGCGGTGCGGCGGCCGTGGAACTTGCGGCCGTACCACGAGGCCAGGCCGCGCTCGCGGAAGGCGGGGTCGCCGGTGATCGGCACGTAGTCGCGGCCGAGCACCTGGTAGGGCTTGTTGGCGCCGCCGGGTCGCACCGGCTCGACGCGAGGCTCGGCGTCGGGGCGGGTAGCGAGGTCCGAAGGAATGTCGGCGCCGCGGCCGTCGGTCGCCGCTGTTGCCGCCGGCCGGGCCGGCGCCATGCCGCGAGCCTCGTCGCGCCGCGCCCCGCCGCCGGCACAGCCAGCGAGCATCAGCGCAACGGCGAGCGCTGCCGCCAGGCGGCGAATCCGCAGAGCCTTACGGGCATCACGCATGGAGGCGAACCTTAACCCGGGCGGCACATGGTTTGCCACGCCGCCGTCGGCTCCGGCCGCCTGCATGACAACTTCATCGCCCGCGTCGTTCCAGGGAGGAGCGCCGCGCCGGCCCCGACTCCGTGACCTTCCCGCATCCTTCGTCCGCTTCGCCGTACCGCTCCTTCTGGATGGCGGGCTTCGAAGGCGCCGACCACGTCAACGCGCGTGGCCAGCGGCTCGACATGGTCGCCCTCAACGGCCACGACCGCCACCTCGACGCCGACTACGCCCGCCTCGCCCGGCTCGGCCTCTGCACCGTTCGCGAGAGCGTGGGCTGGCGGCTGGCCGAGCCGAGCACGCCTTGGCGACAGCGGCTGGCGAGCCGCGACCGGTTCGATTTCCGCCGCTTGGTCCGCTTCGCCGACGCCGCCGCACGGCACGGCCTGCAGGTGATGTGGTCGCTGATGCACTACGGCACGCCCGACGACGTCTCCCTGCTCGACGATTCTTTCTGCGAGCGCTTCGCCGAGTTCGCCGCTGCGGTTGCGCGCGTGCTGCGGCCGCTCTCCGACGGCCCGCGCATCTACACGCCGATCAACGAGATCAGCTTTCTCGCCTGGGCGATCGCCGAGACCGACCTGGTGCTCGCCGACGGCCACGGCGCCGCTGCCAAGCAGCGCGCCCGCGCCGAAAAACGCGACCTCGGCTACGAGGTCAAGTGCCGACTGGTGCGGGCCTGCCTGGCCGCCATCGAAGCGATCCGCGCCGAAGACCCCGACGCGCGCTTCCTCCACGTCGAGCCGCTCGTCCACGTCTCCCCCGACATCAGCGATGAGGGCGGCGCGGCGCTGGCGACCCAAACCGCGGCCGACGTGTCGTCATGGCAATGGCAGGCCTGGGACATGCTCGGCGGCAACCTGGAACCCGGGCTCGGCGGCTCGGCCGAAGCGCTCGACCTGATCGGCGCGAACTACTACCACACGTGCCAGTGGGATCTCGCCAGCGGCCGCCGCCTCGAATGGCACGAGCGCGATCCGCGCCGGCGGCCGCTGGCGGCGCTGTTGCGCGTCGCCTCGCATCGCTACGGGCGGCCGTTGATCGTCGCCGAGACCAGCCACGTCGGCAGCGGCCGCGCCGAATGGCTGGCCGACGTCGGCAGCGAAATCAGGCGGGCCCGCAGCACCGGCACCGATGTGCAGGGCGTCTGCCTCTATCCCGTGATCGACCGGGCCGACTGGAGCGACACCGACCGCTGGCACCACAGCGGCCTCTTCGATGTGGCCCTGGCCGACGGCCACTTCGAGCGCCGCCTGAACCTCGGCTATGTCAAAACCCTGCGTCGCCTGCAGACATCGCTGCCCGCCACGACCTCTCACCCTCCCGCTGCCAACACCACCGTCATGCCGCACCTCATGGTCTATTGCCACCTGCGCTGGGACTTCGTTTTCCAGCGTCCGCAACACCTGCTGTCGCGACTCGCCCGCATCTGGCCGGTCGTGTTCATCGAGGAGCCGATGCGCTGCGACGGCGAGGCCTGGCTCGAGCGCAGCTCGCCGGCGCCCGGTGTCGAGGTGCTGCGGCCGCACACGCCGGTCGACGCGCCGGGCTTCCACGACGACCAGCTGTCGGTGCTCGAGCCGCTGATCGCCGGCTGGCTCGCGAGCGAGGGCATCGTCGACACCGTCGCCTGGTTCTATACGCCGATGGCATTGCCGCTGCTCAACGCCGTGGCGCCGCGCGCCGTGATCTACGACTGCATGGACGAGCTCTCGGCATTCCGCAACGCGCCGCGACAGATGCGCCAGCGCGAGACGGCGCTGCTCAAGCGCGCCGACCTCGTCCTCACCGGCGGCCCGAGCCTCTACGAAGCCAAGCGCCACCAGCACGACCACGTGATGTGCCTGCCGAGCGCCGTCGATGCTGGCCATTACGCGCGAGCCCATGCGCTGGCGGACGGCAAGCGGGTCCACCGCGCTGCCGAACTGCAGTCAAACATCGCTTCGCCTCGACTCGGCTTCTTCGGCGTCATCGACGAGCGACTCGACATCGCACTCGTGGCCGCACTCGCCGATGCCGACCCGGCGTGGCAGATCGTGATGGTCGGGCCGGTCGTGAAGATCGATCCGGCGCAGCTGCCGCAGCGCCCCAACCTGCACTGGCTCGGCCAGCAACCCTACGAGCTGCTGCCGCAGCTGGTCGCGAGCTGGTCGGTCTGCCTGATGCCGTTCGCGCTCAACGAATCGACACGCTTCATCAGCCCGACCAAGACGCTCGAGTACATGGCCGCCGGCAAGCCGGTGGTGAGCACGCCGATCCACGACGTCTCGGTGATGTTCCACGAGCTCGTCGCCATCGCCGGCGACGCACCGTCGTTCATCGCGGCATGCCGCACGGCGCTGGCCGAAAGCGACGCCACTCGGGTGGCTCGAGAGCACGCGATGGCCGCTTGCGTCGCCCGCCACGGCTGGGACGAGACGGCGGCGGCGATCGTCGCTGCCATCGGCCGGACGCTGGCCGAGGCAGACCGCGCTGAGGCCGCGATCGCCGCCCTCGACGCTGCTGCCGACATCGCGCCGACCGCAGTGGCCGCCGCCTCGCGCTGATCATCGACGCCCACCTCCACTGCTCGGGCCAGGAGCGCGCCGACGACGTGCTGCGCTCGCTCGACGAGGCGGGCATCGACGTCGGCGTGCTGCTGGCGCCGTTCCTCAGCGAAGGCTTCTCGCTCGACGATGCCGACTCGCTTCGACGTGGCAACGAGCACCTGGCGCGGCTCGTGCGCGGCCACCGCGACCGCTTCGTCGGCTTCGCCGTCGTCGACCCGCGCGACCGCGAAGCGCCGCAGCACTTGCGCCACGCCGTCGAGACGCTCGGCCTGTCGGGCGTGAAGATGGTGCCGACCGGCTGGTACCCCTACGACGACAGCGTGCAGCCGGTGTTCGCCGAAGCACGCCGGCTCGGCGTGCCGATCCTCTTCCACAGCGGCATCTTCATCGACGGCCGCTCCGGGCGCTTCTGCCGGCCGACCTATTTCGAAGCCCTGCGCGACCATCCCGGCCTCAAGATCACGCTGGCGCATCTCGGCTGGCCGTGGGTCGACGAGGCGATCGCCGTCGGCCTCATCGATCGCATCCACGGTGTGCCCGCCGACGACGCCATGTTCCGCCTCGACATCTCGTTCGGGCCGCCGCCGCCGTACCGGAAGGAAGCGCTCGGCCGCGCCCTCGAGGTGCTCGGTGCCTAATCGCTTCAGTTCGGCAGCGACTGCTTCCTGCCGTGCAGCGGCACCCACATCGCCGAACGCATGGGCTGGGTCGAGGCGTTGCTCGACGAGCTCGAGGTCGACGCCGACGCCCGCCGCCGCATCTGGAGCGGCACCGCGGCCGCGTGGCTCGGCCTCGACACCGCCCTCTCAGGTGCAGGCGACGGTGCGGAACTCGACGCGGCGGTCGAGGGCGTCGCGAAGGTCGTCGGTGCCGAGACCGATCAGCGTTTCCCGCGAGCCGACGCCGTCGGCGGCGAGGCGGGTGGCGAGCTTCTTGTTCTGGCGCTCGAGCGTCTGCTTGATGAGGTCGGCGCGCTTCTTCGAGAGCTGCTCGTTGGCGGCGGCGTCGCCGGTGCGGCTGGTGTGGCCGACGATCTTCATGCAGGTCTCGCGGTTGCCGACCTGCACCGCCAGCTCCTTCAGCCAGACCGCGTACTGCGACTGCAGGTCGGCCGAAGACAGCAGCGTCGTCTTGCCCGGGTTGAAGAACATCTTGATGGGCAGGTTCTTCGACTCGATGCCGATGCCGACGATCTTGCCGAAGGTGTCGGCGGCTTCCTTTTTCTTGCCGGTGCGCCAGCTCGTGAGGTAGAGGCCGTTGAGAACGCGCAGGTCGTCGGGCTCGGCAATCGGCTGAGCCTCGTGATAGAGCTTGTAGGCCTCGGCCGGCTTGTTGTCGTCGTAGGCGATCGCCGCCTCGTTGACGACCGCGGCGGCCGGCAGGCGCAGCAGGTAGCCCGGATCGACGCTGTCGCCCGGCGAGCTGCCCTGGCACGACTTGATGTAGGCCATCGCGGTGCGGTCGAGCGACCAGGTCGGAGCATCGCGGAACAGAGCGATCGGCTCGGAGTCGACCGTCGCCAGCGTCGCCCGGTCGACGCGCTTGGCGACCAGCTTGCCGCTGCGCAGGTCGATCAGGACGAGGCAGACGCGATAGGCGTCGGCCTTCTGGTCCTTGACGTTGCGCACGTTGATCGCGGTGAGCGTGCCGATCAGCAGCAGCGGCCGGCCCGACAGGCTGGTGCGCGACAGCGGCTTCACGTTCCAGGCCGGCACGCGCGTCTTGATGAGCGTGGCGAGTTGCTGGCCCATCTGCACGGTGCCGACCGTCTGCTGGCCGGTGCTGGCATCGATCAGCGGGTCGATGACGAGCTCGCGCGCGCCCGGGCCGACGGCACCCTGGGCGTCCTGCAGCAATCGCTCGCCGGCGCGTGCGACGGCTTCGGCGAAGGGCGCGGCCGTCACGGCCGGCGCCGGTGCAGGCGCCGGAGCGGACCGCACCGGCGTCGGCTCGTCGCGCGGAGCGGACATCGTCGGGCGCGGCGCCGGTGCCTTGCCGTCGTCGGGCGTGGCGCAGCCGGCAAGGGTCGCGGCGGCGACGAGCGGCCACCAGAAAAGCTTCTTCATGACATCGGAGCGCAGGGCGCGAAAAACGGGAAGACGCACCGTAGCTCTCCCGGCGCGCTCTTTGCCCTGGCGAGGCATGGAATGGCTCGATCTCGTGCAATGGCCGGCGTTCGCCGTGACCGTGCTGGCCGCCTGGCTGGTCGCCTCCACCCACGAGCGCAGGCGACTGGCCGGGTTCTGGATCTTTCTTCTCAGCAATGTGCTCTGGATTGCCTGGGGCGTGCACACCGGCGCCCATGCGCTCATCGCGCTTCAGGTCTGCCTCGCCGTTCTCAACATCCGCGGCGCGAAGAAGGCGGAGCCGGGGTCGTGAAGCGATGCGGCGTCGTGCCGACATCGGATGGAGGCGATGTCCGATAGGGCGCTGGCATCGAACGTGCGGCAATGCACGTCAACTCTTCGGTCGCACCGCCATGGCACGCCTTTCGTCATGCCCCTCCCCCGCCACCTCGGTGGCTCTCAGCGGCGTGCTGCAGTCGAAGGGCTTCGCCGTTCGCGACTTCGAGCTCGAGGAAGACAGTGGCGATGGCCTCGGCGATCTGTTCGGCGTTGTCGGCGGCCTGCTTCGGGTGCGCTGCTGGTCGACGGGCGAGGAGCGGATGTATTCGATCGGCGCCGGCTCGACCTGGCTGGGCGCTTTCCTGATGGACCTGGCACGCGGCCACTTCGCCCGCGCCGCTCGCGTCCAGCACGGCGCGAATGCGCTGTCGGCTTGACGAGACCACGCCTCCGGCGACGCCTGCAGTCGAAGCTTTCCTACAGCGACCGCCTCACCTCGCCGACATTCGCAGCGCTGGCCAGCGCGGATAGTGAAGCCATCGGATCGCCGCGGCAACCGGCCTCGGCACCGACGAAACCACTGCAGATCGGAAGGACATGATGAACAAGGATCAAGTCAAGGGCCGTGTCGAAGAGGCCAAGGGCGCCGTCAAGGAAACCACCGGCAAGGTCGTCGGCAACAAGGATCTCGAAGTCAAGGGCATGGTCGAAAAGGCCGCCGGCAAGACGCAGGCCGGTTACGGCGATGCCAAGGAAAAGGTCAAGGGCGCGGTCAACAAGATGTGATCGTTCCCGAAAGGGTCGGGCCGGCGCCGAAACGACGGCGGCCCGTCATCAGCGGCAGTGTCGGCGCGAGCCGTCACTGCCGCTTTCATTTGAACCTCACGCCCACGCCGAGCGCACGCGGGCGCCGAGGTCGACGCTGGCTCCGTTGCCAGCTGCGCTCGCAGTCGCGTGCCTCGGTGCCGGTGCGACGTGTTCGAACAGCGCCTGCACCGGCGCCGGCAGGAAGCGGCTGATCGCGCCATAGACATGGCGGTCGCCCCAGGCTGCTTGCTGCGTGACGTAGAAGCGCTGCGGCACCAGCAGGTGGAGGTGATGGCGGGCCCGTGTCATGGCGACGTAGAGGAGGCGCCGCTCTTCCTCGATCTCGGCAGCGCTGCCCGTTGCCATGTCCGACGGCATGCAGCCGTCGACGACCCGGAGCACGGAGACCGCACTCCATTCTTGGCCCTTCGCCGAATGGATGGTCGAGAGGACGAGGTAGTCCTCGTCGCGAAGCGGCGGGCCCGACTCGTCGCTGGTGGCCGCCGGCGGGTCGAGGGCGAGCTCGGTGAGGAAGCGCTCGCGCGAGACGTAGCCGGCCGCGAGTCGTGCCAGATGGGCGATGTCGGCAGCGCGCGGTACGGCGTCGTCGTGGCGACGCTCGAGCAGCGGCCGGTACCAGGCGGCGACGGCATCGATTTCGGCGGGCCATGCCGCTGCGCCCGATCGCAAGGCCGCGAACAGCGCCGCGAACTCGGCCCAGGCCGGCGCCGCGATCGCCTGCGCGCGCACGGCAGCGAGCGGATCCTCGGCCGTCGCCAGCGCGGCGAGCAGGCGCTGGGCACCGACGGCACCGATCCCCGGCACCAGCTGGATCGCCCGCAACGCTGCCCGCTGGCCGCGCGGGTTGGCGGCGAAGCGAAGCACGGCGAGCACGTCTTTCACGTGCGCCGAGTCGAGAAACTTCAGGCCGCCGAATTTGACGTACGGGATGTTCCGCCGCGCCAGCTCGAGCTCGAGCGCATGGCTGTGGCTGGCGGTGCGAAAGAGCACCGCCTGGCTCTTCAATGCCAGCCCGGATTCGCGCAGCGCCAGCACCCGCTCGGCGACCCACGCGGCCTCGGCGGATTCGTCTTCGACCCAGACCAATGACGGCTTCTCGGCCGCCGCGCCGGCACTCCACAGGGCCTTGGCGTGACGCTCGGCGGCCAGCGCGATGACGGCGTTGGAGGCCGCCAGCAACGGCGCCGTCGAGCGATAGTTCTGCTCGAGCGTGAGCACCGTGGCCGGCGGCGAGAAGGCGGCCGCGAAGTCGAGGATGTTCCTGACCTCGGCGGCGCGGAAGGAATAGATCGACTGGGCGTCGTCGCCCACGACGGTGAGGCCGCGGCCGCCGGGGCAGAGCGCGAACACGATCTCGGCCTGGATGCGGTTGGTGTCCTGGTATTCGTCGACGAGCACATGGTCGAAGCGGGCGGCGATCTCTGCGCCGAGTACCGGATCGGCGAGTGCCGCCGCCCACCAGACCAGCAGGTCGTCGAAGTCGAGGACGCGCTGCGCCTGCTTCTCTGCCGTGTAGGCCGCGAACAGGCGCTTCAGCGCGTCGTGGTGGTCGGCGCACCACGGGTAGGTCGCGGCCAGCACGTCGGCCAGACCGAGGCGGGCGTTGACGACGCGCGAGTAGATCGCCAGGCAGGTCGCCTTCTGCGGAAAGCGCGTGCCGCCGGCGGCCAGGCCGAGGCGCTGGCGCAGCAGCTGCAGCAGGTCTTCGGAGTCGGCGCGATCGTCGACGGTGAACGATTCGTCGAGGCCGATGCGGCCGGCATGGATTCGCAGCAGGCGTGCGCCGATGCTGTGGAAGGTGCCGCACCACGGCAGCCGCGGCGCGCCCTGCAGCGGCGCCAGGCCGAACGCTTCGTGGAGGGTGCGACCGACCCGCGTTTCCATCTCACGGGCGGCGCGCCGCGAGAAGGTGAGCAAAAGGATTCGCGACGGGTCGGCGCCGGCCAGCACCACGCGCGCGACGCGGGCCGCCAGCGTCATCGTCTTGCCGGAGCCGGCGCCGGCGATGACGAGCAGCGGCGGGTGGCCGTGGCCGCCGCGGCCGCTGCTGCCGTCGATGCCGAAGCCGGCAGCGGCAGCCTGGGCCTCGTTCAGGCGCGTGTCGAGGCGCGCGACCGGCGGCGCCGTCGATGCAGGTTCGGACAGGATCGCTGGGGGCATCGCTCGGCGCGGGTCGGGATACAGGAGCCTCGGAGCCGGGACTGTAAATCCATCCAGCCTCGGTCTGGCGCATTCGTTCACGGCGGCCGCGGGCAACGATTCATGTTCCGGGGATTCCTGCCGAAGAGTCCGCCATGAATCCTGCAGACGAGCTGCCGGCCGCCATGACGGTGCCGGGAGCACTGGCGTCGACGGCGCCCGGCGACGGCCGGGCGGCCTCGTCGCGAGTGCGCACCGACCCGTTCGTCGCCGAATGGATCGTCCTCGCGCTCTGCCTCGCCGTCGCTGCCGTGCTGGTCGGCCTGACGCTCTTGAAGGCGCATCAGAGCGTCGACGCCACCGAGCGCGACCGCCTGCGCGTCCAGGCCCGCGTCGTCGACGACAACGTCGGCCAGCAGCTCGACGGCATGAACCGCGCCCTCGCCAGCGTCCGCGACGAGTTCCTGACAACGCCCGTCCACAGCGTCTCGACACTGCTCTCGAGCCGCCTGAAGGCGCTCAGCGACGCCATCCCGGGCGTGCGCTCGATGGTCCTGCTCGACGCCGACGGCACCGTGGTCGCGAGCAGCGTCGACGCCATGCTCGGCCGCGATTTCGGCGACCGCGACTACTTCCGCTCCGCGCGCAGCAACGCCAACCCGACGACCCTGCACGTGGCCGCGCCCTACAAGACCTCGCTCGGCAACTACACGGTCGTCTTCGCGCGCGCGGTCACCGCCGCCAACGGCGGCTTCGCGGGCGCCGTCGCGGCCGCGCTGGAGCCCGAGTACTTCGAGGTCCTCATGCGCTCGGTGCTCTATGCGCCCGACATGTGGGTATCGCTCGGCCACGACAACGGCCAGGTCTTCGTGACGATGCCGCGCGACGCCGCCCGCATCGAAGGCGACTGGCAGCTGGCCGCCGCAACAAGCAACGGCCTTCGCCGCAACCCGCTCGAGACGCCGATCGTGGTCGGCAGCGTCGGCCCGGGCGACCTCGTTGCCGATTCGGCGCCGCGTATCACGGCGTGGCGCCACCTCGACCCCGCCGGGCTGCACATGGACAAGCCGCTGGTGATTGCCGTCAGCCGCGCCCTGCCCGAGGTGTTCGCGCCGTGGCGCCAGCAGGCGCTGACCTACGCCGCTTTCGTCCTGCTGTTGAGCGGCGGCGCCGCTTTCGGCCTGAGCCGCGGCCAGTGGCGGCGGCGCTCGTTCGCCCTCTTCGAGGCGAGTGCCGAGAGCGAGCGCCGCAAGAACGCCGAGCTGCTTTCGCTCGCGCTGCACGGCGCCGACCTCGGGCTATGGGACTGGGACCTGGAGAGTGATCGCTTCAGCTTCAACGAGCTCGCGCACCTTCATCTCGGATACACGGCGGCCGAGCTGGCGGCGCTCGGTGACTGGCGCCAACGCGTCCACCGTGCCGACGGCCTCCGCCTGCTCGCCGCCGCCGAAGCACACCTGACCGGCAACGTACCGACGCTCGAATGCGAGTACCGCATCCGTCACCGCGACGGCCACTGGATCTGGTTGCTGACGCGCGGCAAGGTGGTCGAGCGCGACAGCTCCGGCATCCCGGTTCGCCTCGCCGGCACCCACATCGACATCAGCGAACGCAAGCTCGCCGAGACCCGGATCGAGCGCGCCGCCGAGATGCTGCGGCGCACCGGCGAGCTGGCCCTGATCGGCGGCTGGGAACTCGATCTGGAAACGCAGCAGCTGTCGTGGACCGAGCAGGTCTACCGCATCCACGAGGTCGACCCCGGCACCCTGCCCTGCGTCGACGACGCCATCGACTTCTACGCGCCGGAAGCTCAGCCGGTAGTGCGGGCCGCGGTCGAGGCGGCGATCGCCGACGGCACGCCGTGGGACCTCGAGCTGCCCTTCGTCACCGCGCGCGGCAACCCGCGCTGGGTCCGCGCCCAGGGCGTCGCCGTCGTCGAGGACGGCAAGAAAGTGCGCCTGGTCGGCGCCTTCCAGGACATCACCGAGCAGAAGACGACGGAGCTCGAGATGGTCCGGCTCAACGAACAGCTGACGCGCCTGTCGACCACCGACTCGCTCACCGAAGTCGGCAACCGCCGCCTCTTCGACCAGACTCTGAAGACGGAATGGCTGCGCGCCTCTCGTCGCGGCGAAGCAGTCGGCCTGCTGATGATCGACATCGATCACTTCAAGGAATACAACGACCACTACGGCCACCCGGCCGGCGACGCCTGCCTGCGCCAGGTCGCGCGCATGGTGAGCGCCTCGGTGCGGCGCGGCGGCGAGCTCGTCGCCCGTTACGGCGGCGAGGAGTTCGCTCTGCTGCTGCCGGCGGCCGACCTCGACGCAGCGCGGCAGGTCGCCGAGCGCTGCATGGAGAAGGTGGCCGGCGCCAAGATCGAGCACCGCGCATCGGCGAGCTCGGCTTGGCTCAGCATCAGCATCGGCGTCGCCAGCCAGGCGGCCAGCCCGGACGTCGACTGCAGCATCCTCGTCGATACGGCCGACGCCGCGCTCTACCGCGCCAAGCGTTGCGGCCGCGGCCGCATCGAGTACTGAGCAGGCCCCGGGGCGCACCGATCATCTCCGGCCGCGTCGAGCGCGGCCCCGCGATGTCTTCCCTTCGATCGTTCCTCTTGCGCAGCCTGCTGGCGGCGTTCGTCATCGCCGCGATGGCCGGCTGCAGCAGCCTGCCGCCGCCGCCGCCGCACTCAGCGAGCCACGCGCTGACCGACACCAGCGCGACGCGACTCGGCGCCCTCGAAAGCGCGAGCCTCGACCAGGCCGGCGACGGCGAATCCGGATTGCGCCTGCTGCAGACCGGCGACTTCGCCT
>Ga0123337_10006532_pt1 | contig 11118 bp, 9 predicted proteins | sample frozenSSSSmetaG_FD_89792 | JGI IMG/M metagenome (GOLD analysis project Ga0123337, IMG submission 89792) | Glacier valley bacterial and archeal communities from Borup Fiord, Nunavut, Canada, to study Microbial Dark Matter (Phase II) -... | ecosystem: Environmental > Aquatic > Freshwater > Ice >...
AGGGCTCCACGATTGGGCCGGTAAGTCGTCAGGCAGTTGCGCTGCGAGGCCACCGACTTCATGCTTTTGGTTGGATTTGCTGATCCATTTTCTCAAGGTGCCCAGTGCGTTTGCCGAGTTTTAATCTGGAAGGCTCGATCGATGAGCGGGTGTCCCGACTGTATGCGCCCAAGTGGGTTGCGTATTCCCGAGGCAATGAGGCGCTGGCCAGAATGGCGCACTTACTCAATCACCCACCCAGCGGGCGCATGCCCTGCATGCTGCTGCACGGCGACAGCAACACTGGCAAAACCATGAGATATTGTTGGCGAATTCGACAAAGCGCTGAGAACTACGAAAAGTCGCGGGAACTCGGTGCATTCTGATCGCGCCGCATTCATTTTTAGCGGTTGACGAGCACTCCAAGCTCTTCTTTTGCCTAGCTGGCACTCGCATCGCCCAATTCGCCAACAGTATTCTCAGGTTGGTTACATCCCAAGATATGCCGCTCGCACCTGTTCATTGCTGATCAGTTCCTGGCCGGTGCCAGTCAGGATGACGTTGCCGGTTTCCAGTACATAGCCGCGGTCGGCAATGGCCAGAGCGGCGAAAGCATTTTGCTCGACCAGCAAAATGGTCATGCCCTGGGCCTTGAGCATCTTGACGACGTTGAAGACCTCCTCTACCAGCAGCGGCGCCAAGCCCATAGACGGTTCATCAAGCAGCAGCATCTTGGGTCGCCCCATCAAGGCGCGGCCGATCGCCAGCATTTGCTGCTGACCACCGGACAAGGTGCCTGCAGGCAACTTGCGCTTTTCCTTGAGGATGGGAAACATGGCGAAGACTTTTTCCAGATCACCTTCGACTTGATTCCTGGGCTGCGTGTAGGCGCCCAGGCGCAAGTTGTCGTCAATCGACAGCGGCCCAAACACCTGGCGGCCCTCCGGGCTCTGGCAGATGCCCCGGCGCATGCGCATGTCCGAGCGCAGCCGGCTGATGTCATCTCCGTCAAAATGAATGCTGCCTGCGCTCATCGGCTGTACGCCCGACAAAGTGCGCAAAAAGGTGGTCTTGCCGGCACCATTGGCCCCCACCAAGGCCACGGTTTCGCCGCGTCGCACTTCCAGGTTGATGCCTTTCAAGGCCTTGATGCGGCCATAGCAACTCTCCATGTCGCGCACGCGCAGCAAGACATCGGCCTTGGCCGGCGCCACATCCGGCTGCAGCTTGCCAGCTGTGTGCCCACCCAGTCCAATCGATTCCGGGGCTAGGTTGGCGATGCGGTGAAACAGTTCCCGGAACTCTGCTTTGGCTTTGTCGCCAAACAGCGGGTCCTCGTTATCGAGGAAAGCGCGGTCAATTTCGGCCCAGTCCTCTGGGACCAGGGTCTCGCGGGCCAGCGGCATCACCAACTTTTCTTCCTGGCGCATATGGTTTTTAAGCCCGGCCGTGTAGGCTCGCAGCGTAGCAACAAACTCGGGGGCAGCCAGCGCTCCCTGGGCAGCTTGCGCTACAACGGCTCGCAAGGTCCGGAGTTGCTGCGGTCCATCGCGATGCTCTTGCTGCAGGGAGTCCAGAATAGCCGCGGCCTTGGCGCTGCGCAAGCGCAGCAGGCGAAACAGATGGTCGTCTTCCTTGGGGTGGTGAAATCGATCGACAAACTGCTCGATGTAGTCAAAGACCGAGCTGAAAAAGGCGGGGTCGACCTGTGCGCCGTCCTCAATTTCCCCGGCAACATGGTCGATGGTTGTGGCCAGGCGCCACATATTGCTGTGGTCTTCGCTGATGATGCGTAGTGCTTGCATGCGGTTCTTCTTGTTTTTCAGGCGTGTGCGCCGAGGTAGGCGGCGATGACATCGGGATTTTTGCGAACTTCGTCCCCCGTGCCCTCAGTCAGCTTCTTGCCGTAGTCGAGCACCAGGATGCGGTCGGAGAGGTTCATGACCATCTTCATGTCGTGCTCCACCAGCACCACGGTGACGCCGGAATCGGCCACCTTGCGCACCAGGGCATCGACTTCAATGGTTTCCTTTGGGTTCAGGCCGGCAGCGGGCTCATCGAGAAAGATGATGCGGGGCTTCAAAGCCAGCGCGCGTGCAATCTCCAGTCGTTTCAATGCGCCGTAAGGCATGCTGTCAGCGCGCGCTTTGATGTATTTCTCCAAGCCCACAAAGCGCATCAGCTCGGCGGATTCTTCGCGCAGTTCAGCGTCACGGCGTGTGATGGAGGGAAAACGCAGCGCCGCCTTGAGCGGATTGCGGTCCAGCCGCAGGTGGGCTCCCACCATCACGTTCTCCAGGGCGCTCATGTTCATGCAGATCTGCAAATTTTGAAACGTGCGGGCAACGCCGCGTCTGGCCAGTTCGTTGGGAAGCTTGCCAGCGATGGATTCGCCATCGAGCAAGATGGAGCCGCTGGTGGGGGTATACACCCCGGTGATCAGGTTAAATAGCGTGGTCTTGCCCGCGCCGTTCGGGCCGATGACGGCATAGACGATGCCGGCCTCGATGCTGAAACTGACGTTTTGCACCGCCTTGACACCACCGAACTGGATCGAGAGTTGCTTGACTTCAAGGAGTGCCATGTTCAGGCTCCCTTTCCAAATTTAGCCGCCAGCGTGGGCACCAAGCCGCGGGGCATGAAGATCATGCAAACCATCAGGATGGTCCCGAAGGCGACGGTTTCCCAGCCTTCAAAAGTCGCCAGCGCCTGCGGCAGTGCTGTCAGCAGCACGGCGCCGACCAGGGAGCCATAGACCGAGGCCATGCCGCCAATCACCACCATGGTGACCAGTTCAATGGAATGGAAAAAGTCGGCGAAGTTGGGCGTGACAAAGCCCACGTAATGGGCCGTGACGCTGCCCATCAGGCTGGCAAAAACTGCGGAGATGACAAAGATCGACACCTTGTAGCGCACCACGTTGACGCCAGCGACCTGGGAGGCGACTTCCGAGCCGTGCAAAGCGCGCAAGGCGCGGCCAAATGGCGAATCAATCAGGTTGAGCGAGGCCCAGACGCTGACGGAAAGCAGCAGCGCAACAACCCAGTACCAATGCTTGTCGCTGGACAGCTCAAAGCCCAGCAGGCCAAGGGACGGCACGGCCATGCCGTCGGGTCCGCCGGTCAGGGCCGCTTCATTGCGCAGGACAATATTGATGATGATGCCCAGGCCCAAAGTGGCCATGGCCAGATAGTGGCCCTTGAGCTTGAAGATCGGCCGCGCTACCAATGCCGCCAACATACCGGTGGCAAGCGCACCGGCCCCCATGGCGAGCAGCGGATGCCAGCCGAAGTGGGTTGGCAGCACGGCAGAAGCGTAGGCCCCGATCCCCAGGAAGCCGGCGTGACCCATGCTGATCTGGCCGGCAAAGCCGATCAGCAGGTTCAGGCCCAGCACAATCACGGCGTTGATGGCCATGCGAATCGCCAGGTCCATATAAAAGCTGTTGGGCAGCACAAAGGGCAGCAGCAGCAAAATGGCGATGACGATGTACAGACCGAAATAAGCGTTTTTTTTCATGCTTACACCCGGTCCGTTGATTTGCCGCCAAACAGGCCGCGTGGCATGAAAAACAGCATGAACAGGATCATCACGAAAGGAATCGCATCCTTGTAGGCCGAGGAGATGTAGCCTGCGCCCATCGCTTCCAGGATGCCGACCAGCAAGCCGCCGAGCACGGCGCCCAGGCCGTTGCCCAGGCCGCCGACGACGGCGGCAACGAAGCCCTTGAGGCCGAGCATGATGCCCACGTCGTAGGACGTCATGGTGATCGGGGCGACCAGAATGCCACCGAGCGCGCCCAGCGCTGCAGACATGGCAAAGCTCATGAAGAGTACCCAGCTGGTGTTGATGCCCACCAGCTCTGCCGCCAGGCGGTTGAATGACGTGGCCAGCATGGCCTTGCCGTGCAGCGTGCGGCTAAAGAAGTACCAGAGAACCACCACCACCACGGCGGTGACGCCCAGCACCCAGAGGCTTTGCGGCATGAGCGTGGCGCCCAGGATTTGAATCGGAACATCGCCGGAGAACGCCGGCAGGCTGTGCGTGCCCTTGCCCAGCCACACCTGAATCAGGCCGCGAATGACCAGGGATGCGCCTATGGTGATGATGATCAGGGTGACGGTTTCCGCGCCCTTGACCGGCTCGATGGCCAGCTTTTCCAGCACTACGCCGACGATGGCCGGCACCAGAATGGCCAGCACCAGTGCGACGGGCAGCGGCAAGCCGGCCTGGGTGAAGAACACCGCCAGCATGCCGCCGAGCATGATGAATTCACCCTGCGCAAAGTTGATGACGTTGCTGGCGTTGTAGATCAGCGTGAAACCCAGCGCCGCCAGGGCGTAGGTTGCGCCGACGGTCATGCCGGAGAACAGGAATTGCAGGAATTGGGCGAGCATCATGCAGGCCGTACGGTTTGGGGGAAACCCCGGTAGCTGAACGATGGCTTGAGCATTTTTCCCCTTATCGGTTTGGCAAAGGGCAACATGCCCATCGCCGCCGATTCTGAAATGCAGCAACAAGTTTGTCAATATAAGTGATACAAAAAAAATTAAATAATAATAATTTTGTATCGCTTAATATATTGTCAACAGGGTTTTCCCTTGATTTTTGAGTGACAACTCAAGGCAAAAATGGGTCGCAAGCGAAAATGTTCGCGTAAGCCGGAGCCGTCGGGCAGGGTTGCCGCGATAGCGCGTCAGCAACTGAGGTCTGGAACGCTTGGGGCCTGGCAGGCATGAATCAATGCGGACCTTGGACAGGCGAATACAACGGGTCTTCTTTTTGGAATCGTTCGCCCAACATCGGTAGCGCGCTGGGTGTTGTACCGTTGGCCAACTTCATGTGCAGATCAATGTGACGCTCGGACGGTGCAAGCAAACGCCGGTACAGTTCCTTGCATAGCAGCCGGGCTTTCTGTCCAGGCCAGTTGGCGGGAAGCAGTACATCGGGAAGCTCCGGGTCACGCAGCAAGAGTCGGCGATAGTCGTGAATGAGCAGTGTGCGCAACAAAAAAGCGCTTTCGTCGCTAATCTCATTCTTAACATCATGGCGCAGCTTGTTCAAGAATGGGCTGTAGCGGGCTACGAAATCACTGTAAGACGCGCCCAGCTGTTCCAGATCCCATGCACGCTGAACCATCTTGGCGTCACTGGCAGAGAGGTCCGAACCCGCGTCGACAGCAAGCAGGGGCATCAAATGCTTCAGCAAATCACTCATCCCCTCGGTCATCAGCGCATCGAAAGCCGTGCTTAGATCGGTGCTTGGGTGCACAAAACAATCCGAACCGATGACGCCGAAACCCTGCCAGAAGAACGCGCGGCGCAACCGTTCGCGCTGCTTGGTGTCCAGTTCTCCTACGGTCAGGATGAGTCGCCAGCGGCGATCCCAGATGGGTGCGTTGGAGGCGTAAATATGGCGGGCTGTCTCTTCGAAGCGACGCTGCCCTGCGGGGGTCAGCATGTAATCTGCGCGGCGGCCCATGGCTTCCGAATACATCCATTCGTCCTTGACGAGGCGAAAGATGGAAGTCCGGATGAGTCTGTCACTGAGCTGCAAAGGCTCCAGCAGACCAATCAGACTGCCTAACCAGATCCGCCCGCCACGCGGCACGACGGCATCGCCAAAAACAGAAATGATGAGTGAACCGGCTTTTATGCGGCTTTGCTGCCGAAATTCGGCAAGGTGTTTTTGGATGAGATCTATCACGTAAATTGCAAAAGGAGGCCGACGTAAAGCCACGAATCTTAGCTTCTCCCATTGTTTTGTCAGTCCAGCTGGTTTTTTTCAACATCACGAAGGCCGTCATTTTTTTGTATTGAGTTCAGCAGTGGTTTAAAAATTTTATGATACAAATATAAAAATATTTCTTTAAAAAAGAATCACGTAGTGATAAGCTTGATCCACATAAAAAGCGTTTGAATAGAAGTTCGTTGTTGACTGCAGCTATTTGTACGCAACAGATCACTCCCTTTATCCAGGAAAAATCAATGCCTCATCCCTTATTCGAAAAGCACCGCATCAAGCTCGACAACGCGCTCAAGGCGATCCAGACCCGTGGTTATTGGGCGGCCTACAACGAGATGCCAAGTCCCAAAACCTACGGCGAGACCGCAGCCGAAGACGGCAAGCGTGCTTTTGAGGCACATCTGGGTCAGAAATTTGAAATCGACCAGCCGGGGCAGACTGGCTGGATCGGGGGTGAGCAATCACCGTTCGGCGTTGAGTTGAATGTCCAATACCCGGTGTGTGAGGCACAAGCCTTGATCGATGCCGGTCAAAAGGCCATGCCGGGGTGGCAGGCTGCGGGTTACGAGGGACGCACCGGCATTTGTATCGAGATACTTGATCGCTTGAATCAGCAAAGTTTTGAATTGGCACACGCCGTGATGATGACAACGGGTCAAGGCTGGATGATGGCTTTCCAGGCCGGCTCACCGCACGCCCAGGATCGCGGCCTGGAGGCCGTGACTTACGCCTACCGCGAACAGAGCTTCGTGCCAACCGAGGCGATCTGGGAAAAGCCGCAGGGCAAGAACCCGCCGCTGGTGATGAAAAAGCACTTTGAGGTGGTTGGCCGGGGTGTCGGTGTCGTCGTTGGCTGCGGCACCTTCCCGACCTGGAATACTTATCCAGGCCTGTTTGCGGCGCTCGCAACTGGCAATGCCGTGATCGTCAAGCCGCATAGCAACGCGATTTTGCCGGCGGCCATGACCGTGCGCACTGTTCGTGCAGTGCTTGCTGAAAATGGCATCGATCCCGATCTGGTTACCCTGTGTGTCGCGGCCAAACGCGAAACCACGCAACAACTGGTGACCCATGCGGCGGTCAAATCCATCGATTTCACCGGCGGCAACGTCTTCGGCCAATGGCTGATCGACAACTGCCGTCAAGCCCAGGTTTATGCCGAACTGGCAGGCGTCAACAACATCGTGATTGACTCCACCGACGCGTATAAGTCGATGCTGCGCAACCTGGCGTTTACGCTGTCCTTGTACTCAGGTCAGATGTGCACCACGTCGCAGGCCCTCTTTGTGCCAGCCGGCGGGATTGAAACCGAAGATGGCCACAAGTCCTACGACGAAGTCTGTGCTGACCTCGCCCGTACCATCGAGGGCACGCTGGCCAAGCCGGAAGTCGCTCTCGCCGTGCTCGGCGCCGTGCAGTCGGCCGATACCCTCAAGCGTATTGACGAGGCCAACAGCGGCGCGCTGGGTCAGGTGATTCTGGCGTCGAAAAAACTCGACAACCCCGAATTTCCAAACGCCGAAGTACGCACTCCGGCGCTGCTGGCTTGCGATGCTACCGACGAAAAATCCTATATGGAAGAGCGCTTCGGCCCGATCACCTTCGTTGTCAAGGTGGCCGACACGGGCGCGGCGATCGCCTTGTCTGAGCGCACTGTCAGCACCCACGGTGCGTTGACCGCAGGCATCTACTCGACCAAGCCTGAAGTGATTGCCGCCATGACCGCCGCTACCTGGCGCTCCAAGGTGGCGCTGTCGATCAACCTGACCAGTGGCGTGTTTGTGAACCAGTCCTCTGCCTTTTCCGACTACCACGGTACCGGTGGCAACCCGGCGGCGAACGCCTCCTACTCGGATTCGGCTTTTGTTGCCAACCGCTTTAGGGTGATTCAGCGCCGTCACCATATGTAAGGCCTGGTCATGACTTTTGAAACCATTCGCTTTGAGACGCAGGGCAGCGTTGCCCGCCTGACACTCAATCGTCCCGACAAGATGAACAGCTTCAACGCGGCCATGCACGCCGAGTTGCGTGGAGCGCTTGACCGGGTTCAGGAAGATCAAGCCATCCGCGTGCTGGTGCTCACGGGTGCTGGACGAGGTTTTTGTGCCGGTCAGGATTTGTCGGATAGCCAGGTGCAGTTTGTTCCAGGTGAAACACCGCCGGATATGGGCAACCTGGTTGAGAAAAACTACAAGCCCCTGATCCTGCGTCTGCAAAACCTGCGCGTGCCGACCATCGCCGCCGTCAATGGGATTGCGGCCGGTGCCGGGTCCAGCCTGGCGCTGGCCTGCGATCTGGTGATTGCCTGCAAATCAGCCTCGTTCCTGCAGGCTTTCTCCAAGGTCGGACTCATTCCTGATACCGGAGGCACCTGGTTTCTGCCGCAACGCGTAGGCATGGCGCGCGCCATGGGCTTAGCCTTATTGGCGGGCAAGCTGACTGCCGAGAAAGCCGCCGAATGGGGACTGATCTGGGCCGCCGTTGAAGATGCAGAGTTTGCCGGGGCGGTTGACACCTTGGCTGCACAGCTTTCCACTGCACCCACCAAAGCCCTCGTGCGCACCCGTCAAGCCATGCACGCGGCTCCCGGGCATACCCTGGAACAACAATTGTCCATGGAAGCCGGCTTCATGCGCGAATTGGGCTGGAGTGCGGATTTCACCGAGGGGGTGGCTGCCTTCACGGGCAAGCGTGCCCCGAATTTCACCGGGGCGTAAGCGAATGAACACTCCCATTCCCAGGCAAGCAGTTGTCGCGGTGATCGGTGCGGGCGCCATGGGCGCTGATATTGCAGTCTCCCACTCTGAGTCAAGTCTATTGGGAAAACTGCTACCGCGTCTCGACACTGATTCAACACCACGTTTTTGCGGAGAAGAATTTTCATGACTGAGCGACATTCAGATCCACAGGTACTGGCCGAAAAAGTGGTAGCCGCCATGTGGTCGCGCGACCGCGCCACCAATGCCTTGGCGATGCAGATACTTGGCGTCAAACCCGGCTACGCCAGGGTGTCCATGCCGGTGCATGCCGACATGCTCAATGGTCACCACACCTGTCACGGCGGCTACATCTTTATGCTGGCCGACAGTGCCTTTGCCTATGCCTGCAACAGTCACAACCAGAACACGGTGGCCTCGGCCTGCCACATTGACTTTCTGGCGCCTGCCAATGAGGGCGACATCCTGGAAGCAGAAGCCGTCGAGCGCTCGCTGTCCGGCCGCACTGGCGTTTATGACGTCACGGTGCGAACGCGCGCAGGAAAAACCATTGCCCTGTTTCGGGGCAAAAGCTATCGCGTCAGCGGCGAGGTGATTAACGGCCTGCCGCAGGCTGAACACGCCCAATAGTCGAACTAAAAAGAGGAGACAACATGCCTGTGAAAACCCCCATGCCTGGAGACCTTGAGCATATCGAGACGGCCAGCCGTGACGAAATCGCCGCCCTGCAGTTGGCGCGCATGAAGTGGACGCTGAAACACGCCTACGACAACGTGCCGCACTACAAAAAGAAATTCGATGACCACGGCGTCCACCCGGACGACCTGAAAACGTTGGCCGACCTGGCCAAGTTTCCGTTCACCACCAAGATCGATCTGCGCGACAACTACCCGTTTGGCCTGTTTGCCGTGCCTCGCACCCAGGTGGCCCGGGTTCACGCCTCGTCGGGCACCACCGGTAAACCGATCGTCGTTGGCTACACGCTCAAAGACATTGATAACTGGGCCAACCTGGTGGCGCGCTCCATCCGAGCGGCGGGTGGCCGCGCCGGCGACACTTGCCACATCGCCTACGGCTACGGCCTGTTCACCGGCGGCATGGGGGCCCATTACGGAGCCGAACGCGCCGGCTGCATGGTGATCCCGATGTCGGGCGGCCAGACCGAAAAGCAGGTGCAACTGATTCAGGACTTTCAGCCTGAAATCATCATGGTCACCCCGTCCTACTCGCTGGTGATTGCCGAGGAGTTTGAGCGCCAGGGCATCAAGCCCGAAGACATTTCTTTAAAGATCGGCATCTTCGGGGCCGAGCCGTGGGGCCACGGCATGCGCGACGAGATAGAGCGCAAGCTGGGTATCGACGCCATCGACATCTACGGATTGACTGAAGTCATGGGGCCGGGCGTTGCCTGTGAATGCATCGAATCCAAAGACGGCCCGGTGATTTGGGAAGATCACTTCTATCCAGAGATCATCAACCCGGATACCGGAGAAGTGGTGGCCGATGGCGAGGAGGGCGAACTGGTGTTTACCTCGCTTTCCAAGGAAGCCATGCCGGTGATTCGCTACCGCACGCGTGACCTGACCCGCTTGCTCGCGCCCACCTCCCGCAGTTTCCGGCGCATGGATCGGATCACGGGTCGTACCGACGACATGCTGATCGTGCGCGGCGTCAACGTCTTTCCGAGCGTGATTGAAGAGCAGATCCTGCGCGACAAGCGTCTGGCTGGAACCTATCAAATTCTGCTGACCCGCGATGGCCACCTTGACAACGTCGAAGTTCGCTGTGAACTGCAGCGTGAATTTTCCGGCAAGTTTTCGCCAGCAGAGGTGCAGGCGATCAGCAAGGAAATGCAGCACCACATCAAGACCATTGCAGGCATCTCGACGCGCGTGACGGTCATGGATCACGACTCCATCCCGCGTACCTTGACGGGCAAGGCCCGGCGGGTGATTGATGAGCGTCCCAAGCAAGTTTAGCGGTTTGAATGTACAAATATTTAGTCTTTTAGGCCTCTAGCCCTTACTGCATATGCGTAAGCAGCTATTTTTTTATATCAAGCGGGCGTGTGTTTTTCACGTAATCTATGACCGAAGCTTTTATCTGCGATGCCATTCGCACCCCTATCGGCCGCTACGCTGGCGCATTGGCCAGCGTGCGCGCTGACGACCTTGGCGCCATACCGCTCAAGGCGTTAATGGAACGAAACGCCAACGTCGACTGGACGGCGGTGGACGACATCATCTATGGCTGCGCGAATCAGGCGGGAGAAGACAATCGCAATGTGGCCCGCATGTCTGGCCTGCTGGCCGGGCTGCCCATCGAAGTTCCCGGCACCACGATCAACCGCCTGTGTGGCTCCGGCATGGACGCCGTCGGCCTGGCCGCACGTTCGATCAAGGCCGGCGACACCGACCTGATGATCGCGGGCGGCGTCGAAAGCATGTCGCGCGCGCCTTTTGTGATGGGCAAGGCGGAAAGCGCTTATTCGCGCCACGCCGCCATCTTTGATACGACCATCGGCTGGCGTTTCACCAATCCGCTGATGAAAAATTTGTATGAAACGCATTCGATGCCGCAAACGGCGGACAACGTGGCGGCTGAATTCAATATTTCACGTGCCGATCAGGATGCTTTTGCCGTGCGCTCGCAGCAGCGCTGGGCGGCTGCACACGCA
>Ga0123337_10006536_pt1 | contig 11113 bp, 12 predicted proteins | sample frozenSSSSmetaG_FD_89792 | JGI IMG/M metagenome (GOLD analysis project Ga0123337, IMG submission 89792) | Glacier valley bacterial and archeal communities from Borup Fiord, Nunavut, Canada, to study Microbial Dark Matter (Phase II) -... | ecosystem: Environmental > Aquatic > Freshwater > Ice >...
AGACCGCCCCTGGGTGGCGGCGCGCGACATGGCGGTGCTCAGCCTATGCTATGGCGCCGGACTGCGCATTGCCGAAGCACTGAGCCTGACCCGGGCGGACCTTGAAAGCGCGGTTTTGCGGGTCACCGGCAAGGGCGGCAAGACGCGCATGGTGCCGCTGATCGCCCCGGTGCGTCGCGCCATCGACCTCTATCTCGAACTCTGTCCGTTCAAGTCCTGGCCCGAAGAACGGCTGTTCCGCGGGGTGCGGGGCGGGGTTCTGTCCCCGCGGCTGATCCAGCTGCGGGTGGCGCAATTGCGCGGCGCCTTGGGCCTGCCGCCTTCGGCGACGCCGCATGCCCTGCGCCATTCCTTTGCCACCCACCTTCTGGGCAAGGGCGGAGATTTGCGCGCCATCCAGGAACTGCTTGGCCATGCCAGCCTTTCCTCGACGCAGATCTATACCGCTGTCGACACCGACCGCCTGCTCGACAGCTATCGCAAGGCCCATCCGCGCGGCTGACACCGCATTCGATCTCTCGCCACCTTTTGTGCCGAACCGTTATCGTCCGGCGCGACTTGTCTCTGACATATTCGCCCCGATACGGTGCGGCCAATGACCGCCACCTCATCCATCGCTCCCGTCAATGACCCGCTGGGCTATGGCTTCGCCGTGGCCGGGGCGGTGCTGTTTTCCACCAAGGGCATTTTCATCAAGCTCGCCTATGGCCATGGCGTCTCCACCGAGATGCTGCTCAGCCTGCGCATGCTGGTGGCGCTGCCGGTCTATCTGGTCATTCTAGCGACGCTGCTGCGGCGCGGGGACAGTTTGCGCCGCCTGCTGACCCCCAAAGTGGTGCTGGCCAGCATGGCGGTAGGCATTCTGGGTTACTATCTGTCGAGCTATCTCGATTTTTTGGGCCTGGCCTTTGTCAGCGCCCAATATGAGCGGCTGGTGCTGTTCACCTATCCCTTCTTCGTGCTGCTGTTCGGCGTCTGGTTCTTTGGCGATGCCATGCTCTGGCGCGTCGTGCCGGCCATGCTGGTCTCCTATGCGGGCCTGCTGGTGATCTTTGGCTGGAACCTGGCGGTCAACCCCGATGGCCTGCTCGCTGGCACGCTGCTGGTGCTGGGCTCGGCCATTACCTTTGCCCTTTACCAGCACCTGGCCAAGCGGCAGATGCTGGTTATCGGGGCGGGCCTTTTCACCTGTATCGGCATGTCCACCGCCGCCGTCGTCGCCATTGCCCAGAACCTGGTGCTGGTGGGACCCGCCAGCTACCTGACCCTGACGCCAGCCATCTGGTCCTATGGCCTGGCGCTGGGCCTGCTGGGCACGGTGCTGCCAAGCTTTCTGATGAATATGGGCAATGGCCCGCATCGGCGCCCGGGCCACCTCCTCCACCGCCGCCTTCGGCCCCATCGTCACCATTGTCATCGCCGTCTGGGTGCTGGGCGAGCCCTTTACGCTCTTTCATGCCCTGGGCACCGCCCTGGTGCTGGCCGGCTCGGTGCTGTTCACCCGCGCCGAGCGCATGGCGCAGCGACAGCTGCCCTGACCGAGCCGGCAGAAATTTTGCGCTGGGGCTGTCAGCTGCCTTAAAGCCGCTTTACTATGCCGCAACACACGGGGACGTTACCTTCGGGAGGGACAGACGATGAATGCCTTGCACACAATTCTGGCCGGCACTGCCCTGAGCCTGGCCCTGATGGCAGGCCCCGTGGCGCCCGCTCTGGCCCAGCAGGCGGCCCCGGATGCGCCGGCGACCGAGACCGCGCCCGCCGAACCGGCACCGGCGATTGATTTCGGCGATGACAGCAGCGACTGGGCCAATGATGGCGAGTGCGACGATCCCCGCTTTACCGGCACCGGTGCGGCCGAGGAACTGCTCGACGCCGACCGTGGCCATGACGCGACCGACTGCAGCGCCGCCTTTGCCGAGGGCACGGTGAGCCTTGCCGACCCCGAGGATGCGGATGTCGCGGCGACCCCGGCGCCCGAACCGGTCGCCGAGATCGACTTCGGCGATGACGCCAGCGAATGGGCCAATGACGGCGAATGCGACGATCCGCGCTTCACCGGGCCGGGATCAGCTGCAGAACTGCTCGATGCCGATATCCTGCACGACGCCACCGACTGCAGCACAGCCTTTGCCGATGGTCGCGTGAACCTCGTCGAGTCCGGCGACGTCCCTAAGACGGTGGTCGCGGCCGGCGCCACCAGCCGCATCGACTTTGGCGATGATAGCGGCGAATGGACCTATGATGGCGAATGCGACGACCCCGATTTTGCCGGCGCCGGCATGGCCGCCAAGCCGGGCCCAGAGAGCCGGCTGCGCGATGCCAGCGATTGCCGCGCCGCCTTCGATCTGGGCACCATCTGGCTGGGTTCGGCCAGCGCCCAGGGCACGCCCAGCTTTGACTATGGCAGCGATACCAGCCAGTGGGCCTATGACGGCGAATGCGATGATCCGCGCTTTACCGGCGCCGGCACTGACAAGAAGCTGCTCGATGACGACATGCTGGCCGATGCCAGCGACTGCCGGGCGCTCGAGGCCGAAGGCCAGGTCAGCATTCGCACGGTCTATAGCCCCGGCTATGCCGCCGGCGCGCCTTATGACAGCAGCGACATCGACTTTGGCGATGACAGCTCCGATTACGCCGGCGACGACGAATGCGACGACCCGCGCTTTGAAGGGCCGGGCGCCGCCGGCTACCAGCTCGACACCGATATCAGCCGCGACGCCGGCGACTGCCGCGCCGCCTATGAGGCGGGCACGGTGATGCTGCGCGAGGGCGAGGTCTAGCGAGCATAACCGGCAGGTCGATCGGATCCGGACAGAGGCAGGGGTGACCCTGCCTTTGCTGTTTCCGCTACCAGACCTCGAATTTGCCCGGCATGGCGATCTCGTCGCTGTCGCAGTCAAAATCCCCCGCCGCATCGGCGGCGGCGCGCGCCAGATCGTTGGCATCCTTGTTGGCCCGGGCATCGACATAGGCGATGTGGCAGCTATTGCCCTCGACCAGCTGGGTCACCACCAGCACTTGGCCGCTATCCTCGCCGGTATCGATATCGGCGGTGTGGTAGCGCACAATAGTAGCCACCGGCAGCCAGCGCCCTGATTGATTGCTCAGCCGCCATTCGAGCTTCTCGTCCAGCCGGTTGAACGGGCTCAAGGTCTGACCGCCCGGCTCGGCATCGATATTGAAGCCATAGACGACGGAAAAGCGCAGATCGCCCTCGCTGACATGGACCGGATAGCCCTTGTAGCCCGGACAGGCCCAGCTGACCCCGAAATCATCGGCCTCCAGCACCAGGCAATCGGTGTCCAGATTGAGGTCGGTATAGGCGCTGGTAAACCCGGCCTGCGCCAGCACCGGCGCACTCGCCAATCCCCATGCCAGGACCGGCAAGGCCAGCAGACTACCCATCTTGATCGCTATCGGCATGGCACGATACTCCGTAAAATCCATCGTCATGATCCAGATCAATGTGCCCCGAGCAAGGCCGTAGCAAACTTGGGTCATAGGAGACAATTCCATGTTCAACACTTTGCTGATTGCTACTGACGGCTCCGAACTGGGCAACAAGGCGCTGGCGGCCGGGCTGGACTTGGCCAAGCTGCATGGCGCCAAGATCACCATCATGACGGCAAGCGACCCGGTAAGCAGCGCCATCGGCGCCGGCGGCTTTGGCAGCATCGATGCCGGCCCCATCCTGATCCAGCTGGAAGAGCGCTATGCCGAGGAGGCCCAGACCATCCTGGCCGCCGCCGCCGCCAAGGCCCTCGAGGCCGGCATCACCGCCCAGACGTTGCATGTGCCCCAGCACCGCCCGGCCGATGCCATCGTGCAGACCGCGACCGAACTGGGTTGCGATACTATCATCATGGGCTCGCATGGCCGACGGGGATTCCAGCGACTGCTGCTCGGCAGCCAGGCCGCCGAAGTGCTGGCCCGGGCCAGCGTAGCGGTGCTGATCGTCAAATAGGCATGGCTGCCGCAGCGCTATTGGACTTGCCTTCGCGGGCCGTTTTGGGCAGAACCTGCCCCATCCGGCCCTCCACCGAACGGCATGAAACCAAATGAACATCGACGCCATTCCTACCGGCAAGAACCCGCCCGACGACCTCAATGTCATCATCGAAGTCCCCATGGGCGGCGAGCCGATCAAATACGAGATCGACAAGGCCAGCGGCGCGCTGTTCGTTGATCGCTTCCTCTATACGCCGATGCGCTATCCGGGCAATTACGGCTTCGTGCCGCATACCCTGTGCGGCGACGGCGATCCGCTCGACGTCATCGTGATGAATTCGCGGCCCCTGGTGCCCGGCGCCGTGGTGCGATGCCGGCCGATCGGCGTGCTGTTCATGGAAGACGATGGCGGCCAGGACGAAAAGATCCTTGCCGTGCCCGTCTCCAAGCTCACCCGCATGTATGACGCCATCAAGGATATCGGCGACATGCAGGAAATCCAGGTCGAGCGGGTCAAGCACTTCTTCACCCATTACAAGGATCTCGAGCCCGGCAAATGGGCCAAGATCAGCCATGTCGGCGGCTATGAGGATGCCAAGAAGGTCATCCTCGACTCCATCGCCGCCCACGCCGCGGCCTGATCGAATGACCAAGGGGGCGCCATGCGCCCCTTTTCCTTTTCGGGAGCTGCCATGACCGGCCGCATCGTCATTCTCAACGGCGCACCGCGTTCTGGAAAGTCGTCCATCGCCGCCGCCATGCAGCAGACGCTGCCCGGAAGCTGGATCAATCTGGGCGTCGACGCGCAGAACCGCACCCTGCCCCAAAGCCTGTTGCCCGGCATTGGCCTGCGGCCCGGCGGCGAGCGCCCCGACCTCGAGCCGGTTGTGCAGCAGCTCTATGCCGCGCTCTACCAGTCCATCGCCGCCCATGCCCGCGCCGGCTTTGACGTCGTGGTCGATATCGGCCACCACGATGCCTATTCCCGCCCGCTCGGCATCCTGCCCGAATGCGCCGCCATTCTGGTCGGGCTCGACGTGCTGTTTGTCGGCGTGCACTGCCCGCTCGAGATCATCATGGCGCGGCGCAATGCCGATCCAGACAGTCTGTATGTAAAAGGCGAGGGCGTGCCGGCGCCGGTGCAGCGCTGGCAGGACGAAGTGCATGTGCCGGGCCTCTATGACCTCAAACTCGACACCGGCACGCTGACGCCGACCGAAGCAGTAGCGGCCATTGGCGAGGCCCTGGCATCGCCGCCCCGGATCCGCGCCTTCACCACCCTGGCGACGCCAGCCCTGCATTCGTGATTTGCTGCCCCGCCGGCCGGCGCGCACAGTCCGGGCAAACGGGGAGCGTGACATGAGACGGTTGGGCAGCATTGTCAGCCTGGTGCTGATCCTTCTGGGCGCAGTATGGATGCTGCAGGGCGCCAATCTGCTGGGCGGCAGCTTCATGTCCGGGCAGAGCCAGTGGCTCTATATCGGCCTGGTCGTGGCCCTCCTCGGCGCGGCGCTGTTCTATTGGCTGCGCCGCTCGCGCCCCTAGCCCCGCAGCCCATAGGTCGAGACCACATTGCCCTTTTCCGTGTGCTGGCTGCCCAGCAGGGTCAGCCGCGTCACCGGATCGCCCTTTTCGAATAGCGGCCGCCCGCTTCCTGCCACCACCGGATGGGTGATCAGCGTCAATTCGTCGAGCAGGCCGGCAAACAGCAGCTGCCGTACCAGCGAAATCCCGCCCATGGCCGAGATTTCCCCGCCCGGGCCGGCCTTGAGCGTCCGCACGAAATCGAGCATATCGCCCTCGATCAGCCTGGCATTGTTCCACTCCAGCGGCCCGCTCAGCGTGTCGGAAGCCACGAATTTGGGCACGCCATTGATAAAATCGGCAAAGTCGCCATCGGCCGTGGCCTGGGGCCAGTAGCCGGCCCATTCCTGGTAGCCGACCCGGCCCATCAGCACCGTATCGACGCGGCCCATGATGGCGCCCAGCATGCCGCCCAGATCGGCATCGAAACTGTCGAACTGGAACTGGTTGGGCGCCTCCACCACCCCGTCAAGGGCATGGAACAGACCTGCAGTAACCTTGCGCATCAAGCTTTCTCCCCACCAGAGGGCCGCCCCTTGGCGGGCCCTTGCCAACAAGACGATGCGGCACCGGCCATTTCGACCGGCGGCGCGATTTTTCTGGCCCCTCAGCCGCGTGGCGGCGTCTCGGCCCGCAAGGCCGCCACCTCGGCCCGCAGGGCGCGCAGTTCGGCGAGGATATGCACGGTATCGTCATGCAGCGCCTGCCGGTCGGCCGTGGCGGTGGCCTCGGTCTCTTCCTGCATGGCCGAGACGATGACGCCGATGAAGAGGTTGAGCACCGCATAGGTGGAGAGCAGGATGAAGGGCACGAAGAACAGCCAGGCCAAAGGAAAGGCCTCCATCACCGGCCGGACAATGCCCATGGACCAGCTTTCGAGCGTCATCACCTGGAACAGCGTATAGAGCGAGGCGCCCAGGCTGCCGAACCAGTCGGGAAACTGCGCCCCGAAGAGGTTTGTCGCCATCACTGCCGCCACATAGAACAGCATGCCCATCAGCATGACGATCGAGCTCATGCCCGGCAGCGCGGCGACCAGGCCGCCCACCACCCGGCGCAAGGCCGGCAGGGTCGACACCAGCCGCAGCGCCCGCAGGATGCGCAGGGCGCGCAGCACCTGGAACGGCCCGCTGGCCGGCACCAGGGCGATGGCGACGACGAAGAAATCGAACAGGCTCCAGGGATCGCGGAAGAAGGCGGGCCCGAAGGCATAGAGCCGCAGCGCGATCTCGACCACGAAGATGGCCAGGATCAAGGTATCGAGTGCGTGCAGCAGCGGCCCGAAGCGGGCGACGAGGCCGGCATCGGTTTCGAGCCCCAGGATCAGTGAATTGAGCAGGATGACGGCCACGATGGCCTGCTCCCAACGGCGGGAGCCGAGCAGTTGAACAAGCGCCTGACGCATGGCGGGATATCTCCGGAATTTCAGCATGAGGCAAAGGCCAGGGCACGGGACAAGTCAAGAGGGATGGCGACCGCGCAAGCGTCATGGCCGCCTGGGTCGCGGTTGTCACAGCAGAGCGGACCCCGAGGCCGCTTTCGCCTCTGGTAAGTTAAAATAGTGAGACGATAGCCGCCTCGGGGTGCCGGTTTTTGGAACTGTTCGGCGGCACGGGATCGCTCGTCCTCGCACGGCCGTCTCGGAACCTGTGGGAGAGGCAAAACCCCCACCCGGCTCACCCCACCACTGTTCGCCTGCAGGCCGCCACGTGGGGTGATGGGGGGATTATGCGCGCGGTTTTGGCGGCGGGGATAAGCGGGATAACGGGGTGATCACTGCAATGCCAAATCTAGGCGGTCGTCACCCTCGGGCTTGACCCGAGGGGGCTGCACTTGCCCGGCGCCCCCGTCAGTACAGAGCCCTCGGGTCAAGCCCGAGGGTGACGCGCGGTGGGTGGGGTTGGCACCAAGGCTACCACACGCGCGCTGTCATCCCGGCGCAGGCCGGGATCCATCCCGAGATGGCGCCACAGCCGCCAGGTCCAGATCATAATCACGCTGCGCCGCTTCGATATCGGCGCGGTTGGCGCCGGCCCAGCCGGCCAGCAGCGAGAGCGGGCCAGTCAGAGAGCGCCCGAGCGGGGTCAGTTCATACTCGACACCGGGGGGAATGGTGGGAAATACCGTGCGGCTGACCATGCCGTCGCGCTGTAGTCCGCGCAGGGTCAGCGTCAGCATGCGATGGGAAATGCCCGGAATGGCCCGCATGATCGCATTGAACCGCATGGGGCCGCCCGAAAGATGGCCGACCACCATGACGGTCCACTTGTCGCCGATCCGGGCGATCACCTGCCCCAGTGCAAGGCATTCGCTGCGTGGCGTGACGCCGGTGGCATCGGCGGGTTCGGTGCTCATGGAGGGCTCCCTTTGGTCGGCAACGTACATCGCTGATCGTTACGCAGCTTTTCATGCGTTCTTGCGGCAGGTTTTAGTCACCAGCATATACCAACGCACAAACAGTGCGTTGCCAATCTGGCACGCCAATGGAAATTGGAGCCGTCATGAGCCTAGACCTCGCCCAGCGCCTGCAGCGCCTTGAAGACCGCCACACCATCAGCGAGCGCGTCATCACCTATGCCACCAGCATCGACGCCGGCGACTGGGCCGGATTTGGTGCCTGTTTTACCGACAGTGTGCATGTTGATTTTTCCGCCGCCGGCATGCCGGCCCAGGACTTTGACCGCACCGACTTCGTCGCCTTCGCCAGCGCTGGCCTCAGCGGCTTCAAGGCGCGTCAGCATCTGAGCCCCAACCATGTCATCACCTTTGACCCTGTCGATCCCGACCGGGCCACCTGCACGTCGTACATGTACGCCCAGCACTATCAGCCGGGCGCGGCCAGCGGGCCGGTCTTTGTCATGCATGGCAGCTATATCAATGCCCTGCGCCGCACGACGGCCGGCTGGCAGATCGAGGCCCTGACGCAACTGGTGAGCTGGATGGACGGCGCCCCCGAACCCATGACCGCTGCGGCACACTGACCGTCCACCATATATTAGCGAGAAGGCCCAGGATCACTCCCGGGCCTTCTTCAGTTCAGTCCAGACGACGTCTGGTCAGCCCCAATGCGCCAGCACCGCGATCAGCAACAGGGCCACGATATTGGTGATCTTGATCATCGGATTGACGGCGGGGCCCGCCGTGTCCTTGTAGGGGTCGCCGACGGTGTCGCCGGTGACCGAGGCCTTGTGGGCGTCGCTGCCCTTGTGGTGGGTGACGCCGTGGCTGTCGGTAAAGCCGTCCTCGAAGCTCTTTTTGGCATTGTCCCAGGCGCCGCCGCCGGCGGTCATGGAAATGGCGACGAAGAGCCCGGTGACGATGACGCCCATCAGCATGGCGCCCAGGGCCGAAAAGCCCGCCGCCGCGCCGGCGATCCAGTAGATCACGAAGAACACCACGATGGGGCTGAGCACCGGCAGCAATGACGGCACGATCATTTCCTTGATCGCCGCCTGGGTCAGCATGTCGACGGCCCGCGCATAATCGGGCTTGGACGTGCCGGCCATGATGCCCGGATCAGCCTTGAACTGGCGGCGCACTTCCACCACCACCGATTGGGCGGCGCGACCCACCGCCGTCATGCTCATGCCCGAGAAGAGGAAGGGCAGCAGGCCACCAAACAGCAGACCCACCACCACATAGGGATCGGCCAGCGAGAAGGTGAGCGTGCCCATGCCGGCAAAGATCGCCGGGGCATCGGGCAGGTTGGCAAAGTAGATCAGATCCTGCGTATAGGCGGCGAAGAGCACCAGGGCGCCGAGGCCCGCCGAGCCGATGGCATAGCCCTTGGTGACGGCCTTGGTCGTATTGCCCACCGCGTCGAGCGCATCGGTATTGTGCCGCACTTCCTTGTCGAGCCCGGCCATTTCGGCGATGCCACCGGCATTGTCGGTAACCGGCCCGAAGGCATCGAGCGCGACCACCATGCCGGCCAGCGCCAGCATGGTTGCCACGGCAAAGGCAATGCCGAAGAGACCGGCCAGATTATAGGTGACGATGATGCCGGCAATGATCACCAAAGCCGGCAGGGCGGTCGACTCCAGCGAGACGGCGAGGCCCTGGATGACATTGGTGCCATGGCCGGTGACCGAGGCCTCGGCGATGGAATTGACCGGGCGCCGATTGGTGCCGGTATAATATTCGGTGATGACGATGATGAGCCCGGTAATGACCAGGCCCGCCACGCCGCACCAGAACAGGCTCATTGGGGTAAAGGTCTTGTCAGTGGCAGCAATGGCGACGTTGAGGTCGCCAAAAACCATCCACAGCACCGGCAGCAGGGCCACCAGCGAAAAGACGCCGGTAGCGATAATGCCCTTGTAGAGCGCGCCCATGATATTGTTGGAGGCGCCCAGCTTGACGAAATAAGTGCCGATAATGGACGTCACGACGCAGGCGCCGCCGATGGCCAGCGGCAGCACCATGCCGGCCAGCTTGAACGCATCGGGCAGGATGATGGCGGCCAGCACCATGGTGGCCACCAGGGTCACCACATAGGTTTCGAAGAGATCTGCCGCCATGCCGGCGCAGTCGCCGACATTGTCGCCCACATTGTCGGCAATGGTGGCCGGGTTGCGCGGATCATCCTCGGGAATGCCCGCCTCGACCTTGCCCACCATGTCGCCGCCGACATCGGCGCCCTTGGTGAAAATGCCCCCGCCCAGCCGGGCGAAGATGGAAATCAGCGAGGCACCGAACGACAGGGCGACCAGCGCATCGATGACCACCCGGTCATTGAAGGCAAAGCCCAAAAACTGCGTCAGCACGATGAAGTAAAGCGTGACACCCAGGAGCCCGAGCCCCGCCACCAGCATGCCGGTGACCGCGCCCGACTTGAAGGCCAGGTCCAGCCCCTTGGCGAGCGAGCCGATGGCCGCCTGCGCCACCCGCACATTGGCGCGCACCGACACATTCATGCCGATGAAACCGGCCGCGCCTGATAGCACCGCGCCGAGCAGGAAGCCCACCGCCGCATAGATGCCCAGCAGAAACCAGGCCGCGATCAGGATGACAACGCCCACGATGGCGATGGTGGTATATTGCCGCTTGAGATAGGCCGAGGCGCCTTCGCGCACGGCGGCCGAGATTTCCTGCATGCGGGCCGAGCCGGCATCGGCAGCGAGCAATTGTCGTGTGGTGATGACGCCATAGATGATGGCCAGAGCGCCGCAGATGACGATCAGCCAGAGTGCCAAAGTCATAGAATAGTCCCTCTCGATTTCCTCCAGGGACTCCATGCCAGGCCGAGCGGGTCCTCCAACCCGGATCGGCCAGCCCTCCTAAGAGCCCCCTCCGCCGTCGAGATTAGCCGGATTGTCTGCTTAAGCAATGGATATTGCGGTGAATTGTCGCGGGCTGGGGAGATGTGAGCGTCCTGGCGAAGACCCCCACCTAACCTCCCCCTGAAGGGGGAGGAGCCGCGTGGTGGGTGGGTCCGAACGTGCCGCAAACTGGATGGGTCCCTCCCCCTTGTATGTTTGCTTGGAGGCCGTGATTGGCGATGATCGGCCTGGGAGCTTTGGGTTTACCGGGCTCCCGGGCTGGATAGCGTGTGTCCCCCAAGAGCCAGCAAGCT
>Ga0123337_10006538_pt1 | contig 11112 bp, 4 predicted proteins | sample frozenSSSSmetaG_FD_89792 | JGI IMG/M metagenome (GOLD analysis project Ga0123337, IMG submission 89792) | Glacier valley bacterial and archeal communities from Borup Fiord, Nunavut, Canada, to study Microbial Dark Matter (Phase II) -... | ecosystem: Environmental > Aquatic > Freshwater > Ice >...
CATAACAGGTGCGGCTATCAGGGAAAACCCATCAGCAAGTATACAGAATGGATTGGTAGGAAAATTACCGGGCTTTTCGGCACAGCAACGTTCCGGCCGGCCAGGTGCGGATGGCGCTGCCTTTTTTATTAGAGGTGTCAGTTCTTTTACCGGATCTAACACGCCCCTCATTATTGTAGATGATATCGAATACAGTTACGATCAGTTTTCTGTACTGGACCCTAATGAAATTGAAAGCCTCTCCATTTTAAAAGATGCGGCAACCACGGCTGTGTATGGTATTAAAGGCGCTAATGGTGTGTTGGTTGTTACTACCAGGCGTGGTAAACTGGGTGCCCCCAAAATCTCCTTCAGAACAGAGTATGCCACCATGGAGCCGACCGTTTTGCCAAAGTACCTGGATGCTTATAACACCGCTTTATTGTTCAATAAGGCGCAAATAAATGACAATAGTTTTTTAGCAACTCCTAACCCCGCTTTTCAACCCAGGTGGACTGCAACAGACCTGCAGCTTTTCCAGGACGGTACCGACCCCTACCTGCACCCAAACATTGACTGGTACGATGTGCTATTTAAAAAATTCAGTCACCAAACCAGGAGCAATATTGATATTTCCGGTGGTACCGACAGGGTGAAGTATTTTGTATCAATGGGATATATTGACCAGGGAGGTATATTGAAAGACTTTAGCGAAGGGCAGGGTATTGACGGAAACTATTTCAACAAACGGTTTAACTACCGCTCCAACCTTGATATCAAGGCTTCAAAAACACTCGATTTTAGGATAGACCTGTATGGCAATACCAGCCGGGTGAATAATCCATTTATACAGTCCAACAATACTACCAACGGGCAAAAAAATGACGCTTTTTATGAGTACAGCAGTTTTCAATCGCTGTCCCCTTATGCCTACCCCATTAAAAACCCGGATGGTAGCTGGGGTTACAGCGCTTCACAAAAAGCTAATACTAATTACGATGCCAATAATATTGTGGAGCGGCTGGCTTTGGGCGGCTATCAGCGTAACAACAATGACAACATGAATTTCATTACCTCTGCTACCCAAAAGCTGGATGCCATCACCCGGGGCCTTTCATTAAAGGCAGTAGTATCTTACGCCAGTAATTACAACTATGGCCGAAACGAAACCAGGCAAGATTATCCATCTTTCATTTATAATCCTACAAATAATTCCTACGTGGTAAGGGATGCTAACGTTTACCGGGTGCAGCCATTATCGCTTGGTTATGATCCGCGATCTACCTTTCGTGATTTTACCATGCAGGGTATCCTCAACTACGACCGTACTTTTGGTGCCCACCATTTTTATGGATTAGCGTTATTAAGCAGAAATAGTAAATGGTTCAGCAGCAGTGATCAAACCTATAATTTTATACCTGTTAATTTCCAGGGCCTTTCATCCAGGGTTGGATATGATTATAAACAACGATACCTGCTGGAATTAAATATGGGTTATAATGGCACCGATCGTTTTGAAAGTGAAAAACGCTTTGGTACTTTTCCTGCAGTATCAGCAGGCTGGAATATAGCTGAGGAAAGTTTTGTAAAAAACAATATTCCGGCTATTAATTTATTTAAATTGAAAGGCTCGTATGGTATTGTTGGTTCTGACCAGGTGGGTAATTTCGGTTATGTGTACCTGCAAAGTTTTTTACCACAAACCGCTGGTTATACTAATTCCAATACCAGCTTCAACAACTTTCTTATAAATAACAGGGTTCTCCAGGGAAATTTTGGGGTCAATTCTACCCCTTACGGCAACTTACAGGAAGGTACTTTATCAAACCTGGTAACCTGGGAAAAAGTAAAAAAATTAAATCTCGGTCTTGACTTTGGCTTATTTAAAAACAAAATTTCCGGTACCATAGAAGTTTTCAAAGATGAACGCTACGATATTCTCACACAACGTGGTACGGTTTCTCAACTCTTAGGCATTACGTTACCACCGGTAAACCTTGGCAGGGTAAAAAATGAAGGCTACGATCTTGAACTCACCTACCGGGATAAGATCGGACAAAAATTTAATTTCTCGATCAGGGGAACTTATTCTTACGCCAATAATACCCGCCTTAACATTGATGAGGCAGCACCGATACAGCCCTACCAGGCAGCTACCGGCCGCAGCATTGGCGATCCGCTGCTGTATAAATGGACGGGTAGTTTTTACAAAGACCAGGATGACATCACAAAAAGCCCTCGGGTTACACTCGCAGGTGTACTTCCGGTGCATGCCGGCGACCTGAAGTATGAAGACATCAACGGCGATGGCGTAATCAATGAATTTGACAGAGGATATTTTGGATCCCCCAACCTGCCACGGGTTAACTATGGTATGCAGTTCCAGTTAGGGTATGGCAAGGTACGCTTCAGTGTATCGTTCCAGGGTACCGGTAATTTCAGTGTCAATGGCACCGAGGAATCTATCAGGGCCTTTTCTGCCAACCTTACGGATGTACACGCCCAGGCCTGGACACCCCAATTGGGTGACAACGCAAAATACCCGGTGCTAACTTTTCAAAGAGGTATCAGTGATCCCGGTGTAAATTCTACCTTGTGGTCTCGTTCCGGAAAATACCTGCGTCTCAGAACGGCCGACATTTCATATTCACTCCCGCAGGCTTTATTAAAGCGTTTAAAGGTGGATGATATCCGGGTATACATCAATGGAAACAACCTGGTTACCTGGTCAAAGTTTTTTGACCTGTATGCCCTTGACCCGGAAGCACCTCCCGGAACAGACAGGACTACCTATCCTCCGCAGAAAGTATATAACATAGGCTTCAACATTACATTTTAGTACAACCAATTTATACAATGATGAAAAAGATAATTCTATTGCTTGCGGTTGTGTTGCTGGGGATTGTTTCGTGTAAGAAGCAGTCTTTCCTCGATGATAAAACAACCAACCTGATTGATGTAAACGCAGTTTTTTCGGATAGTATCAGAACGATGGCGTTTCTTACCAGGATGTATGAGGAAATACCATTTAATTTTAATTTGGACCGCTGGGAAGGCGGCAACACCTCACAGGGTGGTGATGATGCTGAATTCAGCCTGGAAAACCCTGCCCGTCGCCCGGTGGCATTGTACCTCGGTGCTTTTAGTGCCGAGCAATTTATACATAGTGATGCCTGGAATCTCCCCTACATAAATATCAGGCGGGCAAACCTGCTCCTGCAACACCTGCCCAAAACACCACTGTCTGAACCGCTGAAAAGCAGGTTGAGAGGAGAGGCAAAATTTATGAGGGCTTATTTATATACCTATCTGGCCATCAACTTTGGAGGTGTACCATTAGTTGGCGACACCCTGTACACTAAGGACGATAACATTAACGTACCAAGGACCACTTTTGAGCAAACAGTGAGCTCCATCGTGAAAGAACTGGACGAAGCTGCTGCATTATTGCCGATACCGAATGTTGGCTACAGTCCTTCATTGCCACCTGGACAGACAGGTTATGAAGACCGAGATTATGGCAGGGTGACCAAAGGCGCTTGTATGGCAGTAAAAGCAAGGTTACTTTTGTATGCTGCAAGCCCGCTCTTCAATGGCGGTGCAATTGCAGGTGCTACTGAAGTTCAGAAAAGTCTGGTGGGTTATCCAACGTTTAGCGTTGCACGCTGGCAGGCTGCAGCTGATGCTGCCAATGCAGTAATCAACTCCGGTTACTATTCGCTCAACCAGGGAAGCACTGCCCAGCCAGGCCTTGGTTTTTATGAAGTTTTTTTAAAGCGTTTTCCAAACCCGGAGTATATTCTATTTGCAAACCGTCCGCCAAACCGGGATTTTGAAGGTGCTTTTCTTCCCTCTTCCCGCGGCGGTGGATTCAGGTACAAGCCTACTCAAAACCTGGTGGACTGTTTCCCTATGCGGAATGGCAAGGCAATTACCGATCCAGCTTCAGGCTTTGATCCCGCCAACCCTTATTTGAACCGGGACCCAAGATTTAGCTATAGTATAATTTTTAACGGATCAAGGTACCAGCGGGCAAACAGTGGCGTGGATACCGTATTTACGTATTCAATAAAACTGTCCCCTAATAATATACCGAACACATCCGGTGACGGTTACAACCCTGATGCTGCCCCACCGGCAACCCCGTTAACCGGCTATTATCTTAGGAAAATGTGTGACTCCAATATTGCCAACAACAGCAGCGGAAATACATTAAGGGGATGGCCGCTTATGCGCTATGCAGAAATAGTGCTGAGTTACGCCGAAGCCATCAACGAAACCGGCCAAACGGCATTGGCATACGATAAAATGAAAGAAATCAGGAGCAGGGCTGGTATACTACCTGGCACTGATGGATTGTATGGAATGAACCCCAATATGACCGTATCAGAAATGCGGGAGCTGATCAGGAACGAACGCCATATAGAGCTGGCTTTTGAAGGTGATTTCCGCTGGGATGATATTCGACGGTGGAAAATAGCAGAACAGGTAAATAATGGCAAGTTAAGAGGAATGATGATTGAGCGGGATCCCGTTACGAGGTTATACACGTATAAACCGGTATTAGGTTTTAAGGCGCACTTTTTTGCCCCACGTCAATACCTGTTTCCAATACCAGGTTTGGAAATAAGAAAAATGCCCCTGATGATTCAAAACCCGGGTTGGTAATAAAGTGATGAAGTTGTTCTTATTTAGCAGTTAGTTTGGCCGGGTTGGTTTCTACCCCTGGCCATTTTAAATCTCACATCATGCTGTACGCTGCCAAATATAAATAGTAAATACCCATGCCGGCAAATACAGCAGTTTGTTATTAACTAAATAAAGATAAAATTGACAATCACATGAACGCAGTGTTATAAAGATTTAAAAAAGGTGCAACAAAAATTGTTGCTGGTTGGAGTCGAAGTCACTAGATTCATCCCAGACGTAACAGGTAAAGGTGTTACTACATAAGATGGCTTGCAAACCAGCCTGTAATCTCTTAAAAGTAAGCGGCGAAAAGTTTTATAGGCTTATAGGTGGGCATTGTAAAATATAGTACCACAAAAGGTAAAATTAATATCATTGTAACCGCTGATGGTTTGCGACCTTGAGTATTAATTATTACTTAAAACAAATTCAATAATTATTTATGAAAAATATTTTTTTTAGTTGCATTCTTTTGATTTCGGTAACTGCAAATGCACAAAAATGGGAAGGCCTTGCATTGACACCACCAATGGGTTGGAATAGCTGGAACACTTTTGCAGGAAATATTAATGAAAAGCTGGTAATGGAAACTGCAGATGCCATGGTATCATCAGGGATGAGAGATGCCGGTTATATTTATCTTGTTTTAGATGATGCATGGATGGCAAAAGAAAGAGATGCAAAAACGGGCGACCTTGTTCCAGATCCAGTTAAATTTCCCAGGGGGATGAAGGCCGTTGCAGACTATATACATTCCAAAGGATTAAAATTTGGTTTGTACAATTGTGCAGGTACATTAACATGTGCTGGTTATCCCGGCACTCGTGGTTACGAATACCAGGATGCCCGTTTTTATGCATCGGTAGAAACAGATTATTTAAAATTTGACTGGTGCAGCAGCGATGGTATTAATGCAAAGGAAGCTTACACTACCATGAGTAAAGCCCTTAAAAAAGCTGGCCGCCCCATACTATTTAGTTTATGCGAATGGGGACAAAACAAACCATGGAACTGGGCATCCTCTGTTGGTCATATATGGCGCACCACCGGTGATATCACCGCTCAATGGGAAGGTATTAAAACACATGGTACATGGTCTTCCTCAGGTGTAATGAAAATACTTGAATCGCAGGACACTTTGCGAAAGTATGCCGGCCCAGGTCATTGGAACGACCCTGATATGCTGGAAGTAGGAAACGGTTTATCCGAAAGTGAAAACAGGGCGCATTTTAGTATGTGGAGTATGATAGCTGCCCCATTAATTGCAGGTAATGATATTCGTAAAATGTCTGCTTCTGTAAAAGCTATACTTACAGATAAAGATGTGATTGCAGTAAACCAGGATTCGCTGGGTATCCAGGCAATGAAATATGCTGCCAAAGACAGTTTGGAAACATGGATTAAACCAATGAAAAATGGCGACTGGGTAATTTGTTTTCTAAACCGTAAAGCAATAGCACAATCAATAAATTTTAACTGGAACGAAAAAATAATTGAAGATGCAGTTGCTAAAAGAAATTTAGATACAAAGGCAGTTACTTATAAACTTACAAACCTTTGGACAAAAAAATCAATTGGCGATACTAAAAAAGCGTTGCAGGTAATGGTGCCACCTCATGATGTGGTTATGCTGCGTTTAATGAAGTAGGTTACGTAAATATAAAATCAATTAAAATGTACTTTAAAAAAATACAATTACTGCTTATTACTTGCACTGCGTTTGCACTGATGGTGCAGGCACAAAAAACAGTACAACTAACTACCCCCAACCCTTCTAAAGAAGCAAAAGCTTTATTCAGCTACCTCAATGATATGTATGGAAAGAAAATTATTTCCGGCCAAATGTGGGCACCATGGGGTTACGATGAGTTGAAATATATTAAGGAGATTACCGGTAAGCAACCCGCCATGAGGGGAATGGATTTTATTGACAACAAACAAAATGATGCCGAGGTGCAACATGCAATTGAATGGTGGAAAGCTGGCGGTATACCAACCATTATGTGGCATTGGGGAGCACCATCTGTTGGCGAGGGTTACGAAAACAGCAAGAAGCCGGTAAGTATAGATAGCATTTTTATTGAAGGAACTCCGCAAAATATTTCTTTTTGGAAAGAGCTGGAAACAAAAGCTAACCTCTTGGAAAAGATAAGAGATGCAAATGTGCCGATTCTATGGCGGCCTTTTCATGAGTTAAATGGCAATTGGTTTTGGTGGGGAAAACAAGGTCCGGAAAAATTTAAAAAACTTTGGATAACCATGTACGATTACATGGTAAATAAAAGGAAACTGAATAATTTAATTTGGGTACTTTGTTATACCGGCAATCCCGATGCAGCCTGGTATCCCGGTAAACAATACGTAGATATTGCTGGGGCTGATACTTATGCAAAGGGTACATCGCCTCAAACAAAAATGTACCAGCAGGTAAAACAAATTGCAGGAGATAAAATGCCGCTTACCTATCATGAATGTGGTACACCGCCTAACCCCGACAGTTGCAAGAGCGAAGGAACCATGTGGAGCTGGTGGATGGAGTGGCATACCGGCCATTTAAAAAATGTAGATAAAGAATACCTGAAGTTTATTTACAATCACGACCTGATTATAACATTAGAAGAGGTGCCGGATATTGTAAAGAAATATGGAAGAAAAAAAAGAAGAAATTAATATTTAAATTGAAAAGAAATGAAGCGCTTTGCCATAAACAGTATAAGTATTTTTAAAGTAAAGTTGTTTATATTATTGATAGTTTTTTCTCCTGTTTTTATGCAGGCACAAAACGTACAAACTACCTTTAAATTAAATCAATCCGGTTTCTATCCCAACGCCAATAAAATTGCTGTATTAACAGATACCATTGGTGCATCAAATTTTTATATTACATCATTAAACAGTAAGGATACTTTTTTTACAGGTATATTAAGTGAGCAAAAAAAATCTGCTTATTCATCAACCAAAACAAGGGTTGCGGATTTTTCTGCTTTTACAAAACCCGGAAAATATATTATAGTTAACGGAGCAAATCATTCTTATCCTTTTGAAATTAAAAATGATGTGAATAAAAATGCAGCGGTTGCAGTATTGAAAGGCTTTTACTTTCAACGGGCTTCTATGCCATTGCAGGAAAAGTATGCCGGTAAGTGGCAGCGTACTGGTTATCATCCCGATGATGTAGTTTATATTCATCCATCTGCAGCAACAGAGCAACGTCCTGAGGGTTCAACCATTTCTACTCCCGGTGGCTGGTACGATGCAGGTGATTACAACAAGTACATTGTAAATTCCGGTATTACCATGGGTACTATCTTAAGTGCTTACGAAGATTTCCCCGGATACTTTAAAAAATTAAATACCAATATTCCTGAAAGCAATGATGCTGTTCCGGATATTTTAAATGAAGTCATTTATAATTTACGCTGGATGCTTGCCATGCAGGACCCTAACGATGGTGGCGTGTATAACAAATGTACCAATGCCAATTTTGATGGTATGGTTATGCCCGGTGTTACCAAAGCAAAAAGATATGTAGTGCAAAAAGGAACGGGTGCAACATTAGATTTTGCTGCAGTAACAGCACAGGCAAGCCGCATTTTACAGCAATTTAAAAAGCAATTGCCGGGCCTTGCAGATAGTTGTATAGCGGCCAGCCACAAAGCATGGCAATGGGCATTACTGAATCCGGCATTGGAGTACAATCAAAATGCCATGAATCAAAAATTTAAACCGGCTGTTGTAACGGGTGGTTATGGCGATAGAAATTTTAATGATGAATGGTTGTGGGCTGCCTCAGAATTATTTTTAACTACCAAAGCAGATAGCTTTTATAAAGTAGTGGATGCACATGTAAAGGATAATATCAATCTGCCGGGCTGGGGCAGTGTAGGCATGATGGGCTTTTATTCTTTTTTACATTTTGGAGATAAACTGCCTGCAACTTACGCAGCTACTATTGCTGTAATGAAAGAGAAAGTAATTGGCATTGCTAACAACTACATTGATAAAACAAAAGCGAATGCCTTTCAAACAGTGATGGGACAATCGGCAAGAGATTTTGGCTGGGGCAGTAACTCAATAGCGGCTAACCAGGGGATGCTTTTAATAAAAGCTTTTTTATTGACCAAAGAAAAAAAATACATTGATCATGCAGTAACCAATGCCGATTACTTATTGGGCCGCAATGCAACCGGTTATTGTTTTGTTACAGGGATTGGAACAAAGTCAACAATGTTTCCGCATCATCGTCAATCAACTGCTGATGGCATTCTAGAGCCGGTGCCGGGTTTATTAGCTGGCGGGCCTAACCCAGCCATGCAGGATAAATGCAAATATGAATTTACAGAAACAGAAACGGCTTATACGGATGTTGATTGTTCTTATGCATCCAATGAAATTGCCATTAACTGGAATGCACCGGCTGTGTATTTATTTAATGGAATAGAAGCCCTTACTAATGAAGTAGGGTATTCAACAAAAAATCATTAATACGCAAAGTTTTAAAATTATTCTCACAAGAAAATTATATGAAATATTCAAAGACTTATCTGTTGCTGTTATTGCTCGGTTTTACTTTTTTAACCAACGGGCAACCTGTAAAGAATTACCAGTTGGCTTCTCCAGATGGTAACATTATTTTAAAAGTGGCTGCAGGTAATAAAATGTATTGGTCTGTGATGCATAAGGGCGAAGTAATTATTTCACCATCGCCTGCATCGCTGCAATTGCAATCAGGAGAGTCATTGGGCGATAAAGCTGGCGTAGTATCTGCTAAAACAATTACTGTTAATACCACCATTAAAGCAAGCTTTTATAAAAAGGCACTGATAACTGACCATTACAACCAGCTGACCTTAAATTGTAAAGGTAATTTCGGTATCATTTTTCGGGCTTATAATGATGGAGTGGCCTATCGCTTTTTTACAACCAGAAAAGAGCCATTTGTTATTGTAAATGAAGAAGCTTTTTTTAATCTTGATAAAGACTATACCTGTTATGTACCCTACGTAAGAGACCTTCGTGGAACTGAACAATTCATTCAATCTTTTGAAGCGTTATACGATGAGATCAATATTTCACAATTCAAAAAGGATAGTCTTGCTTTTTTGCCCGCCATGATAAATGTTGGTACCACGAAAAAAGCGGTGATATTAGAAGCTGATTTGGAAGATTACCCGGGTATGTTTATTAATACCACGGCCAGTAATAACGGATTTAAAGGCATGTTTGCGCCATTTCCGCTTGCCGTAACACAAGGGGGATATAATAAGTTGAATACTATGGTAACCAAAAGAGCAGACTACATTGCACCCGTAAATGGCAGCCGTAATTTTCCATGGCGTGTGGTGGTGATCAGTGAAAATGATGCAGCACTGCTTAATAATGATATGGTACAAAAACTTTCTGCACCCTCCCGTATTGCAGATGAATCATGGATAAAGCCCGGTAAGGTAGCCTGGGACTGGTGGAACGACTGGAACATTTCAAAGGTAGATTTTAAGGCCGGCATCAATACACAAACCTATCAGTATTACATTGATTTTGCAGCCGCTAACAAAATTGAATACATAATTTTAGATGTGGGCTGGAGCAACGATCTTGATCTTATGCAACTGTCGCCCCGCATCAACCTGCAGGGAATTATCAATCACGGAAAACAAAAAGGGGTAGACATAATATTGTGGGCTAGCTGGTATGCGGTTGATCAAAAAATGGAGGAAGCCTTTGCGAAATATTCCGCTATGGGAATAAAAGGTTTTAAGATAGATTTTATGGACAGGGACGATCAAAAGATGGTGGCTTCTATGTATAGCATTGCAAAACGGGCAGCAGAGTATAAATTAATTATTGACTATCATGGCATGTATAAACCCACCGGCCTGCAGCGCACCTATCCCAATGTGGTAAATTTTGAAGGTGTAAAAGGATTGGAAAATAATAAGTGGACCCCCAATGATGATGTACCCCTTTACGATGTAACCATTCCGTTTATACGCATGCTTGCAGGCCCGATGGATTATACACCCGGTGCAATGCGTAATGCTACCAAAAGTTTTTTTCGCCCCAATAATTCATTGCCAATGAGCCAGGGTACCCGCTGCCATCAACTGGCTATGTACGTAGTATTTGAAGCACCTTTGCAAATGCTGGCAGATAACCCTACAGCCTATATAAAAGAGCAGGAAAGCACTGATTTTATAGCCAAAGTTCCTACCGTGTTTGATGAAACCGTAGCCTTATCTGGTAAAGTGGGTGAGCATGTTGCCATTGCCCGTAAAAATGGGGATACATGGTATGTGGGTGCAATGAGCAACTGGAAGGAAAGAGATATTGAACTGGATTTTTCTTTTTTAGGTAGCGGTACATACGAAGCTGTAATTTTTAAAGATGGGATAAATGCAGACAGAGACGCAACAGACTATAGAAGGGAAGTGATTAAAATCAATC
>Ga0123337_10006539_pt1 | contig 11110 bp, 8 predicted proteins | sample frozenSSSSmetaG_FD_89792 | JGI IMG/M metagenome (GOLD analysis project Ga0123337, IMG submission 89792) | Glacier valley bacterial and archeal communities from Borup Fiord, Nunavut, Canada, to study Microbial Dark Matter (Phase II) -... | ecosystem: Environmental > Aquatic > Freshwater > Ice >...
CGGGCGCGGCGGCGCTGCGGTCGGCCTGATCGGTCAGTTCCCATGCGAAGATTGCGGGCGATGCACCCCACCGCGCGGCAAGGTAGCGCAGTCGCTGCTTGAAGAGCGCACGCGCTTGCGTATTGCTGAAAAAGGCTGCCGCTGTGGTCCCGACCGGACCGCCCTTCGATAGATTGTACGGATGCGTCGCCCAATCGAGGCGCGTATCGGGGCGCGCGGGCGTCTTTGGGATGCTGACCGGGGGATACACCGTCGTGCCGAACGGCGCGCTCCACAGCACGACCAGTTGCAGCGCGATCCCATCCGCTTCCGCCGCGCGCAGTATGGTATCGAGCCGCCAGGCGTCCTGCTGCGCCGCCGTATAATCGCCGAGCGGCGGTCCGGCTTCGAGGTCGATGAACCAGGGGACATCGATCACCAGCCGCGCATAGTTCGCGCCTACGTCGCGCAGTTCGTCCAGCCAGCGCAGGTACGCAAGGGTTCCACCACCGCCGCTCCACGACCAATTCAGGTTCATGCCGACCGGAAAGTATGCCGCGCCACTGCCCGCGTATTGAAAATAGCGCCCGTTCGCGGCCTTGGAGATCATGCCCTGACGTGTCGAGGGCGCGACCTCAAGTACGGCGGGTGGCTGCTCGTGCGTGCCATCCGCATCGGTCCAGCGCACGGCATATTGCCAGCGTCCCAGCGCGTCCGGCGTGAAGCGCAATTTCCAGCCGGGGCTGCCCGCCGCCGAGAGCGTTTCGGCAGGGCAATCCGCAATCGTGCAAGCGTTTTGATAGGGCTGCATATAGAACGCCGGAACAGTGCGCGGCGTCCCATCCGGCGCAGTGAGCGTGACCTGTACATCGGCCTGCGCGGGGTCATACGGATTTTTCGCGTTGACCGTGATTTCAAGTGGCACTTCGACCATGCGGTTTTGTTCAATCGACGCGCTTTGCGCCCGTGATGACGACGCGCCGCCGATACACACCGCAATCAAACACAACGCCACCAACAAGCGCTTCATCCAGCGCGCCCCGTTGCGAGTTCCGCGAGGTACTGCTTCTCATCCTCGCTGAGTGCCGCCATGAGCAGCAAATCGGGGCGCTTCTCCCACGTCCTGCGGATCGAGTCGCGCCGCCGCCAGCGCTCCATCTGCGCATGGTCGCCGCCTTGCAGCAGCGCCGGAACATCGAGGCCACGAAAGCTTGGTGGGCGCGTGTATTGCGCGAATTCAAGCAACCCCGTCGCGTGCGAGTCCTCGTCGGCAGCCCAGCGCGCACCCAACACGCCGGGAATATTGCGTGCTATAGCGTCGATCATAACCATCGCGGGCAGTTCACCGCCCGTCAGCACGTAATCACCAATACTGATTTCATCGGTCACGATCAGTTGCCGCACGCGCTCGTCAATACCTTCGTAGCGCCCGCACAGGATCGCGAGTCGCTCATGCGTCGCCAGTTCACGCACGATGGCTTGATTAAATACCCGGCCTTGTGGCGTGGTCAGGATGACCGGGACATGTGCGCCCGCGAGGATGCTTTCGACCGCCGCCACTAATGGTTCGACCTTCATGATCATGCCGCCGCCACCCCCGTAAGGGGGTTCGTCGGTGGTAAAGTGCTTGTCGGTCGCCCACTCGCGGATGTTGTGCAGCGCGATATGCAGCAATCCGGCGTCCTGCGCGCGGGCGAGGATGCTCTCCGTCAGCGGTCCCGTGAACATCGCGGGAAAGAGCGTAAAAATGTCGATACGCAGCGTCAAGTGTAGTTCTTCCCGGTCACACTGCCGAGCGCAGTCAGAAATTCGCGCTGCGTGATATTACGGTTTTTGCGGTCGGTCCCCATCAAGGCAACTTGGTGCGCTTTCGAAGCGCGGTCCACGAAGCGCAGCACGATGTAATTATCGAAGAGCGAGCGTTGCATCGCCGCGCCTGTGATGCTCGTCAGCGGGATCGTGAATGGCAAATGGCCGGGTGCGAGCAGCCGCAATTCATTTTGCAGGATCACCGCGTCGCCGCTGTTCGACGGGCGCAGGCCACTCACCAGCGAATAGCCATCACCCCACGACATCGCGAGCGAGCGCGGCTGGAAGGCGGGGCGCGCTTCATCCCCGACTTTTTCCTCAAGCGCGGCAAGCAGCTCGTTGAATGCCTGCTCGTAAGGCTTGCTGACAAAATCGACGCGCTGCCGCCGCGAGAGCCGGAAAGGGACATCGTTGGGCGCGATCATGACCGGGATAATTCGCCGCTTCTTCTCGATGAAGTAGTTCCACTCGTCCTTGACATTCTCCGATGCAGAAGCGGTCGGGGAGAGCAGCACGAGCATCACATCGGAGGTTTCGAGTCCGCGCTGTACTTCAAGGTCCCAATTCGTACCGTGCGGGATGTTCTGCAAATCCAGCCAGACGTTATAGCCCGCCGCGCGCAGTCCTTCGCCCAGGCGCAATGCAAAGGCTTTATCGACGCGGGAATAGGAGATGAAGATTTTCATCGGGTTCGCTCCTGATTGTGCGGATTATACCGCGTCTAAATCACGAACGTTGTATAATCGATGCTCTCCATAGTGAGGAACGCGAGGTATGAATACAGTGAAAATCACGCTTGACTTACCCGAAGATGTGGTGCAGGATGCACGGCAAGTCAACGCGCTGAACAGTGAAACGATTGCTCAACTCTTGCGTTCGGAGATCGCGCACAAGGTGCGTTTGAACGGTGCAGGTGGTGAAATCGATCAGGTCGAACGAGATCGGCTGGATGCTATGCGGCGCTTTTTAGACATTGCGGAGCGCATGAGTTCGATTGATCATGGAATCACCGAAGAAGATGTCGAAGCCGAAATTGCAGCGGTTCGGCGCGGAGACCCAGATGTATGCGCTCTCCTCGCGAATTCCACTTCCCTGCACAGCCTCTAGTTGGTCAAATGTATTGTTATTTATGTTGTTTGCTTGAAGCGTGCATAAGAATGAGAGACACGGGAAAAGCGAATATGATCGCTAACCAGAAGCTGATGAAGAGCGCTGGAAGGCCATCCGCAATGCCGTTGTACTGTTGTATTCTGAGTATGAGCATTGACAGCAGACAGAAGCAACTCATCAGCATTGAGAAACTTAAAAGATAGTACAGCGCGAAGGCTATAACAATCATCCTGTTTGCCTTGTTATCCTGAACCGCATTGATACACATCAATCATAAGTTTGCCTCATCGCTGGCAAAGGTCCCACACTCCGCTATACTATCCGCGCATCTTTAAGGGTCTGTGGGGGACGGTTATGGACATCAATATTTCCGGGATGAAACGCGCTACGCTGGTCGAAGTCAACGGGCGGGTCGATAGCACCAACGCGACCCAGCTTGGCGACGCACTCAGCCAACAGCTCGACGCTGGGCATCAAATGCTCGTCGTGGACCTTTCCAGCGTGGAATACATGAGCAGCGCGGGCTTGCGCGAACTCGTCTCCGCGCTCAAGAAGGCGCGCAAAACGGCAGGCGGCGATGTACGGCTGGCGGCGCTCTCCCCGCGCGTGAAGGAAGTGCTGGAACTGGCCGGGCTGGATACGATTTTCCACATCTACCCCACGCAGGTCGAGGCGGTGGGCAGCTTCTAGCAGCGCCCTTAATATTGAATCCATGAGTGAAGAACGCCGCCTGATCGTGCCTGCCGTCCTGAGCGAAGTCACCCGCGCGTGCAGCTTTGTCGAAGAAGCGGCGCAGGCTGCGGGTTTCGATGAACGCGGCGTGTACCATTGCCAGCTTGCCGTCGATGAATGGTGTACGAATATCGTGCAGCATGGCTACGAGGCGCACGGCGAAGATGATGGAATCATCGAGGTGAACTGTCAATCGGAAGCCGACCGTATGACGATCACGATTATCGACGACAGCCCGCCCTTCGATCCGACGCTGCTTGCCGACCCGAATATGAACGGCTCCATCGAAGAGCGGCAGCCGGGCGGCCTCGGCTGGTATCTGGTCAAGAAGATCATGGATCGCGTAGTATATGAGTACGTGGACCGTCACAACCGCCTTGAAATGGTCAAAATGATCCACCCCGGCACGTACTCACTGCGCGCGCACCAGGTCACGTACCCGGCGCATGAACTGCGCGGCCACCTGTGGGTGATCACCCCTAACGGGCGGCTCGACTCCGCGACCGGACCCGTCCTCGAAGCGACGCTGAACGCACAATTCGACCTCAAGCACTACCGCATGATCGTCGATTTTTCCGAAGTTTCGTACCTTTCAAGTGGCGGCCTGAAAGTGCTACTTGCGGCCAGCAAGAAAATTCGCAATCAGCACGGTGCGCTCGCCCTGGCTGCGCTGACGCCGCGCGTGTGCGAGGTCTTCACGATTTCCGGCTTCGACGCGCTCTTCCAGATCACCGAGACGGTGCAGGACGCCGCCGCGCTGCTCACACGGGATTAACGTGGAACCTTTCGGCGTTATCCTGATCGTGCTCATCGGGGCGGCGCTGCTCGCGGTGGGGCTGCTCGTCGGCTTCCGGCAAGGCGTGCGCAAGGCGGCGCTGCTCACGGAGGCGGCGCTGCGTCGCGAAGATGAGATCGAACGGCTGGCGGGCATCGGGCGCGCGATCCTTGGTGTGCAATTGAAGCTGGACGCGCTCTGCGAAGTCGTCTATCAGCAATCCACGCGGCTTGTGAATACGCACAATTTCCAGCTTGGGCTATTCGATGGTGATGATTACACAGTCAAGGTATGGATTCGCAATGGCGAACGGCTGCCCGCCAACCGCTTCGCTGGACGCGCCGCCGAAGGGCTGATCGGTTACGTGCGTAAGAGCGCGACCGGATTGCTCATTGGCGATTACGAGCGCGATTGGGACTTGCTCCCGGCCAAACCGACCTACGAATCGCAGGACCCGCCGCGCTCTGCCCTCTTCGCGCCGCTGATCGCGACGGGAGACGTGATCGGCGTGATCGCGGTACAGAGCGATACGCCGGACGCCTTCAACGCGGAAAACCTGCGGATGCTGACCGTCCTCGCAAATCAGGCAGCGGGCGCAATCCGTAACGCGCAGCTTTTCGAGCAGACCCGCGAACGCGCCCGCCAATTGCGTCTGATCAACCAGATCACGCAGGAAATCACGGCGGTGCAGCCCGTCCCGGACCTGCTGCACCAATCGGTGAATACGATCCAGCGCGCGTTTGAATTCTACGTCGTGAACCTGTTCATCTACGATCCGGTCTCCAATCTGGTGCGGCTCGGCGCGAGCAGCAGCCCGGCCTATGAAGCGCTGCACCTCTCGCTGATGCCGGGGCAGGGCATGACCGGGACCGCCTTTTCGACGCGGCAGATCATCAACGCGCCGGATGTGACGAAGAACCCGAATTACATTGCGTCGTTTGGGCTGGATGACACCGTATCGGAAATCTGTGTGCCGCTGCGCATCGAAGAGCGCGTCCTGGGTATCCTCGATGTGCAGTCCGACCGCCGCAACGCTTTCAATGCGGATACGGAAATCGCGCTCGAATCGCTGGCCGGGCAGCTCGCGCTGGCAATGCAGGAGTCGCGCACTTACGACGCCGGGCGGCGGCAGGCCGAACGGGTCAACGCGCTGGCCGATGCCTCACGTGCGGTCGTTTCAATTCTCAATCTCGATGATCTACTGGATGAAGTCGTAGACCTTGTGACGGATTATTTCGGCTACGACCGCGTTCACCTGTTCCTGCGCTCCGGCGACCGGGTGGCGTTCCGCGCGGGGAGCGGGGTCCACAGCGGGCGCTGGGCGCTCGACCGCCTCTCCTATCACCTCGACGACAACGGCTTCATCCCCTGCGTGGCGCGCAATGGGCAACCGCTCGTTAGCGGTGAAGTCTTTACGGATGTGCATTACGTGCCGGGTCCAGGCGTCGAGGACAGCCGTAGCGAAATGACCGTCCCGATCCGCATCGCGAATCGCATTCTTGGCGTGTTCGATATTCAATCCACGCAGCCGGACGCCTTCAACGCCGAAGACCTGCGGCTCATGCAGGCGCTCGCAGATACGGTCGCCGTTGGGCTGCGTAACGCCAGTCTGTTCGCTGCGGAGACGCGCCGCCGCATCCTTGCCGAAACGCTGCGCGAGGTAAGCCTCGTGATCGCGTCCTCGCTCGATCTGGAAAGCGTCCTCGACGGCATTTTGCAGGGGTTGGAGCGCGTGGTCGCGTTCGAGGCCGCACTGATCGCGTTGATCGAGGGCAAACATTACACGGTGAGCGCGATCCGCGCGCAGCACGCGACCGCCAACGTGCAGGATATGAAACTGGAAGTCGGTCCCAGCGTCGAAAGCGCGATCTTCGACCTGCTGCACCGCATGGAAGCGCAGGATACGCCGCGCGAAGCCACCGCGCATGATCATCTGGCCGTGCCGCTGACCGTTGCCGGGGAACAGATCGGCTACATGGCAATCGACCGCACAGGACCGGATCGCTTCAGCCCGGAAGAGGTCGAGATCATCAACACCTTCGCTGGGCAGGCGGCGGTCGCGATCTCCAATGCGCTGCTGTATATGAGCCAGCGCGAGGAGGCGTGGGTCAGCTCGGCGCTGCTCAAAGTCGCAGAAGCGACAGGCCGCGCAACCACGCTCGACGAGGTACTGGAGACGGTCGCGCGCATCACGCCGGAGTTGGTCGGCGTAGAGTGGTGCGCGGTGTTCCTCAGCTCTGCAACGGATTTCCGCATCGTTGAAATTGAAGGCGTGACGGATGTCGAAGCGCGGGCGCTGTGTGGTTACGTCTTCCACGATGGCGATTGGCCGCCGCTCGTGCAGTTGCGCGCCGATGGCAGGCCGATTGTCCTCACCCGCGAGAATCCGCTTCCGCCACAGGTTCCGTTCGATAGCTCGCGCGTTGGGCGTGCAGTCTTGCTCCCGCTCTACGCGAAGGGCGAGATCACGGGCGCAATGCTGATCGGCCAGCGCACCGGGACCGAACCGCTCAGTGACCGCAAAATCGAGCTGGTCAGCGGCATCGCGAATCAGGCGGCGCTCGCCATCGAGAGCGCGCAAGCCTTCACCGCGCAGCAGGAAGAGCAGTGGGTCACCACGGCGCTGCTCAATGTTGCAGAGGCGATCAACACCGCCAGCAGCCTGCGCGATACCTTGGATACGCTCGTCAGCCTGATACGGATGCTGGTCGGGACGGGCTTTTGCGCGGTGCTGGAATGGGACGCCGAACGGCGCGCCTTCACAGGCGGCGCGGTGACTGGCCTTGCGGCGGATGCCGAGCAGCAATTCCTCGAATTGGTGATCCCGGCAGTTTCCGACTCGTTCATACTGCGCATGACCACCTCGCAGGAGCCACTCAGCGCCGGACAGGGTATGGAATATGCCGTACCGCAGCCGCTCTGGGTCTTCAACGCGGATGCAATCCTCGTGCTGCCGCTCAACGCAAAAGGCGCGCTCGTCGGCGCGATGATCGTGGATCACCCGAACCTCGCGGGCGCGGAAGACTTTCGACGGATCAATATTCTCGTCGGGACCGCGCAGCAGGCCGCGCTCGCTATCGAGGCCGCGCACCTGCAAGCCGACTCGCTGGTCCGGCAGGCCATGGACCGCGAACTTGAAGTCGCGCAGGGTATCCAGCAATCTTTCCTGCCGCAGCAGTTGCCCGCGCTGCCCGGCTGGGAACTGGCCGTCTTCTACCGTTCGGCGCGGCAGGTCGGCGGCGATTTTTATGATTTTATTCCGCTCAAAAGCGGCAAATGGGGCGTCGTTATCGCGGATGTCGCGGATAAGGGCGTCCCGGCGGCGCTGTTCATGGTCCTGAGCCGGACCAACCTGCGCGCGGCGGCGTTCAGCCGCGAGTTACCCGCCGAAACGCTCGCGCGCATGAATGAACTCCTGATCAGCGACAGCCGTTCGGAGATGTTCGTCACGGTCTGGTATGGCGTCTTCGACCCGATCACGGGCGAAATGCTCTACGCGAACGCGGGACACAACCCGCCGCTGCTGCTACGCGCGAATGGGAAAGTCGAGGAGCTTTCCGCGCACGGGATCGCGCTCGGTGTGATCAATCCGGTCGAGCTGGAGGCGAAGCGCGTGGTGCTGGAAAAAGGCGACTCGCTGCTGGCCTACACCGATGGCGTCACGGAAGCCCTCAGCCGCAGCGGTGCGGAGTACGGCGTGCCTGCCATGCAGCGCAGCGCCGCCGCCGCGTACCAGCAACCCGCCAGTCAGATGCTGGGTCACATCGTCCACGAAGTCGATGCCTTCACCTCCGGCGAGCCACAGTTCGATGATCTGACGCTGATCATCCTCAAGCGGCAGGAGCGCACGCCGCCGCTCAACCCGGAGCGCTTGCCCGTTGACGCGCAGAAGACGAGTTGACCGTAGTTGAACCGTCGCAAACTCACTGGAATACTGCTCGCCCTGCTCGCGTTCCTTATTGTCGTGTGCGCACGGCTCTATGTCGGCGCGCCGCACCCGGTCACGCTGGAGACCACACTCAACGGTATTCCAATGACCTTCCGCACAGACCGCACGCTCGTCTGGGCAGAGGGCGATTGCGCAGAGATGTCGTGGAGCGTCGAACATATCTCCGGTATCTACTCGGACGAGTTCGCAACTTCCGGGGTCGGCAGTCTATCGCGCTGCCTGAGCAAACAATACTTCACCCCGTTTTTCAGGATTTACTTTCAGGATGGCACAGACCAGCGCTATTCACCCTTCGCGCTCCTGACCGTGCGGACGCATACGCTCCTGACGGTGTTTCCGCTGCTGCTGATTGCCGCGTGGTGCTTTGGTCTGGATGCGCTGCTGCGGCGGCTCGGTGAACGGTTCGGCCAACGCATTCGGCCAATATTTTCTGCTTCAGGCAAAATTCAACCGCTATTGGTCGGGTTGTTCATACTGGTAAATGGCATCGTCACCTTCAACATCGTGACGGGTAGTGCATTGCTCGGCTACGACTCCGAAGGCCATACCGCGAATGTCGCGCAATATGCACAGGGTCGCCTCCCCACCTTGAAAGAGTCGGGGGAATATTTCTCGCCGCCGTTGCCCTATCTGCTCCCGGCGGTCGTCTTGCGTCTGACTAATACCGATTTATCTGTCGCGGCGAAGATCGGGCAATTGCAAAATATCGCTGTCTCAGTAATCGCGACGCTCCTTTTGCTTCGACTTGGCGCTCGCTTGCAGCCGGAGAACAGCACCCCCCGCGCGGTCGCGCTGTTCTTGCTGGGGATGTTAACCGTCTATTATAAGACGTTCTCCTTCATGCGTGGCGAACCCTTCGTTGTCCTCTTTACATTGCTGCTGATCGACCACCTGTGGAGCCTGATCGAGTGCAAACCAACGCGGCACGATGCACTGCTGATCGGGGTCTATGGCGGACTGCTGCTACTTAGCAGACAATGGGGTGCGCTCGTGCTGATCGGCGTGGCGGCGTGGTGGCTGCTGCTGCTCGTGCGCCGCGCCGACCTCGCAAAGCGCTTATTCGTGCCGGGGCTGGTGGGCGCGCTGGTCACGCTGCTGATCAGCGGCTGGTTCTATCTCGCGCTGGCGGCGCAAACCGGAAATGCTCTCGCCTTCAACCGCGAGGCGTCATCGGAGGCGAAGCCCGCCGGATTCTTCACTGGGTCAGGTAATGGGGCGCTGTTCACCTATCCTTACTCGCCAGCCTATGATGGGCAGGTCCTGCCGATTTTCTATACTGAACTCTGGGGCGACTATTTTGGCTACTATTATCTGCAACGTCCCGCCACCGCCGCCCGCTATGCGCTCAACGCGCTCGCGTATATGGGGCTGGTCAACGCGGTTTCGTTCATCCCGACGCTGGTGCTTGCTGCCGGGTTCATCTTCGGGACCGTGCAGACCGTTCGCGCGCTGCTCAACGGACTTTCGACGCAGTATATCCGCAATAGTTTGTTGTTTCTGTGCATCGCCGCCTCGTTTGCGGGCTTCGTCTGGTTTCTGCTGCGCTACCCAGGCAGCGATGCCGATACCGCGAAGGCGACCTATCTGATGGCTGTCTTCCCGCTGCTGTGTCTGCTGGCCGGGCAAACCCTCGCGTGGGTCGAGCAGCATTCGCCACGCCTGTTTCGCGGGTTAATGGTGCTGCTCGTCGCAGTTGCAATATTCAACTTTCCGATTTACTTCACGCGCATCAATTGAAAATGAAATCCTGCCTGACTCGATTCTTCGCCGTCCTGTTCGGCCTGTTTGTCGCGCTGCTCATTGTGGAGATCGGCGTGCGGCTGGCCTACCGTGCGCTCCCGCAAACCCTGCAAATCGCGTTGCAAGACGTGCGGATTACCCCGTTCAGCGATGTGCGGCTGGTCCCGCCCCCAATCTGGCAGCCGGACTATGATTATCAGACCGTGACGCGCCCCGGCATCACCGACGAAACTGCCTTTGCGGGTCCGGGCGTTTCGTTCCCGGTGAATACTTATGCCTGGTTCGGCGGGCGAGTCGGCTTCCGCTCCCCGCAGCCAACCGACGGAACGCTACAAGCCGCCGCGCTTGGCGATTCATTCACGTTCTGTTTCACCCCCGCCGCCGATTGCTGGGTGGACCTGCTCGCGCGCCAAAGCGGATTGCAGATCGCGAATATGGGGCAGCCCGTGACCGGGACCACCGCGCATCTGCGCATCCTGCGGACCTTCGCGTTGCCTGTAAAGCCGAAGCTGGTATTATGGCAGTTTTTCGGGAACGACTTCAACGACGATTACGGCCTCGCGGGTCTGAACGGCACGGCACAGACGCCCCCGGAGCCATCCACGTTGCCTGCGCTCCCGACCGCACCTATTGCGCGGTGGCTGCGCGAACACAGCGTCATTTACGCAATCGTTAGCGCGTTACTGCGACGCGATGCAGGCGTGGAGCAGTTCATCGATCCGTATCAATTTACCAGCGGCGCGGTACGCCTCGCGTTCGGTGAAGAGTATGTGCGTAAGGCGTTCGATCTGAGCAATCCGCGCAATCTGGAAGGCGAAATGCTGACCTATGCGACGCTGCGTGATGCGCGCAAGGCAGTCGAGGGCTACGGCGGCGCGTTCGTCGTGCTGCTGATGCCGACCAAAGAGGAAGTCTGGAGCGCGCAGACCGCGCCGATCATGGGGCAGGCCGCCATTGATGGCATCAGCGCGCCACGAATGCGGATGCACGCCTTTTGTGAAGCCGAAAAGCTGACC
>Ga0123337_10006540_pt1 | contig 11110 bp, 5 predicted proteins | sample frozenSSSSmetaG_FD_89792 | JGI IMG/M metagenome (GOLD analysis project Ga0123337, IMG submission 89792) | Glacier valley bacterial and archeal communities from Borup Fiord, Nunavut, Canada, to study Microbial Dark Matter (Phase II) -... | ecosystem: Environmental > Aquatic > Freshwater > Ice >...
CTTTAAAACTACTCCTTATGCTTCTACCTATACATTTGACTTTGCAAAAGCTGCGATCAAAAATGAAAAAATGGGAATGGGTGCTGTAACCGATTTTTTAGCAGTTAGTATTTCCTCTACCGATTATATAGGTCATAGTTTTGGCCCCAATTCAATTGAATCTGAAGATGCTTATCTGCGCCTGGATAAAGACATCGCCGATTTTTTACAATACCTCGATGCAACTTTGGGTAAAGGGAATTACCTCACTTTTTTAACCGCTGACCATGGCGTGGCTCATATACCCGGCTTTTTAGCAGAGCATAAAATACCCGGTGGCACTATCAGCGATCTTGATCTGACGAAGGAACTGAACCAGGCCATCGAGCAACAATTTAGTGTTAAAAAAGCAGTGTTATCGGTACAAAACTACCAGGTGTATTTAAACACGGATGAAATAGAAAAGCAGCAAAAAGAAGTAAAAGATGTATCGAAACTCGTCATTCGCATGCTTAAAAAGAAGCCCAACATCATTAATGCAGTAGCAACTGACGACATCGCTTCTGCCGGATTGCCCGAACCTCAAAAGTATATGTTCAACAACGGCTACAATCCAAAACGTAGTGGCGATATCATGTTTACTTTTAAACCCGGCTATTTTGATGGCGGCACCAAAGGTACTACCCATGGATTGTGGAATCCCTATGATGCCCATATACCTTTATTGTTTTTTGGATGGAACATAAAGCACGGCAAAACAAACCGGGAAACCTATATGACAGATATTGCTGCAACATTGGCGGCTATGCTCCAGATACAAATGCCCAATGGAAACGTGGGGAAAGTGATTGAAGAGGTGGTGAAGTGAAACGAAGCCCAGTCAAGCCCTGACACTGGTTGGGATGTCTGCGAACAGCTTGTTTATCGATGAGTTTTACTGTTTGAGCTTTAATTATCGGAACCGACTAAAGTCTTGAGCTCTAAATCTGTTGTATTCATATGCTGCCAGGTATTGGTTAAGGGTAGTAGAAACTTTGAAAGCAAGGTAATAAATCAAAGATAGAATTGGCGATATTTAAAAGGCAGGGGAATATCTCCAATGGTCCTATGAGGTTGCCAAACTTTCCGGAAGACTTTCCCGATGCGTGGTACTATTCCATAAGATTGGCAACCGCTTACCTGCGCTTTTTTATGAGGTCGTCTTCTTTATCTTTTAATCCAGGTTGAAAGTTACCATTACAGGTACATGGTCGCTATATTGTTTCCAAAATTCGTAGCCGCCTATTTCTACAGACTGGATTTTTGCTGAGAAGTCTGCTGATACAAAGCAATAATCTATATGATATGGTTTGTCCTGGTGCCGGTACATGTAAAGTGTCGGATGCTCTTCTTTGCCTTGTAATTGTTTGTGGTATAGATGGTATGAGCTGAAAATGCCTTTATCTTCCAAATATTTCACAACATTCGAGTGATTACTTTTTCGGTTTTTCCTGTCCCAAATCGTGTTGCTGTTAAAATCTCCAACAAGTATGGTCTTTTTGTTGGTTAACGCATTGTCGTAATGTTTAATTGCTTTCCAGACTTGCTCAATGTAATGTCCATCCGGATCTTTCGGATTGTTAGCCCAAATGGCATAAAGGGTGAAGTCGTATTGTTCTCCCGTTACAGCAATGGGGATTATCATTTTTAATTCTGGATTATGAGTATCAAGCAACTTAAACCTATAGTCACTATAAGAAAATATCCCAAGTCCTTTATTTTGGTTTGCTCCAAACCAAAGCATATCGGTTGGTTTTAAAATACCCTCGCTGAACTTTAATTTGTCGGGATGCTCACATTCGGGAATGATTAAAATGTCAGGTTCATGAGTCAGAATGAAACCTGCTTTTTTCCTGAAAGCCATATTGCAATTCCACGTAATGATCTTCATGTCAGAAGGGGTGCTTTTGGGTGACAAATAGCGTCTTCAATACCGCAAACATACTTTAGCTTCATTGAAGTAAAAAAACTAAAATAATTCATATTTACGAAGCTTTAAATTTTCTACAAATTATAACTCCAGGCGGTGGTCGCTGTCCAATGCTTTCCCTGTTACCAATACATGGTGTGGAAGAAAGTATCGGCATTTACATGATCATTCGGTGCTATGCTGATGAAAGCCCATGTTTTGTATGGAAGATCGGTAACATAACTCACACAGTGCAGGATGCTGAAGCAAAGCGTTTATAATTGGTAAAATAAAAAGAGGCTACTCAAAGATTTGAGATAGCCTCTTGTAGGTTAATAATTGATCCATTATTTTGTGGGTTGCATCAAAAACCGGTAAGCATAATGTTGCCCTCTCAACAGGTATTGATCGTGTGGCAACATGCCCCACGAGTTGTCGCCGCCGAGGCCCATTTGCTGGTAATCAATATGCAGTTCAACCAGGTTGCTGAAGGGGACTTCGTAAGGATGTTTCTTGCCTTCCATATCAGCCTGCCGGTAGTTTTGGGCATTGACGGTTAACCAGTCAGTTTCAGCGGTAACTTTTATACCATTGCCATTTGCATTGGTTAATGACAACCAGCGCACGTCTGTTTTTGTTCCATTTTCCTGTGGCAATTCATAGGGGAAAAACTGGTCTTTTACTTTTCCTTTGTACAATCCAATAAAGCTGGCTTGTTTTCTATCCCAGTAATTTTCAAAAGGGCCGCGGCCGTACCAGGCAAAGTTTTCGTACTCGTTAAAAGTAGTTAACCGCATACCTATGCGGGGTATCTCAGCCTTGTTGCCGCCGGCATTTGTTTCTGTGGTAAAATCAAATGCCACATCAATTGAACCGCTTTCGAAAATGGTATAGTCAATGGTGATTTCGCTTTTTGAATCGGCCAGCGCTGATACTGTTTTTACTTTAACCACGCCGCCTTCCTGTTTTACGTCGAAGCTTTTTAGCTTTAGCTTTTTGTCAATGCCTTTCCAAACGGCGCAGCGGGATGGCATGCCATTTCCCAGGTCATTGTCAATGGGTGATCTCCAAAAATCCGGCGTCATTGGCTCTTTAACAAGGTGTTTGTTTTGATACATCCAGGCATTCAAATAGCCTGTTTTATTATTAAAAACTACCGCAAAGTCTTTTGCCGATATCCAGGTAAAATCATTGTTAGCGGTATCAATGGCAGCAAATGATTTTCCTGAGGTGGCTATTGCTGTTACAGTAGGTTTAGCTTCATTGATCATCAATTGTTCTGCCGCAACCTCGTGGCCTTTTTTAAGTAGGGGCTCAGCATTTTTTAGTGATGCATAAATATTAACCAAATATTCATCCGCACCCGTATTGGTTGGAAAGCCAGGTATTGAAACGATTGTTTCCTGCTGTGGTTTTATGCCGGCGGGTATGGCAAGTGTCCCTGTTTTGGTGATAGCGCCATTTTTTAAAATTGTATAAGAAAATGAAAAGTCATCCAGGGTTCTGAAAGAATATTTATTCAGAATACTAACCGTACCTTTTGCCTGGTCTGCATATTTAAACCTGATATACTGATAGATTTTTTTTACTTCCTCCATAGCGGGCTCCGGGGTGCCATCAGAGGCAACAAGGCCATCGGAGCATCCGTTATCAGGACTCATAAATGCGGGTTCCAAATCGTTTGCCCATGCCTGGTAGGGTTGTCCGCTGCCCGTTTTTTTATTAAAGGTTTGGTTTTTCCAGTCCCAGATAAAACCGCCGCCAAATTGAGGATGGCTTTCAATAAAATCCCAGTATTCGTTTAGATTACCGGTACTGTTACCCATGCTATGTGCATATTCACACATAATGTAGGGCCGTTTATCACTTGATTTTGCAAACGCATCCATTTCTGATAATACCGGGTACATGGGCGCAACAACGTCCGTGTAGTTATCCATAAAGGCCTGTTCGTATTGCACCAGCCTGGAGGCATCTAATTTCTTGAGGGCATCGTACGAATTTTTAAAATTATCGCCCCGTCCGGCCTCGTTGCCCATGCTCCAGAAAATGATGGAAGGGTTATTTTTATCCCGCTGGTACATATCATAAATACGTTGCCAGATGGCAGGATACCAGGCTGCATCCCTTGCAAGGATATTGCTCATTGCATAACCGTAAGGTTTGTAATCATACACGCCCATACCATGTGTTTCAATATTGGCCTCGTCAACTACATACAAGCCATACTTGTTACATAGCTTGTACCAAAGCACGTGGTTGGGGTAATGCGAGGTACGTACTGCATTGATGTTGTATTCCTTCATCCGTTGAATGTCCAGCAGCATATCTGCTTCATCTGTTATGGCATGTCCTTTTTCGGGATCGTGCTCATGGCGGTTAACCCCTTTAAAAATCACCTTTTGGCCATTCACCATTACCTGGCCATCTTTTACTTCAATTTTACGGAAGCCCGCCTGCTGGTTAAAGATCTGCATCACTTTTCCCTTGTTATCTTTTAAGGTGATGATGGCTGTATATAAGTTAGGTTTTTCAGCACTCCATAAAAGGGGATTTTTAATGGATAGGGCAGCTTCAACTGCGTTTTTTCCGAATGTTGGAACTGCAATTTTAGCGGTTGCAGTTGCTACTGTTTTTTTGTTTTGATCAATCAGTTTAATTTCAACCTGCCCGTTTGCTGCAAGTTGGCTTTCATTGTTGAGGCCGATAACTGATTTCAAAATACCTGTTGAAAATCCATCCTGGAAATTGGTGGACAGGTGAATATCGTTTACATAAAAATGAGGCGTTGCCACTAAGTACACATCCCTTTCTATACCACTCAGTCGCCAGAAATCCTGGTCTTCAAGATAGGTGCCATCAGCAAAACGCAACACCTGCACTGCGATGCTGTTTTTGCCTGCATGAATAAATTTACTTACGTCAAATGCAGCTTCCATTTTGGAATCTTCTGCATAACCAACCGCATGCCCGTTTACCCATACATAATAGGCAGAGTTAACGCCGCCAAAATGTAATTCAACCCGTTGATTTTGCCAGTTTGCAGGCAAATTAAAATTGCGCTGGTAAGAGCCAACCGGGGTAAAGTTTGCCGGGATATACGGAGGGTTTGCTTTTTTTGCCCATGGATAAACGATGTTGGTAAAAATGGGTACATCAAACCCTTGCAATTGCCAATCGGCAGGCACTTTTATATTGTCCCATTTTGAAGCATTGAAATTTTCTTTTTCAAAACCAATGGCCCGGTCTTCAAAGCGGTTGGCAAAATTAAATTTCCAGGTGCCATTCAGCAACAATACATTGTCAGACCGCAGCCAGCCATCAGCCATTGCCTGCGTTTCATTTGAAAAAGGAATGGTAAAGGCTGTTTGTGGCAATGTGCCCACCCGAAAAATAGCAGGATCTTTCCATTCATTAAACGTGAAATTTACCTGGCTGAAAGCCGCCATTTGTGACAAACAAAAAATCAGTAGTACATATTTTTTCATAACTGCAATGTTTTTAAAACTTAAGAAAGCAAGCCGTTTTATTTGATGCGGTTGAAATTATAGCAACTGCGATTCAAAAAAAAATAAAACATTCTTTTGTTGGGGATAAAGCCGCGGATATTGCGGCAGGTACAAGAAAGTATAACTCTCATCGTTAGGACATTGATAGAATAAATTTTGTACGACCCAGAATAGGCTGGGTATTGTGTTACGGAATAATTATATTTTATTTAAAACTCAACCTGCAACTTTCTACTTTTTTGACAAAAAAGATTTAACATCCGGACACTCAACAGCTGCCTCTTTAAATGCATTCGTATTACTATAGCCGGCTTTTAAATTTCGCAGGTAGTCAGAATAATAAACACCTCTATTGTAGGACCATCTGTTATTGCTGTTATTGTCCGTGTGCTGATATTTTATCCGATCGCATACCGCCAGCGAAAGCAGGCATTTTGCAGCTAACTCCTTGTCTGTAGTAAGTGACAGTGCTTTTTTGTATTGCTCAATGGCATCGCTGCACCGGTAATAGTAATCTGCATGTTTTAAATTATTTGGATAAAAATTGAAACAGGCCCAATTATAATTCCCATCCCCCATAGGATAATCTTCCTGAGTCGATCTGCCGTAGCTGAACATAATCCATGCCTTACCATTGTACGAGGTATTAAAATATGCATTGGCAAGTTGATAGCACAATACCGCCTTCACAGTATTATTTTTTGCCACTTGTATTGAAGCCTGTAGGTTAACGATATCCTTTACAATGGCGGTCTTACTTCGAACCGGGTACTTTGGAGCGACCGATTTTTCTGACGGGATCAATTTACCGGTGTGGGTTACAGATGTTGAGGGCAAATACTCACTGTACTTAAAATCTGAATGCCAAAAACCAGCTTGGATACTTTCAAATACAGCCAGTGCTTCCTTATACTTTTTCTGGCGAAAGAGAATGGTGCCTTTTAAATCTTTGTACTCATCATCCAGGGCCCATTTTTTTGGAGATATCATATTTTCAAACAGGGTTTTGTTTTTTTTGTGTTTAAAAGCAATGAGCTTATCCAGATCATTTGGACTTCCAAATCTGTCGAACCAGGCTATACCCCTGTAACCGGTAAAATCGTCGTACCAGCCATCATAGTTATTTACAGTTATATTGGCACTGGTGTACACCAAACCAGCATTCAACCTGTCGCCTTTTTTTTCAAAACAATGACTCAGCATAATCAACAATTCTGATACGTCATCATTGCTTTCATTTTGGTTTTCATTATCCCAAATGTTGTAGGTCGACTTGTCCAGTTGTTTTTTAAAAACAGGGTTCAGGCGAATCAATTGCTGGATGGATACGGCCAGTTCCTGCTGCGTTTCGGGTTTGCTGATATCCTTTGCCTGAGAAGTAATGATCACCTGTTCAATCAATCTTTGGGTTTCCTGTATTGGATTTGGAAGTCTGCCCAGGTTTTGTAATATTTGAACGGCTTTGGTGAAATCACGCTGTATATTGTAAAGATGTGCCAGTGCAAGTTTCATAAATGTTGCATGCGTTTTATTTTTACCTGCAACATCCTCCAGAAACAAAATTACTTCATTTAAATATTGGCGGTCTTTTGCTTTAAGATTCGCTTTAAATGCTGCATTGATATTTTCATTGTCCTCAAATTCCGGCCGGTAGTTTTCGGAAAATAGGAGCATCTCCGGCGACCATAACCAATTCTCCAGTTTGTTTATCTCCCGGGTTATAAGCAAGGGCAAAAACTTGCTGCCCGGATTGTATTGGTAAACTGCTTTCAGTTGTGTTAATGCCTTACCCTTACTTTTTAATGCCCTTAAAGTATTAATCAACATCAATAAATTTGTTTCCCTGGTTGTTTTTTCAAGGATTATAAGGTCTTTCGTTGAAATTTGGGCGTAAGCAAACTCTTTTTTATCCTCTGTTCTGTCAAATGCTTGCAAAAGGAAAGTGGTTCTTCTTTTACTATTGAACTGGCTCATTCCATAATAAACCAATCCCCATCCGGAAACAATGGATTTACTGTTGAGTAAATGTTTTTCATATAAGCCGTGTAGCCTTTGCTGAAGATCGCTTCTTCCGTCGCTATAGTAATACATTTTTACTGCCTGGAATGCATATCGTTCCTGCAAAAAAGCGGGGAGTGGTGTTTTTAATAACTGGTCTGCTTTTGCTGCAATTGTTTCGCACTGAACACTAATTTTAATGGCTAACGTATCCCAGGGATCTGGAGCGTTTTTAAATTGTGTGCTTTCTGCTTCTTTGGCCAGTACCATATAATCAAGTGCCAGGCGATTTCCTTTTTTCAACAACCACTTTATAAACGAATTGTCTTTGTATTCATAAAAATTCTTTTGTTTGTAAAGCGCAAGGAATCTGTCGGCTGGAATTTTGTATTGTACTTCATAAATATCTGTGGTGGAGATGCTATTGCCTATAAAAGATTTCCACTCATTGCAGTTGCGTTGATAGTCCAACTGATCAGGATCTGCACCCACATAATAAAATGGAAGCTCGCCATAGTTGAAAGGACTCTGTCCGCTTGAGCCATCAAGTCCCTGGCGAAAAAGCGCAAACCTTGATTCGTCGTGACTAAGGATCGGACCACAACTCCATGCTGCCACGGATGGGATTGCCATGCAAACAGCAAGCAGGCTAAAACGTAGCGTAAATTTGATGAATGACTGCTTCATTTCTTTGTATTAAAAATTTATCCCAATAAAATAATGCGATACGTTTTGTTTTTGGAAAATGCTGATGTAAAATTTCAGCAGCCTCTGCCAATTCATCTTTGCCCGGATCTTCCAGTCTTAACAGATCGCCTTCCCTCAGGTAATTATTACCCGCAAGTGTGTCTGCAGTAAGCAGAAAATTATTGCCAACCTTTTTAAAAAATCTGGTGTCTGCGGTGAGGAAATTCTTTTCATCCGGATAGACTATGCCTTTAAATTCGCCCTGGCTAAACCATGCATACCAGCTAAAAACCGGTAAAGCAATATCAAGTGGTAAAGGGTATTTTTTAGTAATAAGGTATTGCTTAAGGTCTTTGATATCGAAAATGGAATTGGCCGTTTTCACATCCTTTATATTGGTAAGATTATAGCACATTAATAATCCTTTATCTACTGGCGGAACGCCGGCTTTCTCATAATATTTATAAGGATAAAGCCGTACGGTGGCTGAGATTATTTTATCAGGGTAACGTTGTTTAAAATTTTTAAGGAACCGGAAATACTTCTCCTTTGTTCTTTCGGTCCAGTCACAGTCTATTTGTATTTCATCTATCCCGGTTTTTACAGATGGATTTGCTTGTTGCAGCCTGTTGGTAATAAAGATGATTTTATTACGGATCTTATTTGGAAGAGAGTCACACCAATGGTTGTCCATCATATCAAGACAATTATTGGTTATGTAAATAACAGGCGTAAAATGAACACTGGTGAAAGGTACCGAATTAATAAAACCGTTCATTTCTGCAACAGGCACGGGTTGATACAAATTAGGATCCCAGTCTATATCAAAATAGTGGATGTAAAAATGATTAACTCGCTGGCTTTGTATAAAATCAGCAGCTTTGATTTCATTGGAGAAAGTTGTTTTCCAGTAGTAAAACGAGTATTCGGTTTGTTTATTAATTTCCCGGGTGCAGCTTATAGAAAATAGCAAAACAAAACCTGTTATGTATTTCATGTTTAAATTGATGTATCAAATATAGCATGAATGTACTCTTGAATTTTAAATATTTGGTGCTAAATAAAACATAAATAAACGATCCATATAATCTCCGGCAGGCCCCGGACTCCGTCCGGTGTCAGCATTGTTACTTCTGCCTTTAATTAAATAAAATTGCAATCATTTAAAACAAGTGCGATGTTGGTTAAATTTTTTTTTAAGCGTTATAAAGTTTAAAGATTAGTAACAGAAAAGACCCATGCCGGAGCCCTCCGCCTGAGTGTTCCGAAGGCCGGTTTTTTAATTAAAGTAAATCCAATGAGTTTCCTGAGTTGGGAATACCAACTTGAACGCAAACAAAAAGCGCAGCATTTTTTGCTGCGCCCAAATTCTTAAGTCATTTACAGATTAGCTTGCCCTGCCTGCTTCGATCGCTTCAGGTATCTCAACGAGATTTCCAGACTTTACATCGTAGAGGTATCCATACACCGGAATGTAAGATGGCACCAGCGGATGATTTTTTATTCGCTTTACATCTTCCAAAATACTTTGCGCCTGGTTACTGATCGTTAAAAATGAAATGTGCTGAGCTTCCGGCGAACCCCCTTCTTCTGTTACATTATGCCAGCCCTTTTCATCAATACCGGCTGTTGCCAAACTTTTTGACAACAGGTCACGTATAATGTCGTCCGTAAAATACTCCATGCCGCAATCGGTATGGTGAATTACAAACCACTCAGCGGTACCGAGTAATTTGTGAGAGATCACCAGGGAACGGATGGCATCATCGCTGGCCCTGCCACCTGCATTGCGTATTACGTGTGCATCGCCTTCTGCAAGGCCTGCATATTTTGCAGGGTCGAGCCTGGCATCCATACAGGTTAAAACGGCAAACTTTCTACCGGGTGGTAATGGCAGGTTTGCTTTTTCACCAAATGTTTCTGCATAACCCTTGTTGGCTTCCAGCACCTGCTGATGTACCTGGCTGTTTTCTTTTTGTAATAAATTGGTTGTACTCATTATGTTTTTTTTAAAAGTCTACTAAATTAATAGTATAAACAGCCAATATCCCAAAAAGGTTAGCTGCGAAGGCGATTATTTTTTCACAGGTTGTTGGAAAACGTTACCGGGATATCCCCGATGGGCGGCGCACTCTATGTAGTGTTGGATATGTTACTGCTGCATTGAATCAGATGAAATAATATGAATTGCAAACAGATTTACCCTTTATTAAATTTAGAGAAAAGATCAAAGGGCATAAAATGGAACCGCTTTTCCTGATAAGAATACCCACCAGGGAATGTGCTGTAAAGCTATTTTAGAAGAAGAGTACCTCCTTCGTCTCTCCTTCGTCTCTTCTTCGTCTCTGCTTCGAGAATGGTTTTGGTCTTGTTTTAGCCTTTTTGAGGAATTGCTGGTGTTTTCTGCTGTTCGTCCGCAGCGATTTCCGAAGGTGAAGCGAACAAGGATTGAATGAGGTATTCCGGGGGTGCTGCCGATGATTTTCTTTAGCAATTCTTTCTCTGTCCACTTTCCCCAAAATCAACTAATTTGCTGCCCATCAAATTACTACCCTTACTGATACACTATGGCAAAACTAGAACTTGGTACATTGGAGAGCTGGCTCTGGGATTCTGCAAACCTACTTCGTATCAACATTGCAGTTAACCATCGTGTGTTATCAATCGGGTGCACCAAATTCAGCTTCCATTATTTACCAATAATTCTTCAGCTTCACTTATTAAATTTAACGCAACTGCCCAGTAAAGAATTTGCAGCAAAATAAAATAGTATGACAAATACAAACCGTCCAAAAATACTTATTACAGGAGCAACAGGACAGGTAGGCGCCAAGACCATCCAGTTTCTTCTATCAAACAAAGACATCACAATTGTAGCAGGAGTGCGTTCGCCCGAACAGGCAGCAAGGTTTGCAGCTAAAGAAATTTCGACAGTCTTCCTTGATTTTGACGATGAAAGTAGTCACCTGCCTGCTTTTGAAGGTATTGA
>Ga0123337_10006541_pt1 | contig 11110 bp, 7 predicted proteins | sample frozenSSSSmetaG_FD_89792 | JGI IMG/M metagenome (GOLD analysis project Ga0123337, IMG submission 89792) | Glacier valley bacterial and archeal communities from Borup Fiord, Nunavut, Canada, to study Microbial Dark Matter (Phase II) -... | ecosystem: Environmental > Aquatic > Freshwater > Ice >...
GAGGCTTCCTTCATGATCAACTCCTAAATTAGGTTCTACAAGAACTGGCAAAAAATTATTTTTTTGTTTTTCAATTTCAGTTAAATCTTTTTCAAGTGTTGCTAATGCTTGTTTTGCTTGCTCCAATTTTGATTGATTGATTACAAGTTTAACCACATCTATTTTATTTTTCCTCAAATTGAGTTTAAAGAGTTTATATTCGGTTTTGGTTTTCCATACTATTAATTTGTCAGCTATCTTTCCAGTACCTGCCGCTTTTATTGCTGCATTAATTGATATTAAATTTTGTTCTTCCTCAGCAATTAATAAATTAACTTCATTTAACTTAAACAGGCTTTTATAAATTCTATACTCCAATCTTGCAATTTGATAAATAAATAACTTTTGTCTCATTGTTAATTTCATTAAAACATTTTCAACTGCAGTAAGTGAGGTAAGTGAATTGATCATAACTTTGTATTTTAGTTTCTTTTGTCTAATGTCTATTGTCTTTCTTCTACCTAATAAATTTCGTCATTTTAATTCAAAAAGCAATGAAAATATTGATATCTTGATATCGAAATATTGATAATTGACGAATGGATTAAATAACTTAATGCGCCTGATTCCATTTTGATTATCCCATATTATTGTGGTAACGATTTAATGATTGTTAAGGATGGGCAGCCTAGGTTAGATAAAAGATATTAATCTGCCAGGTGAAAACACCCGATATGGCGAAAAATATTGATATCTTGATATCGAAATATTGATAATTTTTTGCTTTTGTTGCTATCCTACCATCAAAAGCAAAAAAGAAGAATTGTAGAAATAGAATTTATTTAATATCACATTCCACCTCATATTTAGCCACTCTAATTATAAGTTTTTTAATAAATAATATTAGAAAAATAATTCTTTTACTATATTTCCACCATCGCAGAAACTACGATTCATTTTATTCCTATAGAATAGGAATAGTATGGTCTATCAAATTGCCTTTTTTAATATTTTAATCTATTTAATCACAAGTTTTTAAAAAATATTTTTTATGCTGAATGTTTTCAGAAAACTTATTCTGGCTTTCTTTTTACTATTTAATTTTCAATTATTTTGTCAAAATAATTCGTTTAATGTTTCAGCATTTGCCTTAAAGGATTTGAGTGAATTTAATAATATTGGCAAAAACTGGAGCATTGTTGGGGATATTAGCGCTGGTTTTTATGATACTCAACTAAGTTCAAAACCGGGTACAGGTATCTTATTAAATACTATCACACCGAAAGACAAAAAATTTCAATCTACACAAAATGCCTTTACCAAATTTGAACATGGTGATGTATATTTAGAAATGGACTTTATGATGGTGAAAGGCTCAAATTCAGGTATATACTTACAAAGTCGTTATGAAGTTCAGCTTTTTGATAGTTGGGATGTAATAGAACCACATTCTAATGATTGTGGTTCTATTTATGGTCGATGGGACGAAAAAAGGCCTGAAGGTCAAAAAAGTTACGAAGGTCATCCTCCTATGTCAAATGCCTGTTTTGCGCCAGGTTTATGGCAACATTTAGAAGTTGAGTTTCAGGCACCAAGGTTTGATGCCTCAGGTAAAAAAATAGAACCAGCAAAATTTGTTAAAATAGTTTTGAATGGCGTTACTATTCATGAAAATATAATTCTTACAGGTCCGACCCGCTCGGCAGTTAACGAAGATGAAAAAGCACTTGCACCAATAATGATTCAGGGCGATCATGGTACGGTGGCTTTTAAAAACATTAAGTATGCGGCGTTAAGTACATTTAAGGTTTCGGTAAAGGATATTACTTATGAATATTATGAAGGGAAATTCGAAAACTTTGATAAAATCCTTCCATCTAAACAAACAAGAAAAGGAAGTGCTCCTGAAATTGATTATCGAATTGGAGATACCCCTAATTCGATGTGCCTTTACTTTATGGGAAGATTAACAGTGCCAGAAGCAGGGGATTATGAGTTGCAAATAATAAGAAATGGATTGGCAAATTTTAGCATTGATGGTAAGGAAATTATGAGAGAAGGCTTTAAATCAATGCATGAAACCAGTTTATTAAAAGTAAATTTAAAAGAAGGGGAACATGATTTTAAATTAGGCTATTTAAAAAACGAAACATGGTTACCACCCGCTTTAGGTTTTTTAATTGAAAAGAAAAATTACAAACCTGTTGAATTATCTGCGAAAGCATCTCTTATAGATCCTGAAGTAGTGCCTCTTATTGAAGTTCCTATAAAAGCAGAGCCGGAATTAATTCGATCATTTCTAAATTATAAGGGTAAGAAATTAACTCATGTTATTTCCGTTGGTGATCCTGAAGGAATACATTATTCTTATAATTTAAACCAAGCTGGATTATTACAGGTATGGAAAGGCAAGTTTTTAAATACTTCAGAAATGTGGTACGAACGTGGTGAACCTCAAATAGCTTCATCTCTTGGTAGCTTAATGATAATGTCGGGTAAATGCCCCATAGAGATTAATCAAAAATCCGGAATATCGCTTCATGATTCTTTAAATGATCGTACAGAGTTAATTTATAAAGGTTATAAACTTGGAGAAGATAGATATCCGCTTTTTGAATATGCTTACAATGGAATAAGATTTACTGATTCTTTTAAACCTTATGATAATAAAAGAGGATTAAAGAGAGAGGTTGCTTTATTAGTTTCGCCTTCTGAGGAGATCCTTTTTAAATTAGCTGAAGGTTCAAAAATTGAAATGGTTGGAGATCAGCTTTATGCTATAAACAATCAGCAATATTATGTTAAAATTTTAGAGGTGAATGAAAAGCCAATAATTTACAAAACCAATAATGGGTATGCATTGCTCATTCCGGCTTTATCAGGTAAGAAAAGTATTTCGACTCTTAAATATATTTTATACTGGTAATTTTTTGTTTTATATAATTACTAAACAAAAAATAATGAAGTGTAAAAAAACATTTAATTTATAAATAAAAGCATTTGTTTACTATCGCTTATGATAGTAAAAATAAATTATTAAGATTTTAAAAAAAAATGAGAAGTGCATTAAAAAAAATTTCTGCTATAATTTTTATTTTCACAGGTTTACTGGCTTCAGGCCAAAAATCAAAACCTCAAAGCGAAGAGGATTATTTTCAAATAAAAACAATTTCAATTCCTGAAAATATAAAACTCGAAGTTGGAGGTTTGGCAGTATTGCCTGATGGACGATTAGGGGTTTCTACAAGAAGAGGTGAAATATGGATAGTTGAAAATCCTTACAGTTCTGCTCCACATTTCAAAAGGTTTGCATCGGGTATGCATGAAGTATTAGGCCTTGCTTTTAAGGATGGTTCTTTTTATTGTACTCAGCGAGGAGAACTAACAAAAATAACCGATACAGATCATGATGATAAAGCAGATTTATATGAGGCTGTTTATAAATTTGATTTAAGTGGTAACTATCATGAATATGCTTACGGGCCTGTTTTTGATAAAAATGGAGATATGTTTGTTACTTTAAATGTGGCTTGGATAGGCTATGGTGAAGGCTTGGCTAAGTGGCATGGATGGCTTTTAAAAATAAAAGCAAACGGAGATATGGAACCTATTGCAACTGGTTTACGCTCACCAGCCGGATTTAATATCAATTCTTCTGGTGATATTTTTTATGCTGAAAACCAAGGTGATTGGGTAGGCTCTGGCAGGGTAACGCATCTTGAAAAAGGTGACTTTGCTGGAAATGCAGGAGGTTTGAACTGGACTAAAGAACCTAATTCACCAATAAAATTAACCAAACAAGATTTATTGGCAGTTGATAACGGGCAACCAATGCATGAGGCTGCAAAGGTTATTAAGCAATTAAAATTACCCGCAGTATGGTTTCCACATACATTAATGGGAATTTCTACCTCTGATATAATTGAAGACACTACAGCACAAGGTTTCGGACCATTCTCCGGACAGTATTTTGTGGCTGATCAAGGGCATAGTAAAATAATGAGAATGACATTAGAAAAGATTAATGGTAAGTATCAAGGTGCATGTTATCCTTTTAGGGAAGGTTTTGCTTCAGGTTTAATCCGCATGAGATGGGGTTTAGATGGATCTATTTTTGCCGGTATGACAAGCCGTGGATGGTCAAGTACAGGAAAGGATTCGTATGCGCTTCAAAGATTGGTATGGACCGGCAAAACACCATTTGAAATGAAAAATATCCGTGCAATGCCTGATGGTTTTGAAATAGAATTTACTTCTCCGATAAATAAAAAATCGGGAATAATAGCAGAAAACTATCAACTGAATAGTTTTACATATAAATACCACCATACTTATGGCAGCCCTGTAATTAACAAGCAGATATGCAATTTAAAAGGGATAATCGTTTCGGAGGATGGAAAAAAAGTAAGATTGATTTTAGACGGTTTAAGAGAAGGATATATTCACGAAATAAAATTAGACAATATTACTGATCAGAATAATAAAACATTGTTACATAACTTTGCTTATTATACTTTAAATAATATTCCTTCAGGTGAAAAAGCTGATCTTTTTAATAACCACATGATGCAACATGTACATCATTCAATACCAGTAAATAATAATAACCTTACAAAGACTAATCTTAAAGTAAAACGTCAATTGACCATGCCTGAAAATTGGGGGCAACCCGACCAGGTTATAACATTAGGTACCAAACCCGGACTACAGTTTACTATAAAGGAATTAAAAGTGCAAGCTAATAGTAAGATAAAACTTGTATTTAATAATAATGATGATATGACTCATAACTTTGTGTTGGTATTACCTAATGCTGCAAATGAAGTGGGAACCCTTGCTTTAAATATGGGTTTAGAAGGTTCGGAACAAAGTTATATTCCAAATTCAACAAAAATATTATATCATACTAATTTATTACAGCCCAATGCCTCTGAAGTAATATTTTTTACCGCTCCTTCACAACCTGGCAACTATACATATTTATGTACATATCCTGGCCATGCAACTATTATGCAAGGGGTAATGAAGGTAGTTAAATAATAAGGATCAATGTCGAAAAAGTAATTATATAAATATAATTACTTTTTCGACTTGTGTTTGCTAACAAAGAATCTTTTCTTTTTGAAATAAAAAAATCCTCCTTTTCCTAAAAAACCTTTAATCCTAATTCAGAAAATTTTTGTCTGAATTAAGATGAAAAAAATTTCGGATTTATTTTGTGATTTAATATCGTTTTATCAATATTGATATTTTGATAATTGTTCGCCGCGTCTTATGTTTTCACCTTACACAAAAACATAGTCCACATTTCTATAGAACGTAATTAAATTACTTTCATATAAGAAATAATACCTTGAACTTGAATAATCCTGACTCTCCTTTGAACCTATTAATTTCATTTTTTTAAATAGGATTGTTATGTAAAGTGATTATTTAAACAGCTTAAGGGTATCAGGTAAAAACACCTGATACGGAGAAAAAAATGTTTTTTGTTGCTTAAATGAAATTTCTAAAAAATCAAAACTTTATTACCCTTTTTGATTTGGAAATAAAAAATCAATCATTATCTTTGCAATCCAAATTTTAGCGGATGTGGCGAAACTGGCAGACGCACTAGACTTAGGATCTAGCGGGCAACCGTGTGGGTTCGACTCCCTCCATCCGCACCAATATTTACAGGGTTATTTCGTATGCACATAAATTTCTTTGGAAATTGCTAACGAAATAACCCGATTTATTATTAGAAAAAGACGAAACGAACATGGATATTACTTTAGAGAAAATTGACGAACTGAATGCCTTAATTAAAGTAAATTTAATCGAAGCAGATTATCAGGATAATATTGACAAAACAATTAAAGACTATACAAAAAACGCTGTAATAAAAGGTTTTCGCCCAGGTAAAGTTCCACCAGCATTGGTTAAACAACGATATGGAAAGGAAATTAAAGTAGAGGAAGTAAATAAGTTAGTTGTAAAATCATTAGATAATTACATAAAAGAAAACAATATTAAAATTTTCGCTTCTCCTTTAATAAACAGGGAAAAAGCTGCAGAAACTGATTGGAATGCTCAAAATAACTTTGAATTTGAATTTGAAATTGGTTTAATTCCAGACTTTAATACTCATATTTCAAAAGACTTAACTTTTGATAAATATGTTATTGAATTTTCTGAAAGTGAATTCGACGATTTGATTAAAAAACTTCGTGACAATTACCCTATCACTACAGAAGCCGAAACAGTTACTGAAGCTGATTTTATTAAAGGTACACTGAAACAAATAGACGGAGAATTTGATCAAGAACAAACGCTACCTCTTAGCCAATTAAAAGAAAGTTTCCGTGCAGAATTTATTGGTAAAAAAGTAGGCGAGGTAATTGAAATCGAAGATTTACCAAGTATTTTTGAAAAAGAAAATGCAGTTAAATTGTGGACAAGCTTGCCTCAGGAAGAAGTTGATAAAATGACAGGTAAATTCACTTTTACAATTCTCTTCATTCAACATAAAGAAGCAGCCGAACTTAACGAAGAATTTTTTACTAAAATTACAGGAAAACCCGGCATCGAAACTGAAGAAGAATTCAAAAAAGAATTAAAGATATTAGTAGAGCAACAACGCGAAATGAGTTCCGCTAATCTTTTAAGGCGAACTATTCAAATCGAATTAATTAAAAAAATTGATTTTGCCTTGCCTGATGCTTTCCTTAAAAAGTTTTTAGTTTCTAACAATGAAAATAAATCATCAGAAGCTGAAATTGCAGAATCTTATGAAAAATATAAAGACAGTCTTAAACAAGGTTTGATTGAAAATAAAATCGGTGAAGAGTTAAAGATTGAAGTAACCAATGAGGATTTATTAGAAAGAACAAAAGAATTATTCCGTCAACAGTTTAGCTCTTATGGAAATGCTGATTTTTTAACTGATGATTTATTAAATACGCTTGCTAATAATTACCTTAATGATAAAACTAAAGACAACGGAAGGGAATTATACAATCAATTGTATACTGAAAAACTTTTTGATGCGGTTGAAAAGCAAGTAACCATTAAAGATAAAAAAGTAAGCATTGAAGAATTTAATAAAATAGCTGAAGAGTTTGATAAATCTACCACTGAAAATTAATCTGAGAAGACAATTTGTCAGTTTAACGCATTAAATTCGTATCGAGCATTTTATTTGTAAAGTCCTTTTAATTAAAAGGACTTTTTTTATTGCCTCCCACTTGGAAAACTTATTATCTTTTCTGATACTTCGGAAAAGTTTTGTTAAAAATAAAAATTTACATTTAAACTAAATACCAATGTTTAACGACAAGGAAGAATTTAGGAAATACGCCGTCAAACACAAAAACCTAAATGGTTTGACAGTTGATACATACATGAAAAATGCAAATGCAATGTATGTGCCACCCGTAGAAAACATGACGCGTTCCGTAATTGAAGAAAGACCAACCAATTTCCGTGAAATAGATGTTTTTTCACGCCTTATGGCAGATAGAATTGTATTTTTAGGATACCCAGTTGACGATCAAATTTCTAATATTATTATTGCCCAACTTTTATTTTTAGAGTCTGCTGATTCCAAAAAAGATATTTTATTGTATATCAATAGTCCTGGCGGATCAGTATATGCTGGTTTAGGAATTTATGATACGATGCATTACATAAAACCAGATGTGGCAACTATTAATGTAAGTTTAGCTGCTTCAATGGCAGCTGTGTTATTATGCGGTGGTGCAAAAGGAAAACGTTCAGCATTAAAACATGCTCGAACTATGATTCATCAACCTACAGGTGCAGCAGGTGGCCAAGCATCTGATATTCAAATTTCTGCTAAACAATTAGTCGGTTTGCGTCAGGAATTATATGAAATTATTTCCAAACACAGTGGAAAAAGTGTTGATCAAGTTCATGTTGATTCAGACAGGGATTATTGGTTAAAATCAGATGAAGCGAAAGCTTACGGATTAATTGATGAAGTATTGGTAAGAGAATAATTTTTAAAACGATAATTAAAAATATAAAAAAATATCGATATGAATTTCACAAAATTTCAGGAAGAAGAACCGGAAATACCTACACCAAATAGTTTTGAAAATGCCTTTGGAGGACGAATGTTCGACAAAAAGTTTTTAGACCAAAGAAAAATTTTCTTTTGGGGACAGGTAGATGACGATTCGGCAAAATATGTAGTTAATCGTTTGCTTTACCTCGATGCAGATAAACCGGGTGAAGAAATTACTTTGTATATCAATAGCCCAGGAGGAATTGTTACTTCGGGTATGGTGGTATATGATACAATGAAAATGATAAGTTCACCCGTATCCACTGTATGTATGGGCATGGCTGCTTCAATGGGTAGTATTTTATTATCTGCTGGAAAAAAAGGACGCAGGTTTATTTATCCACATGGAGAAGTAATGATTCACCAACCTAGCATTGGTGGTTATTTTCAAGCCAAATCAATTGATATTGAAATTCAGGCACGCCAAATTGAAAAAACTAAAATGATTGGTGCAACTATTTTAGCTAACAATTGCGGACAAACCGTCGAAAAAATATTGAAAGATTTCGACCGTGACTACTGGATGGATGCAAATGAATCCGTTGAATATGGAATTGTAGATGGTGTGATAAATAAATTGTAAAATAAATTTAACTTAAAAGCCCTTCAGTTAATTTATTGGAGGGCTTTTTTGTATTTAAAACTTTAATTATTAAAAATTTATAATTTCTTTATTTATTTAACGAAATTTGTAAATTATTAAGCCTTATTTAAAATTAAATTAATTTTTATAAAATTTTTTATTAGTCCTTATGGCTCAAAATAGTAATGTTTGTTCTTTTTGTGGAAGAGGTAAAAAAGAAGTTAGTCTGATGCTTTCAGGTATTAATTCTCAAATTTGTGATCGTTGTATAGAACAAGGCCATCAAATTATATTAGAAGAAATTAATCCTAAACCAAAAGCAGATGCTCCTGCAAGTTTCAAACTTGTAAAACCACTTGAAATAAAGGTTTTTTTAGATCAATATGTAGTTGGTCAGGATGAAGCAAAAAAAGTAATTTCAGTTGCCGTTTATAACCACTATAAACGATTAATGCAAAAAAATACCAATGATGATGTAACGGTTGAAAAATCAAATATTATTATGGTTGGTGAAACAGGAACGGGAAAAACATATTTGGCCAGAACGGTTGCTAAAATATTACAAGTTCCTTTCTGCATAGCCGATGCAACCGTGATAACTGAAGCAGGATATGTTGGAGAAGATGTAGAAACAATTTTAACCCGTTTATTACAAGCAGCAGATTATAATGTCGAAGCTGCTGAAAAAGGAATTGTATATATTGATGAGATAGATAAAATTGCCAGAAAATCCGATAATCCATCCATCACCCGTGATGTGAGTGGCGAAGGAGTACAGCAAGCTTTATTAAAATTATTGGAAGGATCTATTGTTAATGTTCCGCCACAAGGAGGCAGAAAACATCCTGATCAAAAAATGATTGCTGTTAATACCGAAAATATTCTTTTCATTTGCGGAGGTGCATTTGATGGTATTGGAAGGCATATTTCAAAAAGAATAAACACCAGACCTATCGGTTTTAGTGGCAATGATTTTGATTTCCTTCAAAACGATTCAAATTTATTAAGATATATAAGTGCGCCTGATTTAAAATCTTTTGGTTTAATACCAGAGTTAATAGGTCGTTTACCAGTTTTAACTCATTTAGATCCCTTAGATAAACCTACTTTAAGGACAATATTAACAGGTCCTAAAAATGCAATAACAAAACAATATCAAAAACTATTTGAAATGGAAGATATCAAATTAGATTTTGAATTGGAAGCTTTAGATTATATCGTTGACCAGGCAATGGTTTTCAAATTAGGTGCGAGGGGTTTGCGTTCAATTTGTGAAGCGATTATGACAGATGCCATGTTCGAACTTCCATCTCAAGCGGAAACAAAAAACTTTACAATCACTTTTGATTACGCGGTTGAGAAATTCGAAAAATCGAAATATAAACAATTAAAGATAGCTGCATAAAGATCAGATATTCTTTTTTGTCTGAATTAAGATTTAATCCTAATTCAGATTAAAACTCTGAAACAATTTCATAAAAAATAAAAAAGGTTTGGTTTAATTACCAAACCTTTTTTATTTGTATGCATTATCCACCTTCCACAAAAAAAATATTCTATGAATCACAAAAAACAAACCTATTTTAATAAAATTAAGCTAATCCCATTCTTGTTTCTCTTTTTGTTCTTATTCCAATTTTCAGTTGCCGATAGTTCTACTCTTTCTACGCACTCAGAAAAATTCACCATTTCCGGAAAAGTATTAGACGAAAATAAAAAACCTATTCAGGGAGTCATTATCAAAAGTTTTAAGAAGGCAAAAGAAGATACTACTGATGAAAATGGAAGTTTTATTCTTACTGATGTAGAATTAAAAGATGATTTCATTTTTAATTCTATAAATTATGAAATCAAAGTAATTAAAATCGAAAATAAGGATGAATTAACTATAATATTAAATTTAAAAAGGCAATATGAAATAGTAGATTCTCCTGATTTACAACCTAGTTTCCCTGGCGGATTAAATGAATTAAATAAATATTTAGACAAGAAAGTTAGATATCCACGAGGTATTCTACAAAAGAATTTTACAGGAGAGGTATTCGCATCTTTTATAGTTCTCAGCGATGGGAATATTAAAAATATTGAGATAAAAAATTGGATTGGTGGTCATTTAGATGAAGTAACAATTCGTGCCATTCAATCTATGCCTAAATGGATTCCCGGAAAAAAGGATGGAAAATTAATTAATTGTAAATTTACATTACCACATTACATACTCACTAAGTAATAGATAATGCTAAAAATTCAAATAAGGTTAATTTTAAAACGATTTCATTAATTTATTAATAATTCTATATTTGATACAAAACATATTTTCATGAAAAAAATATTTCTCTCTTTATTTATTTTAATAAGTAATATATCTTTTGGGCAATTAGCTCAGGAATTTAAAATTTTACCAATTGCCCAAACCGGATTTTCGGAAGAAAGATTAAAAAAGTTAGATAATTATTTAGAGAGTTTAATAAAAGATGGAA
>Ga0123337_10006544_pt1 | contig 11107 bp, 9 predicted proteins | sample frozenSSSSmetaG_FD_89792 | JGI IMG/M metagenome (GOLD analysis project Ga0123337, IMG submission 89792) | Glacier valley bacterial and archeal communities from Borup Fiord, Nunavut, Canada, to study Microbial Dark Matter (Phase II) -... | ecosystem: Environmental > Aquatic > Freshwater > Ice >...
GACGCTCAAGCGCCCGCTGCTCGTCAAGGGCGAGCCGGGCACCGGCAAGACGATGCTCGCCGAGGAAGTCGCCACCGCGCTCGGCATGCCGCTGATACAGTGGCACATCAAGTCGACGACTAAGGCGCAGCAGGGACTCTACGAATACGACGCCGTCAGCCGCCTGCGCGACAGCCAGCTCGCCGGCGTGGCGGGCAGCGACAGCGGCGAGCGCGTCAAGCACATCCAGAACTACGTCGTGCGCGGCGTCCTCTGGCAGGCGTTCACGGCCGAGAAGCCGGTGGTGCTGCTGATCGACGAGATCGACAAGGCCGACATCGAGTTCCCCAACGACCTGCTGCGCGAGATCGACCGCATGGAGTTCTACGTCTACGAGACGCGCGAGCTCGTGAAGGCAAAGCACCGGCCGCTCGTGTTCATCACCTCGAACAACGAGAAGGAACTGCCCGACGCGTTCCTGCGCCGCTGCTTCTTCCACTACATCAAGTTCCCCGACGCCGACACCATGCGGCAGATCGTCGGCGTGCACTTCCCGAACCTCAAGAAGGAGCTGCTCGGTGCTGCGCTGAAGAGCTTCTACGACGTGCGCAATCTGCCCGGCCTCAAGAAGAAGCCGAGCACCAGCGAGCTGCTCGACTGGCTGAAACTGCTCGTCGCCGAAGACATTCCGCTCGAAGCGCTGCAGAGCAAGGACGACAAGGTCGCGGTGCCGCCGCTGGTCGGTGCGCTGCTGAAGAACGAGCAGGACGTGTCGCTGTTCGAAAAGCTCGTCTTCATGCAGCGGCACAACCGCTGATGCACGCCGTCGAGCCGGTGACGCTCGACGACGGCCGGGTCCGCCTCGAGCCGCTCGGCCTGCATCACCTCGACGGCCTGAGGCGCGCCGCTGCCGACGGCGAGCTCTGGAACTTGCGCATCACCAGCGTTCCCGACCCCGACGACACGCAGGGCTACATCGAGCGCGCGCTGCAAGGCCGCGCCGACGGAAACCGCCTCGCGTTCGCCGTCGTCGATGCGAAGAGCGGCGAAGTGATCGGCTCGTCGAGCTATCACGACATCTTGCCCGCCGTCGACCGGGTGGAGATCGGCTACACCTGGTACGGCAAGAGCCGGCAAGGCACGCACGTCAACGCCGCCGCCAAGCTGCTCCTCATGACCCATGCCTTCGAGACGCTCGGCGCCAAGCTCGTCGGCTGGCGCACCGACAACTTCAACTTCGCCAGCCAGCGCGCCATCGAGCGGCTCGGCGCGCGGCGCGACGGCGTCATCCGCCACCACGCGCTGCGCCGCGACGGCAGCGTGCGCGACACCGTGATGTACAGCATGACGGTGTTCGAATGGCCGGAAGCGAAGGCCGAGCTGCTGTCGCGGCTGGCGCCAGCGCAATGATGGCGTCGACGAAGCCGTTCGACGTCGACGCGCTCTGGCGCATCGAGCGCGTGAGCAGCGTCTCGCTGTCGCCCGACGGTGCCCAGGCGGTGTGCGCCGTCGGCACGTATTCGATGGACGCCAACACCTCGTCGACCAGCCTGCACCTGCTTTCGTCGTTCGGCGGCGAGCCGCGCCGGCTCACGTCGTGCGGCGAGAAGGACGGCCGGCCGGCGTGGTCGCCCGCCGGCGACCGCATCGCCTTCGTCGCCAAGCGCGAGCAGGAGGGCAGGAAGGACGACACGCCGCAGCTCTACGTCATCGCTGCCGACGGCGGCGAAGCGCGCCGGGTCAGCGACTTCGCGCCCGGCGTCGAGGCCTTCAAGTGGTTCGCCGACGGCAAGCGCATCGCCTTCATCGCCTGGGTCTGGCCCGACGCGCGCGGCACCAAGGCGCAGGCCAGGCGCCAGAAGGAATGGAAGGATCGCAAGGAGAGCGGTTACGCCACCGGCGAGGCGTTCTACCGCTACTGGGACCACAGCGTGCCGATGGGCCGCGCCGCGCACCTGCACGTGCTCGACATCGAGAGCGGTCGCATCACCGACCTCTTCGAGGGCACGCCGTACGAGCTGACGCGCGCCGATGCCGACGCCAACGCCTTCGACGTCGCGCCCGACGGCCGCCACATCGCATTCGCCTTCGACCCGGCCGCCGACAAGCGCATCGACAACTGCAAGGCGATCGCCGAGGTCAACGTCAAGAGCGGCAAGCTGCAGGCGCTGGCGCAGGCAGCCGGCTGGGACTTCGACGCGCCACGCTACAGCCCCGACGGTGGCCGCGTTGCCTTCCTCGCCAGCCACCTGGGCCGCCGCCACACCGCCCCGGTTCAGCTCGCCGTGCTGCAGCGCGGCGGCAAGTGGCGGCTGCTCAGCGACACCTGGGACCACGCCGTCAACGCGCCGCTGATCTGGGCGGCCGATGGCGCTGCGCTCTGGTTCACGGCCGAAGACCGCGGCCGCTGCAACCTCTACCGCTACGCCGTCGAGAGCCGCAGCGCTGCCTGCGTCGTCGAAGGCGGCTGGGTGCAGTCGTTCGACGTCGCCGGCGACGCGGTCGCGACCGTGGCCGATGCCATGCAGCATCCGGCCCAGGTCCACGTGCGCCGTGGCGCCGGGGCGGCCCACCGCGTCGAGCGCTTCAACGACAAGCTGCTCGCCGAGCATCGCTTCGGCCATCACGAGAGCCGCGAGGTCAAGGGCGCCCTCGGCGAGCCGGTGCAAATGTGGCTGATCTACCCGCCCGGCTTCGACGCGAGGAAGAAGTACCCGGTGCTGCACAGCATCCACGGCGGCCCGCACGCCGCCGCCGGCGACACCTTCCACTACCGCTGGAACACGCAACTGTTCGCGGCGCAGGGCTACGTCGTCGCCTGCGTGAACTACCACGGCTCCAGTGGCTTCGGCAACGCCTTCCTCGACAGCATCACCCATCGCTGGGGCGAGCTCGAGCTGCAGGACGTGGAAGCCGCCACCGACTGGCTTCGCAAGCAGCCCTGGGCCGATCGCGACCGCGTGTTCGCCACCGGCGGCAGCTACGGCGGCTACATGGTCGCGTGGATGAACGGCCACGTGAAGCCCGGCCGCTATCGCGCCTACGTGTGCCACGCCGGCTGCTTCGACTGGCGCGCCATGTTCTCGGGCGATGCCTACACCTGGTTCGGCCGCGAGCTCGGCGCCTGGTACTGGGACGACCCGGCCAAGGTGCAGTCGCAGAGCCCCGACACCTTCGCCGCCCGCATGGCCACGCCCACGCTCGTGATCCACGGTGCCCTCGACTACCGCGTGCCCGACCAGCAGGGCCTGGCCTACTACAACACCCTGAAGGCGCGTGGCGTCGGCGCCCGCCTGCTCTGGTTTCCCGACGAGAACCACTGGATCCTGAAGCCGCGCAACTCGCGCCTCTGGTACAGCGAATTCTTCGCATGGCTGCAGGCCCACGACAAGACCGGGGCCGCGCCGAAGGCGAAGTCCCGAGCCGCGTCACGCTCGCGGCGGCGCGCGTCGGCGTGAAGGGAATGCGCCTTCGCCTGCGCTTCGGCATCCGCTCGAGGATGTTGCTCGTCACCTTCGCGCTCGGCTCGATGTTCGTGCTCTATGTCGCCTTCGCGACCGCCCGGCAGGCCGGCCGCGACCGCGAGAGCGTCACCGACCGGATGCGTCTGGTGGCGGCGCTGGCGGCAGCACGCCTCGACGATCACGTGGGCGACATCTCGCAGCTCCTGAAGGCGATGGGCAGCACGACGCTCGCCGACGGCTCCGCCACCGCGGCCAACGACATCATCCTTCGCGCCATGGCAGTGCACATGCCGCAGGGCGTGCTCGAGGTCTCGCTCTGGGACACCGACGGCCGAAACATCGGCAGCTCCGAGCTGCTCGTCGACGGGCCGCGGCGGAACGCGAAGGAAAGCGACTATTTCGTGTCGGCCATGCGAGCGACCAGCCTGGCCATCGAAGCGCCGGTGCGCGCGGCCAAGAGCCGCGAATGGACCGCCATCTATGCCATGCCGGTGCGGCGCGATGGCCGCGTCGTCGCGGTGATCTCGGCATCGGGTCGCCTGGCCAGCCTGCCCGACGCGATCGACCCCGTCGAAGACAGCACGCCGGAGACGGTGATCGCGGTGATCGACGCCCAGGGCCGCTTCCTCGCCCGTTCTGTCGACGGCGATCGCTGGATCGGCTCGCAATCGCCGATGGATCGCGGCCTGCTGCTGCGCCGCCTGTCCGAAGGCCGCGGCAGCTCGGAGGTGGTGAGCGTCGACGGTGTGGCCCGCATCTTCGGCATCGCCAAGTCGCACAGCCTGCCCTGGCTCGTCTACGTCGGCGTTCCGGTGGAGGCGGCGCTGGCGCCGGTACGCGCCAGCACGAGGGACAGCCTGTTGCTGGGCCTGGCCATGCTGGCCATCGGCCTTCTGCTCGCAGCCTGGGTCGCGACGCGGATCACGCGGCCGCTCCGCGAGCTCAGCGCCGACGCCGTGCTGCTCGGCAAGGGCCGCTTCGAGCATCGCAGCCGGGTCCGCACCGGCAGCGAGATCGGCCTGCTCGCCGGCACCTTCAACCAGATGGCGGCGACGCTGCAGGAGCGCATCGCCGCCGGCCGCCGCAGCGAGGAGCGTCTGAGCCTGGCGCTCGAAGGCTCCGAGCAGGCCCTGTTCGACTGGGACATCGCCGCCAACCGGATCTACTACAGCGCCAAGGCGTCCGAGTTGCGCGGCGGCCCGGCGGCCGAGGCCGAGATCGCGCCCGAGGAGATGCGCGCCTTCGTTCACCCCGACGATATCGACGGCCTGCTCGCCGGGCTGCAGGCCGCGGTCGGTGGCGAAGCCGGCGTCTACCGGGCCGAGTTCCGGGTCCGCGGCGCCGGCGGCGCCTGGGTCTGGCTGCGCAGCCGCGGCCGCGTCGTCGAGCGCGACGCCGATGGTCGCGCCCTGCGCCTCGTCGGCACCGATGCCGACATCACGCGCAGCAAGGCGACCGAAGACGAACTGCGCCAGCGCGCCGAATTCGACGACCTCACCGGCCTGCCGAACCGCGCCCTCTTCAACGACCGCATCGCCGGCGCGCTCGCCCGTGCCCAGCGCGCCGGTACGCCGGTGGCGCTGCTGTTCGTCGACATCGACCACTTCAAGCTCGTCAACGACACCCGCGGCCATGCCGTCGGCGACGAGCTGCTGAAGATCGCGGCGACCCGGCTCAGCGAGACGGTGCGCGCGTCGGACACGGTGGCACGACTCGCCGGCGACGAGTTCACGGTGATCCTCGAAGGCCTGGCGTCGCTCGCCGAAGCCCAGGCCGTCGCCGCCAAGCTGGTCGAGGCGCTGCGGGCACCGATGCGGATCGGCGGCATCCCCGTCGGCGTCTCGGCGAGCATCGGCGTGGCGATGCTCGAGCGGGGCGAGCACGACGCCACGCCGCTGCTGCGGCGTGCCGACGAAGCGCTCTACGAAGCGAAGCGGCGCGGTCGCGACCGCTACGAGACGCGGCTCGCCAGCGTCGCCTGAACGTGACCGCCATGAACCGCACCCTGCGCTGCCTCCTCGTCACCGCCACGCTGATGCTCGCAGTCGGGACCGCGGGTGCGCTCGAGCTGCGGGTGCTGTCGGCCGGTGCCGTCGAGCCCGGCATGAAGCCGGCGCTGGCTGCCTTCGAGCGGGCCAGTGGCCACGTCGTCCGGCTCGCCTTCGCGGCCGCGCCCGAACTGCGGGCGGCCTTGCGGGCGGCGGCCGCGGGCGACGTCATCGTCGCGCCGCAGGCCGCGCTCGACGAGGCCGACGTGCCGATCGACGTGCGCGCGCCGATCGGTCGGGTCGGCGTCGGCATCGCCATCCGCCAGGCTGCCGATGCGCCCGACATCGCCGGTGCGGAGTCGCTGAAGGCCGCATTGACGAGCGCCGATTCGGTGGTCTTCAACCGCGCCTCGACCGGCACCTACATCGAAGCGATGCTGCAACGGCTTGGCATCGCCGCTGCGGTCGAAGCGAAGACGACGCGCGTCGCCGACGGTGCGTCGGTCATGCGGCGCCTGCTGGCCGGCACGTCGCCACGCGAGTTCGGCTTCGCGGCGATGACCGAGATCGTGCTGTTCCGAGATCAGGGCATCCGCCTCGTCGGTCCGTTGCCGCCGGCATTGCAGAACAACACGAATTACGTCGCCGCGCCATGGCCAGGTTCAGCACACGGCGACCTCTCGCGCGACGACGCGGTGGCAGCGCTGATGCGCCATCTGAAAAGCGCCGAGTCGCGCGCCATCTTCGCCGGCGCCGGCATCGAACCGCCGCCCTGAAGCTGCGGCCCGGACGCGACCGCGCCGCGCTGCCTCAGCCCGGCTGCTTGACGGTCCGAAGGTAGGGCTTGATGGTCTTGAAGCCTTCGGGGTACTTCTGCTTTGCCTCGTCGTCGGAGACCGAAGGCACGATGATCACGTCGTCGCCGTGCTTCCAGTTCACCGGCGTTGCCACCTTGTGCTTCGCGGTGAGCTGCATCGAGTCGAGCACGCGCAGGATCTCGTCGAAGTTGCGGCCGGTCGTCATTGGGTAGGTCAGCATCAACTTGATCTTCTTGTCGGGGCCGATGACGAAGACCGAGCGCACGGTGGCGTTGTTGGCGGCGGTGCGGCCGTCGGCCGCGACCTCGTCGGCCGGCAGCATGTTGTAGAGCTTGGCGACCTTCAGGTCGTGATCGCCGATCATCGGGTATTTGACCTCCGAGCCCTGCGTCTCGTGGATGTCCTTGGCCCAGGCGCTGTGGCGATCGACCGCGTCGGCAGAAAGCCCGATCAGCTTGGCGTTGCGCTTGGTGAACTCGGGCTCGATCTTCGCCATGTAGCCGAGCTCGGTCGTGCACACCGGCGTGAAGTCCTTGGGGTGCGAGAACAGGACCGCCCAGTGGTCGCCGATCCAGTCGTGGAAACGGATCTTGCCCTGGGTGGTCTCGGCTTCGAAATCGGGTGCGGTGTCGTTGATGCGCAGTGACATGGCGATGTTCCTGGGTCGGCGGGCGGACAGTATGCGTCAGGCGAAAGGGTTGACGATCCTGACGCCCGAGATGACGGCGCCGGCCTGCATGTCTTCCGACAGCAGCTCGGTGCAACCCGATCGGGCAGCCGCTTCGACGATCAAGGCATCGTAGAAAGCCAGCTTGTGCAGAACGGTCAGATCGCCGAACGTTCGAACTGGTCGAGCTCTGCCTCAACCTGACCCTGCCCCGCGAGTTGCTCCAGGTGCGAACTACTTGAATCTCAAGGCCTGACGGCTCCGGCCTCGAACCAGCGCTTGATCACCGCCCGCTCCGCCTCGGTGATCCCGGTCGCGTTGTTCATCGGCATCAGCTTGAGGACCACGACCTGCTGGTACATCTGCTGCGCATGGGCGCCGATCTCGGCTGCCGAATCGAGGCGCACGTTCTTGCTCTGCACGGCGGCGTTGTGGCAGAGCTGGCAGCGCTGCTGGACGACGGCCTCGACCTGCGCGAAGGTCGGCGGCGGCAACGCTGCCGCGGTGGCCTCGGCGGGGCGCGACGCCGGCAGCAGCAGCGCCACCGTGACGGCGATCACCGCGCTGCCGGCGACGGCGTAGCGCCACGGCACGGCGCGCCCTTCGGCGAGCGCCTTGTGGCGCAGCACGAATGTGACCCGGATGAGCGCCCCCGCCAGCATGATGACGACGAGCACTAGCCAGTTGTAGCGGGCACCGAAGGCGAAGCCGTAGTGGTTGCTGATCATCGCGAAGACGACCGGCAACGTGAAGTAGGTGTTGTGGACGCTGCGCTGCTTGCCGCGCTGGCCGTGCACCGGATCGACCGGCAGGCCGGCGCGCAACGCCGCCACCACCTTGCGCTGGCCGGGGATGATGACGGCGGCGACGTTGGCCGTCATCGTCGTCGCCATCATCGCGCCGACGAGCAGGAAGGCGGCGCGGCCGGCGAAAAGATGGCACGACAGCCACGACGCGAAGACGACGAATGCGAAAACCAGGATGCCGACAACGAGGTCGCCATTCTTTCCTTTTGCAAAGATGCGGCAGATACCGTCGTAGATGAACCAGAAGGCGACGAAGAAGGCGAGCGAGGTGACGACGGCGGCGGTCGGCGACCAGTCGAACACCGACTTGTCGATCAGGAAGGTGCTGGCGTTGAACAGGTACAGCACCGCGAACAGGGCGAAGCCGGTGAGCCAGGTCGAGTAGCTCTCCCACATCGACCAGTGCAGTTGCGCCGGCAACTCGGCCGGCGCCACCGGGTACTTCTGCTGGTGATAGAAGCCGCCGCCGTGCACCGCCCAGAGTTCGCCACCGATGCCCTTGGCGCGATCGGCCTCGGCCTTGGGCGCGGCGAGGCTGTTGTCGAGGCCCACGAAATAGAACGAGGCGCCGATCCAGGCAATGCCGGTGACGACGTGGGCCCAGCGCAGCAGCAGGTTGAGCCAGTCGAGCAGGTAGGAAGTGTCCACAGGCGAAAGAACTGTATGCAGTCGCGGCTGTCGATCAGCTGCCGCGGTAGGTCGCGTACGACCACGGGCTGACGAGCAGCGGCACGTGGTAATGCTCGCCGGCGGCGAGGCCGAAATCGATCGGCACGTCGGCCAGGAAGGGCGGCTCGGCGAGCGTGGCGCCGCGTGCTGCGAAATACGCCGCGACCTCGAACATCAGCCGGTACCGGCCAGCGATGAAGGCGGCGCCTTCGAGCAGCGGCGCGCCGGCGCGGCCGTCGGCGTCGAGGACGAAGGCCTTCAGCACCACGGCGCCGGCGTCGTCGAGGCGATAGAGCGTGACGCGCATGCCGGCGGCCGGGCAGCCGTGGGCGGTGTCGAGCACGTGGGTGGTGAGTTTTCCCATCGGAGGAAGCTTGTTGACGCCGCAAAAGTGTATACACTTTGCCTGCCAAAGCAAGCGCTGTCCATGCCTCGAACATCCGCCCGCCTCCCGGCCATCCGCAGCAGCGCCGCGCCCGCCGGCGACACCACGCAGCGGATCGCGGCCTCGATCACCACCGCCATCGTCGAACGGCGCCTCTTGCCCGGCACCAAGCTCGCCGAGCAGAAGATCGCCGACATCTTCAAGGTCTCGCGCACGCTGGTGCGCCAGGCCTTTCATCAGCTGAGCCGCGACAAGCTCGTCACCCTCGAGCCGGCGCGTGGTGCGCGCGTGGCCGAGCCGAGCGTCGAAGAGGCGCGGCAGGTCTTCGAGGTGCGGCAGATGCTCGAGGTGGCGATGATCAAGCGCGCCGCTGCCGAACTGGCGCCGGCGCAGATCGCCGAGCTGCGCGCTCACCTGCGCGCTGAAGAAGCCGCCATCCGCCGCACCGATGTGTCCGGCCGCACCCGCCTGCTCGCAGACTTCCACGTCGTCGTCGCGAGGATGCTCGGCAACGAGGTCCTCGCCCACATGCTCGGCGAGCTGGTGTCGCGGTCGTCGCTGATCGCGCTCATGTATCAGTCGGCGCATTCGGCGGAGCATTCGTCGCAGGAGCACGTCGCCGTCGTCGATGCGCTCGAGAAGGGCGATGCGCGTTCGGCGGCGCGGCTGATGCAGAGCCACCTCCAGCACGTCGAGCAGAACCTGCGGCTGAAGCCGCGCTTTCCTGACCTCGCTGCGGCGTTGCAGCCGGCATGAATGCCTACCCGAGGGACCTGAAGGGCTACGGCCGCGACGTGCCGCACGCGCGCTGGCCGAACGGTGCCCGCATCGCCGTCCAGTTCGTCCTCAACTACGAGGAGGGCGGCGAGAACAACGTGCTTCACGGCGACCCGACCTCCGAGACCTTCCTCTCGGAGCTCGTCACGACGCAGGCCTACGAGAACCGGCACATGACGATGGAGTCGATGTACGAGTACGGCTCGCGCGCCGGCGTCTGGCGGCTGCTGCGCGAGTTCGATGCGCGCGGCCTGCCGCTCACCGTCTTCGGCGTCGCCATGGCGCTCGAGCGCTACCCGGAGCTCGTCGCCGCCTTCATGGCCCGCGGCGACGAGATCGCCAGCCACGGGCTGCGCTGGATCCACTACCAGAACCTGCCCGAGGCGACCGAGCGCCGCCATGTCGACATCGCAACGCGCGTCATCAAGGACCTCACCGGCGGCGTGTGGCCGCTCGGCTGGTACACCGGCCGCGACAGCCCGAACACGAGGAAGCTCGTCGCCGACCACGGCGGCTACGAATACGACAGCGACTACTACGGCGACGACCTGCCGTTCTGGACCGAGGTCGACAAGAGCGACGGCACGACGGCGCCGCACCTCGTCGTGCCCTACTCGCTCGACACCAACGACATGCGCTTCGTGCAGGCGCAAGGCTTCAACACCGGCGAGCATTTCTTCACCTACCTGCGCGACAGCTTCGACGCGCTCTACGCCGAGGGCGATCCGCAAGGCCTGGACCGGCCGAAGATGATGTCGATCGGCATGCACTGCCGGCTGCTCGGCAAGCCCGGCCGGATCGGCTCGTTGCGCCGCTTTCTCGACCACGTGCAAGCGCACGAGCACGTCTGGATCGCGCGCCGCATCGACATCGCCCACCACTGGACAGCCAGCCATCCCTTCGAGGAGCACCGGACATGACGCACTCTTTCGCACGCCGCCAATTCCTTCGTGCCGGGGCCGCCGGCACCGCCGCGCTCGCCTGGCCGGCCTGGGCCGCCTACCCCGACAAACCGATCCGCATCGTCGTCACCTTCGCGCCGGGCGGCGCCAGCGACATCGTCGCCCGCGTCATCGGTGAGCAGCTCGGCAAGAAACTCGGCCAGGCCGTGATCATCGACAACAAGCCGGGCGCCGGCGGCAGCATCGGCGGCACGAACGTGGTGCAGTCGCCGGCCGACGGCTACACGCTGATGCTCTCGAACTCGACGCCGATCTCGATCGGCCCGTTCGCGCTCGAAAAGCAACCCTATGACCCGATCGCCGACTTCACCCACATCGCCCTGATCGGCTCGGCGCCATGCGTCGTGATGGCCCACCCGGGAGCCGGCATCAACACCATCGTCGACCTCGAGAACGCGGCGAAGAAGGCCGGCTCGCTGCAGTTCGGCTCCGGCGGCCCGGCCTCGATCGGCCACATCTACGGCGAGCTGATGAACCGCACCATGGGCATCAAGATGACGCACGTGCCCTACCGCGGCGGCGCGCCGATGACGACCGACCTGATCGCCGGCGTGATCCCGGTCGGCATCGACGTCATCACCGCCTTCGTGCC
>Ga0123337_10006545_pt1 | contig 11105 bp, 8 predicted proteins | sample frozenSSSSmetaG_FD_89792 | JGI IMG/M metagenome (GOLD analysis project Ga0123337, IMG submission 89792) | Glacier valley bacterial and archeal communities from Borup Fiord, Nunavut, Canada, to study Microbial Dark Matter (Phase II) -... | ecosystem: Environmental > Aquatic > Freshwater > Ice >...
GGGCATACCCCCATTGAGGCATATCGCTTCAGCGCTGCTTTATGAATCGGGCTTGAGTTGGCGATGGCGTAATCGATCAGCCTGGGTACGCGGGCGTGCTTCTGCAAGGCAATGATATGGTCTGAGGCGCGGAAGTCTATGGTCTCCCCGGGCTGCCACATCAAATTGACGAAGTAAGCCTTCACTGCGCGCGATTCTGCAATCGCTTTCGAAACGCCCGAGACCAACAGATTCGGAATCACGCTGGTGAAGAGAGACCCGGGCCCCAATGTAATCAGATCCGCGGCGGCGATGGCCGCTAGTGTTTCCGGAAGCGGCCGGCAGATGCGCGGACACAGCCGTATTCTTTCAATTCGCTTTCTACTCCGGCTGATTCGTGTTTCGCCTTTCACGATTCGCCCGTCCACCAACTCGGCTTCGAGCTGCACATTGCGCGAAGTGGAGGGATAGATGGAACCCATAATGGCCAGCGCCTTCGACGATTGCTTGACCGCTTCCGAGAACTCACCCGTGATATGCGTTAACGCGGTAAGGAACAGATTGCCGAAGCTGTGCCCTTCCAGACCGCGACCGCTTGCAAAACGATATTGGAACAACTTCGAAAGGAGCGCCTCATCTTCAGAAAGCGCCACCATGCAATTGCGGATATCGCCGGGGGGAAGAATCTCAAAATCGCGCCTGAGCCGGCCGGAACTTCCGCCGTCATCGGTCACTGTGACTACGGCGGTGATGTCGAGCGGCGCATATTTTTTCAGACCTTTCAGGAGAGCCGAAAGGCCAGTGCCGCCGCCAATTGCGACAACACGCAACGGGGGCTGAATTCCATCCATACCGCGGTTATCCAGGTAGCGTGAGGCAAGCCGGCGAGTTCAAAATGGACCGGATTGCTTTTCCGGATACAGGAGCTGCTGGATGCGCGGTTGCTGTGCAATCGGTGCCAAATCGGAATCCTGGCGGGCCGCCATGCGATTTACGGGATTCAGCTCAATGGCGTGTTTCAAATTTTCGAAGGCGGTATCGGCATCTCCGGAAATACCGGCGCAAAGAGCCAGCGCATAGTAAAGATGATCGGTTGAGGTGTTCCCATCTTGACGGATCAGTTGCATTGCGCAATCCAGGTGCTTGCGGGCAACATCCATGTCGCGCGCATTCAGCCGCTCGATCGCATAATTGTAGTGATCGTCCAGAGTGTCCAAAAAGACTTCCGGCTTCCCCAGCCGGCGCTCGCACATGATGACGTGCAACTTGGCATTGTGTGAAATTTCTCTCTGCGGTCCCGAGGTTGCCTCTTCAAAAACAGCCTTGGCTTCACGGAACTGTTGTTTGCGAAACAGCTTCATGGCATTATCAAAAACCTGGAACTGCTTATCGGATTCGGTGCGAGGTTCGCCTTTGGGCGAAGGACGTACCATAACGCCGTCATGCGAAACGCTTTGCGGCGTGTTATTGCTCTTAGTAGATATAGCTTTTTTCTTAACGGCCATTACACTGCAGCCTCACCCAGCTGCCCAAGTAGCCTTATGTTGTAACAGATAAAGAAACAGTAGTCAAAGTTACTACTTCGGGCCTGTACTACTTCGGGCCGAGGGTCTCCTCTCCCATATCAAAGGTAATCTCGGAACTCGCATCGAACTTGCGGTAGTTTCGAAATACCACCAGCGCCTTCGTGATCTGCCCATTGATGCGGTTCAGGTCTTCCGCCGATTGCGGCAATTGAAACTGTTTGTTCGAAATCAGCGTAGGCGCAAACCGGATGCTGGTGCTTAATTCGATATCCCAATCCGGCGCGCTATCGCTGGCAGTATCGAGCCTTGTCACCACCCCGGTATCGCAGTGCGAATAAACGGTGCCATGGTGCCCCAGCTCAACGCGGGTCCGGTTCATACTCACCACCAGAGGCGCATCGGTTTCAGCAACGTGGTACCGAAAAACGCAAATGGGGCTGCTGGCCGCGCCCTCCTGATGGTCCCAACCCAGTTCGGGATTAGCCTTGTCAGAAAAAATATTTCCTAGCAGACCGAATTCGCCTCCCACGGTGAAGCCGTATTTCAAACGATTGCGGCCCTGTGAGGGTTTCCCATCGATCGTAATCAGCTGGCGCCGCTCACGGTGCCTCAAATAGTAAATCTCTTCCTCCGATTCATCCACGTGCTTCCATTTATTTTCTTTACCGACACGCGTGGCGATGCGGGAAATTACTTTGTTGCAACGGAAATCTTCCAGGCGTGCCTCATAAGTCCGTGCAAATTCGCGAAGGCGCTTAAGAGCCGCTTCCCTATCCACCGCACTGGTCTGCGCGCGGGCGGCGGAGCTTACTGCAAAAAGTGCGAATAGAATACGGTAAGCCAATCGCTGAGTATAACGCCGCCATTTATCCCTCGAAATGAATCAGGATAGAAGGATCTTGTCTTCCCTTGCTAAGCTTTTCCTTCTCGCTGCTCTGGCATTCTCTGGCGCTTGTGCGCAAGGCTGGCCCGGGGGCCCGGCACTTGACGACGCAATCAATCAGGCCGTTACTCAAGGCAGAATTCCCGGTGCGGTTGTGCTGGTTGGGCACCGCGGTGAAATTGTGTACCGGAAAGCTTACGGAAGCCGCGCCTTGCTGCCGGAGAAAGAGCCCATGACGATGGACACCATCTTCGATTGCGCCTCGCTCACGAAGGTGGTCGCCACCACCTCCAGCATCATGCGCCTTTTTGAAGACGGCAAAATCCGGTTAGCCGATAAGGTGACCGATTATCTTCCAGAATTCCAGAACGGCTCGAGCGATCTTACCGTCCGCGATCTGATGATTCACTTCTCAGGTCTGCGCCCCGATGTGGATCTGGTCCCGGAATGGAGCGGCTATCAAACGGGAATCGACAAAGCATTGCACGATAAACCGGCCGGTGCGGCTGAAACGAAGTTCGTCTATAGCGACATTAATTTTCTGCTACTCGGGGAAATTGTGCGCCGAGTGGGCGGGGAAGCGCTCCCGGATTTCGCCCGGGACCACGTGTTCGCACCACTCGGCATGTCGGAAACCCGGTTTCAACCGCCAGCGATTCTGCGCCCACGAATTGCGCCGACTGAAAAGCTGCCCAGCGGAGAGATTCTGCGCGGCACCGTGCATGACCCAACCGCGCGTTTTATGGGCGGCGTGGCGGGGCATGCGGGGCTCTTCTCCACTGCCGATGATCTCGCAAAATTTTGCCAGATGATGCTGAACCTGGGGACCGGCGCAAATGGACAACGCCTGTTCAGCCCGGCCACTATCCTAAAATTCACCTCGTCGCAAACGCCGTTGGGCCAGCCGGTGCTTCGCGGTTTGGGATGGGATATTGATTCGCCGCTTTCCGGCAATCGCGGTGAATTATTTCCAGTTGGCACCAGTTACGGCCATACGGGCTTTACCGGAACGTCGCTCTGGCTTGATCCTGGCTCGGAAACCTATGTGATTTTACTCGCGAATTCAGTGCACCCCAGCCGCGGGAAGTCTCTCACTTCGTTGCGAAGCCGCGTAGCCACGCTGGTCGCGGCACAGGTAGGAGCGGGCGCTTCCCCGGTTCCGATTCTCCCCACGCTCACCGGACTCGATGTCTGGGAAGCACAGGGTTTCAAGGCACTCGCGGGAAAGCGTGTTGGACTGATAACAAATCATACGGGTATCGACCGAAATAACAACCGCAACATCGACCGGATGCGCGCGGCGGGTGTGAATCTTACCGCCATTTTTTCCCCGGAACATGGGTTTCTCGGGCTCGAAGACCAGCCTGACGTGGCTAGTTCGAAGGACTCGGCCACCGGGATTCGGGTTTGGAGCCTTTATGAAGGGAAGAACCGCCGGCCGTCGGCGGAGGTGTTGCGAAGCGTGGATGTTCTGGTTTTCGATATTGCGGACGTTGGCGCCCGGTACTACACATACGTTTCCACCATGGCCTATACACTCGAAGAAGCCGCGAAGGCGAAAATTCCATTTTATGTTTTGGACCGGCCCAACCCGATTACAGGCACCCACGTGGAAGGCCCCATGATCGATCGCGATCAGCTTTCTTTCGTCGGCTACTTTCCGCTGCCGGTGCGTCATGGCATGACGGTTGGTGAATTAGCGTTGATGTTCAATGCGGAAAACCATCTTGGAGCGAATCTGACGGTTGTACAGGCGGAAGGATGGCGTCGTGAGGAGTGGTTCGATGAGACAGGGCTGCCGTGGGTGAACCCGTCGCCCAATATGCGCACTCTGAACGCGGCGCTGCTTTATCCGGCGATAGGTTTGCTGGAATACTCCAAAAACTATTCCGTGGGACGAGGTACGGATTCGCCTTTTGAGATGGTGGGTGCGAAGTTTATTCGTGGCAGCGATCTCTGCCGCGAGCTAACAAGCCGCTTCATTCCCGGCTTTCGCTGTTATCCAGTCAGTTTTCAACCCACCGCTTCCATGCTTTCCGGAAAGCTGGTGGAAGGAATCCGGCTTGAGGTCACAAATCGAAATCAATTCGATTCGGGCAAACTGGGCGTGGAACTGATGTCCGCTTTACAGAAACTCTATCCGGGCCGCATCGATTTTGCAGCGAATAAGAAGCTAATCGGCGATTCAGATCTGATCCGGGAGATCGAACAACGGCAAAGCTCCATGCAAATTCTGAAGCGCCAAGCGGAAGCACTAAAAATGTTCCGCGCAATGCGCAACAAATATCTGCTTTATCGCTGAGCGTTCCTCCCGGCTATGCGAATACGGCCACGGATTTGGCGGTGTTCTGGGTAGCTTTGTTTTTCGAGCCTAGGGGACGGCCTCGCTTTTTGGTTTCCGTCATCCATGATGGCGGGCGCCCCCTACGCTTGCCGCGCCCGAGTGCCAGACGTTCCAAGCTCAGAATCGCTTCATCCAACTGTTCTCGTTCCTGCCGGAGGTCGGCCAGAATCTTCGTGACGTCCATACGATCAATCTCTCCTAAAAAAGTGTTCTGAAATCAGAACCAGATTATTTCTTTCTGGTCGTAGCTAAAGATTTACCGTAATTATCGGACTTTTGCAATACTGTGGTTCTGATTTTAGAACAATAAGATCTGATTCGTACTATTACCCGCTGGACAAATTCGGTACTTTCTCTACTCCCGGCATTCAAAAGTGAATAAAACCGGATTCAATTCGAGCTTCGGCGTTTCCACAAAAAATAGAAGGGCAAGCCAGCCGCGATCAGAACAATACCCAGCACGCTTTCGCGGGGCGAGTTCATTAATGTGACCACTTCAATCAGAAGTGCCGCAATTACGAACAACGCCGGCACAAAGGGATAGCCTAAAGTCCGGTACGGCCGCTCTAAATCGGGGCGTTTGCGCCGAAGCACGAAGACCGCCGCGGTGGTCATTCCGTATAGCAGCCAGCTTGCAAAAATCACAAACGTAAGCAATTGATCGTAGCGGCCGGAAAGCACGACGATGGCCGCCCAGGCGCTTAAGCCCAGAATGGAAACGCCCGGCGTGTGAAAGGCGGGGTGTACACGTGCAAAACTCCGGAAGAACAACCCGTCGCGAGCCATTGCGTACGGCACTCGGGACCCGGTCAGGATGGAGCCGTTCAGTGCCGCAAAAATAGATATCATCGCGGCGATAGCGACCGCGTTCGCACCACCGGCACCCAGGATGCGGCGCATCATCTCTGCCGCAACGCGATTGGTTACCCCTACCTCGGCCGCGGTCAAAACATGGAAATAGGCCAAATTGGCCAGAATATAAATACCGATTACGGCAACCGTGCCCCAGATTAAAGCGAGCGGCAAATTGCGGCGTGGTTCACGAACTTCCGACGCCACCATGCCGACGTTATTCCAGCCGTCATACGCCCAGAGTGCGGCAACCAATGCCGCGACGAACCCGGTGAGAGTGATGCTGGTAGCTGCATCGCTCTGAATCACGGAGCTTGCGATTGCGCCCACGGGAGCAAAAAAGAGACCCGCGATGATGACGAAGCCTATTAACGCAACTTTCGCGATTGTAACGGCCACTTGTACGTTACCGCCGACACGAACCCCGAAGTAATTCAGCGCCGCCAGACCCATAATTAGGACCATTGCAAAGAATTGGCCTGCCCGAATTTCAAGCGGCGCTCCATTTTCACCGATCAAAGGCACGCGAACCCAGACTTGTTCCAAACCCGGCCAAAAGTTGGCCAGATAATAAAAAAATCCGGTTGCTAGCGTGGCAATAGAACCGCTTTTCGCGACCCACATCTGGGTCCAGCCGTAAAGATATCCCCACACCGGACCGTAAGCTTCGTTCAAGTACACGTATTCACCACCAGCTTCGGGCAGCATGGCGGCAAGTTCGGCATAGGTCAGCGCACCTGCCAGAGTGAGAAGCCCGCCGACGACCCACACAGCGAAAACCCACTGCACCGAACCGACGTGCTGGACCATGGTGCGCGGCACCAGGAAGATGCCGCTGCCGATTACAGTGCCGACGACAATCGCGACGGCGCTCCACAAACCTAAGACGCGTTTCAGTTCAGCCATTGCCTAATTCTCCCTTGGGGAAGCACGACGGGGCAGCACGAGCGAAGCGCCATACCCGCCCGCGAAAGTTGCCAGGCTACCGATCAGAACCCACCAGGTGAAGGCAATAGTGGTGCTGAATTTGACGTACAGAATGACGACGGTCCCTATGGCTACGCCGGCGATGGCGGCGTTTTCACCGGGGCGCGTGGTAAGCGAACCGAGCAGAAAGACGCCCAGCAGCAAGCCTAATGTGACAGATGCGATGGAGAGGCCCGAAGTGAGAACCGAGCCCCAGTGGCTCGCCACCAGACCAATCAAAACCAACACCACTCCCCAGCCGATGGTGGCCAGACGCGCAATCCAGAGGAGTTTGGTTTCAGAGGTGCGATTGCGGAAAAAATCGATCACGGTCGTTGAGGCGAGTGAGTTGAGTGCCGCACTCAAATTCGCCATAGCGGCGGCCAGGATGGCGGCCATCACCAAACCGGCAATTCCCGGTGGCATATTGTCCCAAATGAATTTCGGATACAGGCGGTCGGCTGGATTGGGGGCAGGCAGGTGATTATCGGTGTAATAAACCCAAAGCAGCACGCCAATGAACAAGAAAAGGGTGAACTGAAAAAACACGACCACCCAACTGGAGAATAAGGCGCGCCGGCTATCCGCGAGGGATTTCGCGCTCAACAGCCGCTGTACGATGAGTTGATCGGTACCGTGGCTGGCGGTAGTAAGAAAACAGCCGCCCAGAACTCCCGCCCAGAAAGAATAGGGCTTGGCGAAGAATTGCGTGAGCGTGGGCGCCAGAGCGAAATCGAATATCTGAAATTTACCGGCGGCACCGGCCATGGCGGCTACGTGCGGCCAGCCTCCGGGAATTTTGCCAAGAATGATGAAGAAGCTTGTCACTGCACCGAGGACGTACATGCCCATCTGAATGACATCGGTCCAGATCACGGCGGTCATGCCGCCTTCGAACGTGTAAAACAAAGTAAGGCAGACAATCACGATAATGGAGGCGAGTTCGCCCGTACCCAGCACAATTGAAATCACAATCGAGATGGCAAATACACGAACGCCTTCCGCCAGAGAACGGGTCACAAGAAAAATTGCGGCGGTCACTTTTCGGACATTGGGGCCGAACCGCCGCTGCATCAGCTCATACGCCGTGTACATGTTGCCTGAGAAGTATTGAGGCAGCAGAATTATAGAGATCACCACCCGAGCCAGCAGGTAGCCGAGCACGATCTGTAGGAACGCAAAGTTTCCGCCGAAAGCGAGGGCCGGCGTTCCGACGATGGTCAAAGTACTTGTCTCTGCGGAGACAATCGAAAGCCCGATGGCCCACCAGGGTGCTGAGCGGCCACCTAAGAAGTAGTCCTGCAGTGTCTTCTGGCCGCCCTTCGAGGCTCTCCCGAAGGACGCCCCGAACCATGTAACACCCACGAGATAAAAGAGTATGACGGCAAGGTCCAAAAAATGCATAGGGAGGAGGGCCGTTAAAGTGTAGCAAAGCGTTGTAAAGGGAACTTAAACAAATTACAGAACGTCAGTTCTGTTGCGGGGAACAGGTGGTTTGGCTATACTCCGCAGATGACCGATGCCGTCAGGCCAGCGGCTTTCAATATCAGAGGAACAGGGAGGGCGAGTGCTCAAGCGAGTTTTTAGAGGATTGGTAGGGGTGGCGTTAGTGGCGGCAATTGGCCTGGCCCAGGCACCTCAGAAGAAAGTGAAAGATCAGGCGGAATTCGATCTCTATAGCAGTATTCAGAAAGAGACGGATGCCACCAAGAAGCTTGCGCTTTTGGACCAGTGGACGGAAAAGTACGCAGATACAGAGTTCAAGCAGGAGCGCAATTTGTTTTACGCGCAGACATACGCCGGCTTGGCCGCGCAGGGACAGATGCCGAATGCATCAGCGGACCAGCTTGCGGCTTCTGATAAAGCCGCGCATATGCTCATTGACAAGAGCGACACTTTCTTCTCGCCTGAGATGAAGATGAGCAACTTGACAGACGATCAATGGAAAGCCGCGAAGACCGCAGTTCTATTACAGGCAAACCAGGCGATTGCCGCCGTTGCCGTCGCCAAGAAGGACTGGCCCGGGGCGGAAGCGCAATACAAGAAAATGCTGGAAGCGAACCCGAACGATGCCGCAACATCCTATTTATTAGGTACGGCGATCGCTTCTCAAAAACAGGTGACGCGTACACCGGAAGCGCTTTATCAATTTGCGAGAGCCTCTATGTTAACCGGTCCGGGTGCGCTCGCGCCAGAAGGCCAGAAGCAGACAGAAGCCTACTTGAAACGCGCTTACACGGGCTATCACGGCGATCTGAAGGGCTTGGACGACGTAAAGGCGGAAGCTGCCAAAGCAGCCCTGCCGCCCGCCGGTTTTACGATAAAGAGTGTTACGCAAATCCAAGCTGAAGAAAATAGCAGCGAGGACGCCTTCAACAAGGCTCGCCCGGAGATTGTGCTCTGGCGCAGTGTTCGCACCGAACTGATAGGCGCGAACGGGCAGGATTACTTCAACAAGAGCATGAAGGAAACAGCCGTTCCTAATCTGAAGGGCAAGGTTGTAGCGCAGCCAAATGCGAAGGAGCTTACGGTATCCGTGGATAACGTGACGCCTGAGACCATGGCCAAGGCCGAAGCAACTCTGATGCTGGATTCTCCTTTGAAAGGAACCGTGGAACCCGGAACGGAGATCACGTTTGTCGGCGCGCCTACTTCCTATACCAAGGACCCTTTTATGGTTATGTTCGAAGTGGAAAAGAAGAGCATCAAGGGTTTAGGCGATGCGGCAGGGCCTTCCGCTCCAGCCACTACGCGGCGGCCTCCAGCTCGGCGCAAGCGTTAGATTTTCATACATCAAACACCGTTCAAAACAAGGGCAGGCCAATCAGGCCTGCCTTTTGTGTTTTCCCAACTGATGTGTGGTGGCGAGCAAGACCGTGAACACAATGCGCTGCATACTCTTAATACGCGGCAAAGCTGCAAGCATTAGTTATACTTATGTAAAGAAATGCCTTTGTATGAATATAAGTGCCATCAGTGCGGCAAGAAGTTCGATGTGCTTCAAAAGTTTTCGGACCCGCAACTAACCACTCACGAGGAATGCGGCGGACCTTTGGAACGCCTGGTGTCGGCACCCGCATTCCATTTCAAAGGAACTGGTTGGTACGTAACGGATTACGCGAAATCGAACGGCGTCAGCACACCCGCTTCGGATACTTCGAAATCGGATGCATCCAGCAGCGAGGCCAAAGCGGATGCAAAATCGGACTCCAAGGGTGAATCGAAATCGGAATCAAAGTCTGAGTCTAAGACGGAGAGCAAGACTGAATCGTCACCGAAGCCCGCCGCCACCAACTCTTCCACCACATCTTCCTCCGACAAATAGCCAGCCCGTTGTGTTAGCGTGTTGCGATGACGTGGCTCAAGCTGCTGTTCGCCGCAAGTCTCACCATAGTACCGGTTGCACTCGCCGCCGAACCGCTCCCCATTACCGGTTTACAGAAGCCCGTCGAAATCCTGCGCGACCGTTGGGGCGTACCGCACATTTACGCGGGCAACACGCACGACCTGTTCTTCGCCCAGGGCTTCATCACCGCTAAAGACCGTCTATTTCAAATCGATCTGTGGCGCAGAGTAGGCACCGGGAAACTGGCTGAGGTATTGGGACCGCGCCTGTTGGACCGTGACCGGCTGGCCCGCTCTGTTAATTTTCGGGGTGACTGGAATAGGGAGTGGGCGGCCTACGGACCGGACACCCGGTCCATTGTGACGGCCTTCACGGACGGGATTAATGCTTATATCGCACAGCTTGGCGGCAAGCGCCCGGTGGAGTTCGAAAAAGCCGGATACGACCCTGGCACTTGGATTCCCGAAGATTGTTTGAGCCGCGTGGCCGGCCTTTTGATGACCGGAAATTTGCGCGCCGAAGTGCAGCATGCGCAGGAGGCCGCGAAAGACGGCCTGGAAGCAGTCACGAAAAATAATCTGTTCGAGCCACCGGTGGTTCTAGAAATTCCGAAAGGTTTAGATCTGGCCGACATTACGGCGCGCGTGATTCAAACTTACAACGAAGCGGTTGGGCCCGTTGCGCTGACCGCGGAAACGGGAAGCAACAACTGGGTGGTGGACGGCTCGCTAACGGTCACCGGCCGTCCAATTCTGGCGAACGATCCGCACCGTCCGGTGCAGCTTCCCTCGCTTCGGAAAACGGTGCACCTGGTTGCGCCCGGCTGGGATGCGATCGGCTCCGGCGAACCGGCGCTGCCTGGAATCGCACTCGGACACAATCAGAACATTGCCTTCGGCTTCACGATTGTCGGTATCGATCAGCAGGACCTTTATGTGGAGACTGTGAACCCTGACAACGCCGCAGAGTACCGCTGGCAGGGTGGATGGAAGCGTTTTGAAACGGAATCGCAGATGGTGAAGGTGAAGGGGGAGAAGGCGCGTGCGATTGAATTGCGCTATACCGTGCATGGCCCAGTGATTTATGAAAACGCCGTGCGCCACCGGGCATACGCGCTTCGCTGGGTAGGAACGGAGCCGGGAACCGCAGGATATCTGGCTGGCCTTGCGATAGCACGCGCCAAAGACTGGAGCGAATTTGAGCGAGGTA
>Ga0123337_10006551_pt1 | contig 11103 bp, 8 predicted proteins | sample frozenSSSSmetaG_FD_89792 | JGI IMG/M metagenome (GOLD analysis project Ga0123337, IMG submission 89792) | Glacier valley bacterial and archeal communities from Borup Fiord, Nunavut, Canada, to study Microbial Dark Matter (Phase II) -... | ecosystem: Environmental > Aquatic > Freshwater > Ice >...
AAGCATCAGGCGCAGCACGGCGCCAGGCTGGCGAATGCCCACCGGCATGGGCCGCAGCCCGGCCAGGAGCAGGGGAATGGCCAGTGCCAGCAGCAAGGCCAGCAGCAACTGGGCAGTTTCCAGGCTGCGGTTGAGCAGCAGCCACAGCACAAACAGCGCCACCGACAGCAGCGGCGCGGGCAGCAGGCGCTTCATGGCGACTCCATGGGCAGGCTCGCGGGCGTCTGGGGCCCAGGCAAGGGTTCGGCCGACATGACCGCCGCCACGTAAGCACTCGGGTCGTGCAGCGCGTCGGCCGTGGACTGCGCGTAGCGCATGGCGGGGCCGGCCTGCACGGTGAGCGCGGCGCAGGCCAGCAGCAGCACCGCAACCGGCAGGCCTTCGAGCACGCGCAGCTGCGGGGCCGGGCGGTCATGGGTGGTCCAGAAATGGCGAATGCCGGCACGCGTCAGCGCAATCAGTCCCAGCAGGCCGGTGCCGATCAGCAGCGCCATCAGCATCCAGCCGGCCGGGCCGGGCTGCAGCCCGCTGGACGCACCCAGGCCCAGCGGATTGAGCAGCGCTGTCAGCATGGCAAATTTGCCGACAAAGCCGGACAGCGGCGGCAACCCGCTGATGACCAGGGTGCAGACCATGAAGGCCAGCCCCAGAAAAGCAACGGCGGCGGGAATCACCTGGCCCGTCAGTATTTCCTCGTCGGCGTCCAGGTTCAGGCCCTCGGCGGGCACCAGCTGGGCGTTCAGGAAAGGGGCGTCGTCTTTTTCCTCGTAGGGCGCAAAGTTGGCGCCGTCGTTGCGCCAGCGGTCTATCAGGTCGGTCAGCAAGAACAGCGCGCAGACCGCGAGCGTGGAGCTGGGCAGGTAGTACAGCAGGCCGGCGGTCAGCATCGGCTGCCCGAAGCCGGCCGCTGCCAGCAGCGTGCCCGACGAAAAGATGGCCGCAAAGCCGGCCAGGTGGCCCAGCCGCTGCGAGCCTAGCATGCCCAGCGCGCCAAATGCCATGGTCACCATGCCGCCGCCCACCAGCCACAGGCTGCCGAACTGCGCGGATTCGCCGGCGTCCTCGCCAAACAGCAGCATCCAGAGCCGCAAGATGGCGTAAATGCCGACCTTGGTCATGATGGCAAACAGCGCGCCCACCGGCGCGGTGGCCGCGCTGTAGGCCGGCACCAGCCAGAAGTTCAGCGGCCAGATCGCCGCCTTGATCAGAAAGGCCGTGGCCAGGATGCCGGCCGCCGCATGGAGCAGGCCGCGGTCGGCCTCGGCGAGCTGCGCGATGCGCGGCCCCAGGTCGGCCATGTTCAGCGTGCCGGTGATGCCGTACAGCATCGACGCGCCAATCAAAAAGAGCGACGAGGCGGCCAGGTTGATGGCAATGAAGTGCAGGCCGGCCTGCACCCGCGCCCGCCCCGACCCATGCAACAGCAAACCGTAGCTGGCGGCCAGCATGATCTCGAAAAACACGAACAGGTTGAACAGGTCGGCCGTCAGGAAAGCGCCGCACAGGCCCATGACCTGGAGCTGGAACAGCGGGTGAAAATGCACGCCGGCGCGGTGCCAGCGGGCAGCTGCAAACAGCGCGGTGGCCAGCGCCACGGTGCTGGTCAGCACCAGCATCAGTGCCGACAGGCGGTCCAGCACCAGTGCGATGCCGTAAGGCGCACGCCAGTTGCCGGCCAGGTACACGTCCGGCGTGGCGTCCGGCCGGTCGGCCCAGAACAGCAGCGTGATGGACACCAGCAGCCCCAGCAGGCAGGCCCCCAGGTTGAGCGCGAGCTTGAGCCGCTGGCGCTCTTCGCGCAGCAGCAGCATCAGGGCCGCCGCCAGCAGGGGCAGCAGGATGGGCGCCAGCATCAGGTGCGGCATCAGCGCTTCGGTCAGCGCCGTCAGGGCATTGAGGGCGGTCATGGCGTCGGAGGTTCCTGTCCGTCCACATGGTCCGTGCCGGACATGCCGCGCGACGCCAGGATCACCACCAGAAACAGCGCGGTCATGGCAAAGCCGATGACGATGGCCGTCAGCGTCAGCGCCTGTGGCATCGGGTCGGCGTAGTGCACCAGGTCGGTGGGAAGCCCGGCTTGCAGGATGGGTTCCTTGCCCAGCGCCAGCCCGAGGCGGCCCATGCTGAAAATGAACAGGTTGACCGCATACGACAGCAGCGCCAGTCCCATGATGACCTGGAAGGTGCGCGGGCGCAGCAGCAGCCACACGCCCGAACCGGTCAGCACGCCAATGGCCAGGGCAATCACAATTTCCATCAGCGGGCTTCCTGTAGTTTGGCTTCTTGCGCCAGGCGGGCGTGATGGCGGTGGCCACGCACCGACTGGTGGGCAATGGCGGTCAGGATCAGCAGCGTCGAGCCGACCACCAGCGTGAACACGCCGAGGTCAAAAAACAGCGCGCTGGCCACATGGATTTCACCGAGTACCGGCAGCGTGAAATGGGCCGTGTGGCTGGTCAGGAAGGGGTAGCCCCAGTTCAGCGCGCCCAGGCCCGTGCCCAGCGCGAACAGCATGCCCGCGCCAATCCAGCGGCGCGGATAAAGCGGCAGGTGGGCTTCAACCCAGTGCGTTCCCGAGATGATGTACTGCAGCAGCAGCGCCACCGACAGCACCAGCCCGGCCACAAAGCCGCCGCCCGGCTCGTTGTGCCCGCGCATGAAGAAGTAGACCGACGCCATCGCGGCAAACGGCAGCAGCACGCGCGCCAGCACGGCCGGCACCATCAGGTAGCCGATGGCGGTGTCAGGCGCCATGCGCGGGTTCAGCAAGTCGGTGGCCAGGTCGGGCGGCAAGATGCGCTGCTGCTCGGGCAGGTCCATGGTCTCGCGGGCCGGGCGAAAGCGCCGCAGCAGCGCATAGACCGTGAGCGCCACGACGCCCAGCACCACGATTTCGCCAAAGGTGTCAAAGGCCCGGAAGTCCACCAGCATCACGTTGACCACGTTGGTGCCGCCGCCCTCGCTGAGCGCGCGCTCCAGGAAAAAGGTTGACGTGCTTTCGGGGAACGGGCGGCTCATCATGGCCAGGGCCAGCAGCGCCATGCCGGTGCCGGCGCCTATCGCCAGCACCAGGTCGCGCACGCGGCGCAGGCGCGTGCTGCGCCGCTCGGCCCGGCTGGGCCGGCGCAGGCTTTCGTCGCGCTTGGGCAGCCAGCGCAGGCCCAGCAGGATCAGCACCGTGGTGACGATCTCGACCACGATCTGCGTCAGTGCCAGGTCGGGCGCGGAAAACCATAAAAACGTGATGCACAGGCACAGTCCCGCGCCGCCCAGCAGCGTCAGCGCCGCCATGCGGTGGTACTTGGCATGCCAGGCCGCCGCCACCGCGCAACTGGCGCCCAGCGCCCAGAGCAGCGCAAACGCGGGCGACACCGGCAGCCACGCGCGGTTGCCCAGGTGCAGGCTGTGCGTCCACAGCGGCACGGCGCCCGCCACCAGCGCAGCCAGCACCAGCCACAGCATTTGCCATTGCAGACGCTGCGTGCCCAGCAGGGACCGGCTTTTTCGGCCCGCCACCGTCAGCAGCGCCAGCGTGCCGTCAAACAGGCGCTGGCCGTTGATGTAGTGCATCAGGACAGGTTCATCAATGCGGCCCCGCGCACGCTGCTGGCGCAGCAGCAGGTACAGCGCCACACCGCCCAGCATGGCCACCACGCTCATCAACAAGGGCGTGTTCAGCCCGTGCCAGACCGCCAGGCTGAAGACCGGCAGCGCGCCGCCCACCACCGGCAAGGCGGCAGCGTTCAGATAGCTGCCCACCGACAGCGCCGGCAGCACGCCCACCACCAGGCAGGCCAGTACCAGCAACTCCACCGGCACGCGCATCCAGTGCGGCGGCTCGTGGGGCTGCAGTGGCAGGTCGGTGGCCGGCGGCCCCCAGAATACGTCGACCACAAAGCGCAGCGAATAGGCCACGCTGAACATGCCCGCCACGGTGGCGGCGGCGGGCAGCAGCAGTTCCATCAGGGGTGCGGCCTGCAGGAACACCGTCTCGGCAAAAAACATTTCCTTGGACAAAAAGCCGTTGAGCAGCGGCACGCCGGCCATGGCGGCACTGGCCACCATGGCCAGCGTGGCGGTCACCGGCATCATCCGGCGCAGGCCCGACAGCCGCCGGATGTCGCGCGTGCCGCTTTCGTGGTCCACAATGCCGGCCGCCATGAAGAGCGACGCCTTGAAGGTCGCGTGGTTCATGATGTGAAAAACTGCAGCCACGGCGGCCAGCGGGCTGTTCAGGCCCAGCAGCAGCGTGATCAGGCCCAGGTGCGAAATCGTCGAATACGCCAGCAGCGCCTTGAGGTCATTCTGGAACATGGCCGCATAGCCGCCCATCAGCAAGGTGATCAGGCCGGCGCCGCCGACCAGCCAAAACCAGGGTTCGGTGCCACCCAGCACCGGCCACATACGGGCCAGCAGAAACACGCCGGCTTTCACCATGGTGGCCGAATGCAGGTAGGCCGACACGGGCGTCGGTGCGGCCATGGCGTGCGGCAGCCAGAAATGAAACGGGAACTGCGCGCTCTTGGTCAGCGCGCCCAGCAGCACCAGCACCAGCGCGGTCAGGTAGAGCGGGTCGGCCCGCACCTGCTCCCCGGCGGCGAGCACCTGATCCAGGTCGTAGCTGCCGACGATGTGGCCGATCACCAGCATGCCGGCCAGCATGCACAGCCCGCCGGTGCCGGTCACGGTCAGTGCCATGCGGGCGCCGCGCCGCGCGTCCTTGCGGTGGTGCCAGTAGCCAATCAGCAAAAATGAAAAGAGGCTGGTCAGTTCCCAGAAAAACGCCAGCTGGATGATGTTGCCCGACAGCACGATGCCCACCATCGCGCCCATGAAGGCCAGAAAAAACGCAAAAAAGCGCGGCACTGGGTCGCTGGGCGACATGTAGTAGCGCGCATACAGCACCACCAGCGAACCAATGCCCAGCACCAGCATGCTGAACATCCAGGAAAACCCGTCGAGGCGGATCACCAGGTTCAGCCCCAGCGCCGGCAGCCATTCAATCTCCTGGCGCAGCACGCCGCCGTCGGCAATCTGCGGAAAGTACAGCGCCGTCTGCACGGTGCAAAACAGGGCAATCAGGCCGGCCAGCGTGGACTCGGCATTGCGCGCGTTGGCCGGCAAGACGGCCGCGATCAGGCTGCCGATGAAGGGAAGAAGAATGAGGGTGATCAGGGGCATGCGCGGGTCATTTTACCGGCACGCTGTGTCAGGCCGGCTGCCACGCCAGAGTGCCGGATTGATGCTGATTTTTAAGTAAAAAATGGCTGTAGCGCAAGCAGTTCGGGCGCAGGCAGCTATTCATTCAGTAGCGCCCGGACAATGCTCAAACCTCAGCAGCAGGCTGCCGCGCCGCCAGACAGCCCCGTCGTTTCATACGGCAGTGCCGTGCCGCAGCCTTCAAAAATGCCATAGTGGGTGTCGAAGTTGCCGATGAAGCTGAAGTGCGGTGCAAAGCGCGTGCCGTGCAGCATGTGCCAGGTGTTGCCGCAGACCGCAAACACCTTGCCGGTCTGGATGTCGTGGTGCTTGTCGAGCACAAAGCGGCCCGCGTTCTGGGGAATGCTGCCCTGGTAGATCACGGCCTGGCCGTAGTCTTCGCAGGCCGATTCGAGCGCTGCCAGCTTGAACAGCCGGTAGGTCGCCGAGAAAAAGCGCAGGTTGCCGGTGCGCGCTGCCAGCTGCGGGTCGGTGATTTCGAGCGGCCGGTCTTCGGTCAGGCGCGGGTCGGCAAAGCCGTGGCGCTGCGCCAGGCGTTCAAAGTCCTTCCAGTAGAGCGCGCCGCCCAGACATTCGCCGTAGAGCACCGGGTCGTTTTTGACGGTCAGCGGCACGCGGCGGTCAGCGTACACGTCGGAAAAGTAAAACTCGCCGCCGGGTTTGAGCAGGCGCTGCACGCCGGCCAGCACCGCGTCCTTGTCGGGCGAGAGGTTGACCACGCAGTTGGACACGATCACGTCAAAGCTGCTGGCCTCCAGCCCCAGTTCTTCGAGCCGCTCGATGTAGCCGTGCAGGAACTGCACATTGCTGTAGCCGAATACCTCGGCGTGGTGGGCCTGGTGCGCCCTGGCCACGGCGAGTTGCTCGTCGGTCATGTCCACGCCGACCACGGAGCCGGTGGCGCCGACCAGCTGCGCCAGCGCATAGACATCGCGGCCCGAGCCGCAGCCGAGATCAAGCACGCGGCAGCCTTCGAGCAGCGGCGGGCAGACCAGGCCGCAGCCGTAGTAGCGCGACAGCACCTCGGGGTGGATGCGCGCCAGTAGCGGCTTGAGCCATTCGGGCATGCTGCTGACGTCGCAGCAGGCGCTGGTCTTGAGGTCGGCCGTGCCCTGCAGTTGCTGGCCGTAGTAGTCGGTCACGAGTTCGTAGGTGGTTTCATCGGTTTGCATGGGGTTTCTCTGAAGTTTCTATTTGCTATCAACTGTATAGCTACTGGCACCCGTATTCATTGCGCTAGAGGCTTGTTTTTCTTGAAATTCGAGCGGAAGGTGCGCCAGGTCGGCGGGCTCGTCGATGTCGTGCAGCGTCGGCCCCTGCCACACGCGCAGGCCCAGCGCGGCCATGCGGCGCTGCGTTTCGGCGGCCACGGCGGATGTGCTCCACGTCATGTCGGTAAACAGTGCGGGGCAGGGCGTTTTCAGGCCGATCAGTATGTAGCCGCCGTCGGCCGCGGGAAGCAGCACCGCGTCGTGCCGGGCCAGCTGGCGGCCGGCCTCAGCGAGGTGCGCGGCCGCCAGCGCCGGGCAGTCGGTGCCAAACAGAAGGACAGATTGCTGCTGCCTGGTGATGCGCGCCACGGCGCGGGCCATGCGCTGGCCCAGGTCGCCTTCGCCCTGCGCCGTGCAAGTCACGCCAGCGGGAAGTGCCACGCCTTGCCAGGCTTTGTTGCCGGGGGCCGGGCTCATGCACAGCTCGACCGGCCCGGCGCCGGCGGCCAGCGCCTGCTGTAGCGTGTGGACCAGCATGCGGCGCGCCAGATCGGCGGCGCCCTCGGCGCCCAGCGCCGGAATCAGCCGGGTCTTGGCGGCGCTGGGCTGCGGGGCCTTGGCAAAAATAACGAGTGTGCTCATGCGCCAGCCTTCACCGGTACAACTCGGCCAGATGCTCGGGCGCCGCGCCGCGCCAGTAGGCCAGGCGCAGCCGCCACATCAGCAGCACCGTGCGCCACACGCCGTGCATTTCCCAGCGCCGGCCCGAGGTGACGACGCGCTGGCGCAGGCAGGCCGGGCGCGAGAGCTTGAGCAGGCGAGCCGACATTTCGATGTCTTCCATCAGCGGCTGGACCGGGAATCCGCCCACGGCGTCAAACGCCGCGCGGGTCATGAACAGCGCCTGGTCGCCAGTGGCGATGCCGGTCCAGCGCGAGCGCCGGTTCATGAAGGCGGCAATCACGCGCAGCATGCGGGGCTGGCCTTCAATGCGCACGTCAAAACGGCCCCAGACCTGCGGGCCGCTGGCCAGCGCTTGTTCAATCAGTCTGTCGGCGTCTGGCGGCAGCCGCGTGTCGGCATGCAGGAACAGCAGCAGGTTGCCCGTGGCCTGCCGCGCGCCGGCGTTCATCTGCAGCGCGCGCCCGCGCGGGGCGTCAATTACCTGCGCGCCGCCAGCCTGCGCCAGCCCTGCGGTGGCATCCTGGCTGCCGCCATCGGCTACCAGCAACTGCGCGCCGCGTGCCGCCAGCGGCGCCAGCGCCTGCAGCGCGGCCTGGATGCCAGCCGACTCGTTCAGCGCCGGCATGACCACGGAAAGGCGGGCAGGCGTCATGGCGCGCTCAGTGTTCCAGCGCGCCGCCGCAGCTGCTGCCCTGGCCGGCGGTGCAGCCGTAGCAGTGGCCGGCCACGCGGATGGCTTGCTCGTCAATGCTGGTTTTCAGCAAGTCGCGCAGATGGCGCTTGAGTCCCGAGGTGCCCAGCGGCAGGCCGAGCTGCTGGTTGAAGTCGCAGTCCGACAGCCAGCCTTGCCAGTCCACGCTGACGGTGCTGCGGCACATCACGCCGGCCAGGTTCTGCGGCTGGTAGCTGTTTTTGAGCAGGTCCATGTAGCTGTCAAACGAACCCTTGGACACCAGCGTCGAGCCAAAGCGCTGGATCGGCATGTTGGTCAGCGCGAACAACTCGTTGAACACGATGCCGAAATGGGCCAGCAGCTCGCGCTTGTAGTCGGCCTGCAGCGTTTGCTGGTCGGGCGGCAGCGACGCGCCCTGCGGGTTGTAGACCAGGTTGAGCACCAGGCCCGAGCCGGGCTGCCCGTAGCCCAGCGCGTTGAGCTGCTGCAGCGCGGCAATGCTCAGGTCAAACACGCCGTCGCCGCGCTGCTTGTCGACGTTGGCGGCCGAGTAGCAGGGCATGGACGCAACGATCTCGACCCGCTGCTCGGCCAGGAATGCCGCCAGCCCGTCCTGGCCGGGTTCAAACAAAATGGTCAGGTTGCAGCGGTCAATCACGCGCATGCCGTGGGCGCGGGCGGCGCGCACCAGATCGCGAAAGCCTTCGTGCAACTCGGGCGCACCGCCAGTCAGGTCCAGGGTAGACAGCCCGCGCGCCGCCAGCACCTCGGGGATCAGGGCCAGGGTGGCCGCGTCCATCATTTCGGTGCGGTTGGGGCCGGCGTTGACGTGGCAGTGCAGGCAGCTCTGGTTGCATTTGTAGCCCAGGTTGACTTGCAGCGTGTCCAGGCGCGCGCGGTCAATCGCCGGAAAGCGGATTTTTTTCAGCAGGGGGAGGGTGTCGTGCATAAGTCTGTAGGTCGTTGGGCGTCGGAAAAGTTCAGCCGAGCAGCGCGGCCAGGCGTGCGCGCACCTCGGGGGCCATGGCGCCTGGCTGGGTCACCAGCGCGTTTTTAAGCGCCGTGTGCGCGTCGCTCACGGGCTGCTCGGCGCCCAGCAGGCGGATGCACTCGCTGGCTACCTGCTGCGCCCGGCCAGCGTTCTTGAACAGGTTGGCCAGCGCCATGTCGGCGCTCACATGCGCCTCGCGCGGGTGCCAGCAGTCAAAGTCGGTCACCAGCGCCAGCGTGGTGTAGGCAATCTGCGCCTCGCGGGCCAGCTTGGCTTCGGGCATGTTGGTCATGCCGATCACGCCGCCGCCCATGCTGCGGTACCAGTGGGATTCGGCCCCGCTGGAAAACTGCGGGCCTTCGATGCACACATAGGTGCCGCCTTCGTGCAGCGTCACGCCGTGGCCGGGCGCCTCCAGTGCCAGCACGTTGCGCACCGCGCGCGCCAGCACGCCAGCGGCCGCCGGGCAGACCGGCTGCGCCATCGACACGTGGGCCACCGCGCCCGCGCCGAAAAAGGTGCTTTCGCGGCGCTTGGTCAGGTCGATGAACTGGTCGGGCAGCACCATGTCGAGCGGCCGGAAGTCTTCCTTCAACGAACCCACGGCCGAAACCGACAGCAGGTAGCGCACGCCCAGCTGCTTCATCGCGTGGATGTTGGCGCGGTAGGGCACCTCGAACGGCAGCAGGCGGTGGCCGCGTGCATGCCGGGCCAGAAACGCCACCGGCACGCCATGCACGCGGCCGGTGACCAGCACGTCAGACAGCGCGCCAAACGGCGTATCCATCACATGCTCCTGCGCGCCTTCCAGGGCATCCATTTGGTAAAGGCCACTGCCTCCGATGATGCCGACCAATGCCTGGTTCATGCTGATGGGTTCTTTCTTGAAGTTAGACTGAATGGCAGCCCGACCTGTGCCGGCCGCCGCCAATGCTTGATTTTGGGTGAGTTTTGCGAAAAGCGGCAGTCAGCCGGCCCGAAGTCCTTTTGTTTTGTTGGTCGGGGGCAGGCGGTTTTTCTTACAAGGTGGACCGCCCTTTTATAAGAATTGCAGCGCCGGTCCGACTCAACCACAAGAACAATCCCAAGGACCCTCGTGAATCTACGCAAACTCATCATCGCCGCGCTGCTGCTGGCTGGCGTCGCCGCTTTCTTTGCGCTGGACCTGGGGCGCTATTTCAGCCTGGCGTTCCTCAAGGAAAGCCAGGCTTCGTTCACGACGCTGTTCACTGAGCGGCCAGTGATGGTGACGCTGGCTTTTTTTGCGGTCTATGTGGCGGTCACGGCGCTGTCCCTGCCGGGCGCGGCCATTTTGACGCTGGCCGGCGGTGCCAGTTTTGGGCTGGTGTGGGGCACGGCGGTGGTGTCGCTGGCCTCGACCATTGGCGCCACGCTGGCCATGCTGGCGGCGCGCTATTTGCTGCGGGATGCGATTCAGGCGCGCTTTGGCCGGCGCCTGGACGAGGTCAACAAGGGCATTGAAAAGGAGGGCGCGTTCTATCTTTTTTCGCTGCGCCTGATCCCGGTCGTGCCGTTTTTTGCCCTCAACCTGCTGATGGGCCTGACGCGCATCAAGACCTGGACTTACTTCTGGGTCAGCCAGCTGGGCATGTTCGCCGGCACCGTGGCCTATGTGAACGCGGGCACGCAGATCGCCAGGATCGACTCGCTGCAGTCCATCCTCTCGCCGGGGCTGATCGGCTCCTTCGTGCTGCTGGGCTTGCTGCCGCTGGGGGTCAACAAGGTGCTGGGGCTGGTCAGGCGCCGCAAGGTTTATGCGCGCTGGAAGTCCGTGCGCCCGGCAAGTTTTGACCGCAACCTCGTCGTGATTGGCGCCGGTGCGGGCGGGCTGGTGTCGGCCTATATTGCCGCCGTGGTCAAGGCCAAAGTGACGCTGGTGGAAGCGCACAAGATGGGCGGCGACTGCCTGAACTACGGCTGCGTGCCGTCCAAGGCGCTGATCCGCAGCGCCAGGCTGGCGCACCAGATGCGGCACGGCGCCCATTACGGCTTGAGCAACGTCACGCCTGATTTCAGCTTCAAGGCCGTGATGCAGCGGGTGCAGGACGTGATTCGCGCCATTGCGCCGCACGACAGCGTGGAGCGCTACACCGGCCTGGGCGTCGAGGTGCTGCAGGGCCACGCCCGCATCGTCAACCCGTGGACGGTGGAAGTTGCACTGAACGGCGGCGGCACGCAGCGCCTCACCACGCGCAGCATCGTGATTGCGGCCGGCGCCCGGCCTTTGGTGCCGCCGCTGCCGGGCTTGGAGGACGTGGGCTACGTCACCAGCGACACGCTGTGGGACGCCTTTTCCCAGCTCG
>Ga0123337_10006561_pt1 | contig 11090 bp, 8 predicted proteins | sample frozenSSSSmetaG_FD_89792 | JGI IMG/M metagenome (GOLD analysis project Ga0123337, IMG submission 89792) | Glacier valley bacterial and archeal communities from Borup Fiord, Nunavut, Canada, to study Microbial Dark Matter (Phase II) -... | ecosystem: Environmental > Aquatic > Freshwater > Ice >...
CCAAAGATTCCTCTGCGATAAGAAGGAGATGGATCACGGATAAACAAAGCAGAGCCGAGGGCGCTTCAGTCAATTACGGTTGCACGCAAAACAGTGAAGCGCGTTTTGCATAGCAACAGGAAAGTAACTGACGCAAATGGCTGCCAAGTCATTATTCCCAGTTGCGGAAAAAACGGAAGCTGCTCAAAAATCAAAAGCCACAGGCTCGATGAACATAAACACCGTTTCCGCCCAGCTTGATGAAATCAAAAGTGAACTGGTTTGTTTTCCCAGTCGCAACGGACTTAAGATCTCGGCTTATGTAGATTCGCTAAAAAACCAGCAAGAGGCTTTGGGTTATGTGATCATGGCACCCAAGTATGGTGAGACCAAGAAGAACAATCTTCAGCTCGCCTACTATCTTGCTGCAAACGGACTGGTGGTTTTGCGCTTCGATCATACGAATCATGTCGGCGAGAGCGAAGGCGATCAGACGGCTTTTACACTGCCCGGAGGAGTTGATGATATTTTAGGATCCCTCGATTTTATGGACAGGCAAAATGGGGGGCACGGCGTAACGCTCATCGCCAGCAGTTTATCGGCCCGCACGGCAATCAGGGCGACGGCTCTGGATGAGCGCATAGTTCATCTGGTTTGTCTGGTGGGGGTCGTAAATGTGCAGCATACCTTGAGGGAAGTATACCAAGAGGATTTGGTTCATAATCACCTTTCGGGCAAGAAATGGGGCATCACCGACATTCTTGGGGTGGAAATTGATTTTGACCGGTTTTTATCCGCGGCGGTCAAAAGCAATATGCACGATTTGTCCGGAACACGGTCGGATATCTTGGGTATTCGATCACATATAACGTTTTTCCCCGCGGAACGGGATGTGTGGGTATTGCTAACTGATGTGCGCAGTGTGTGTGGCGATCTGGAAACAATTCAAATCCATCCAATAGAGGGTGCGATGCATGAAGTGCGGGAAAATCCAGATGCCGCGGAAAAAGCATTTCGGGATATGGTGGCTGTTTGCGTAGGAAAAACATTCGGGCGCATGGGCGGTTCAACGGAACTGAAAATGCCCGACAAAAAGCAGATATTTAAACAAAACAAGATTGAGAGGGATCAGTTTAAGAAAGCCCGTCCTGCCGCCGAACCCGAGCGGGAGTTTTGGTCCAAATATCTTGAGAAATATCAGATGCTGGAGAGGGTTGAGGATTATCGGGGGTATCTGGATACGGTGGGGAAGATGCTTGGCCCCATTGAAGAATCGGAAATCGTTCTGGATGCAGGATGTGGAAACGGTCTTCTCGGTGTTTGGCTGATTCGCGATATTCTTGCACGCAGCCGCGCCAGTTGGATCATACCGCCTGTCTATATTGGATTGGATCTAACGCGCGACGGATTGTATGACGCCTTGGACAGGCATGCGTCCATTGCCCGGCGGTTTTTAATGAATTCCCAAGGCAGCGGAAAAACGGTTCCGGGGTTGATTTACAATCAGGTCGATCTTGATGTTTGGGCCGGTTCCCCCGAGGGCGGCGAACTTGTGACCTTTGATGATCACTGTTTTGATAAAATCTGCTGCAGTCTGGTTTTATCCTATTTAAAGAACCCCTTTGAGCTTATCAAAGAATTATACAGGGTGATGAAACCCGGCGGGAAACTGGTGATTTCAAGCATGAAGCCGTTTTGTGACATGTCCGTTATATACCGGGATTTCATGGGGCAGCAGGTTACGGGTGAAGAACTTGATTCCGGTCGTAATTTACTCAGGGCCGCAGGGGCCATCAAGATTAAGGAGGAGCAGGGCTACTATGTATTCTATTCTGCCGAGGAACTGGCCGAGCTGGTTTCCAAAGCCGGATTTATAAATACCAGATGGGAAAATTGCTTTGGGAATCAAGCGGTGGCCGTGACAGCTGAGAAATGATATTTTACTGCATACTGACCGCGGTTGTTAATGCATTAGCCAGTCTGGTTCTGGGCATAGCGGTTTATTTTAGAAACCGTCATGAGCGCAAAAACCAGATATTCACATGGTTTACGGCCACGGTGGGCACGTGGTCCACCTTCTATCTCCTGTGGCAGCTTTCAAAAAATGCGGAAGACGCCCTGTTTTACAGCCGCTGTCTGACGGCGGTGGCCATCCTGGTGCCGGTCGCTTATTTTCATTTTGTCATCCAGTTGCTGGGCTTGCGGTGGCCCCTGCATGTTTTGGCGGGGTATGGGGCGACGGTTATCTTGGCGATAGGCTCCTTTACACCTTGGCTGGTCGCGTCGGTGGAGCCAAGGGGCGGGTTTCCATTCTGGCCGGTCCCAGCTGCTTTTTACCCGATATATTTGGGTATATTTTTTTACTTCGTCGTGCTTACGGTTAAGCTTTTGTTTTCCGAATATAAACGCAGTTCGGGACGCATCAGGAACCAATTGCGCTACGTCGCGCTGGGCACATCAATCGGGTTTCTCGGGGGCACCACGAATTTTTTCCTATGGTATGACATTCCGATTCCGCCGGTCGGCAATGGATTTGTCGCCATTTATGTAATCGGAGTCGGCTATGCCATCATACGATTCAGGCTTTTGGAGTTCAATGTGCTGTTTGCGCGGGCGGTCGTTTATTTTGTGATCATTTTTGTGATGGGGCTGATGGTGGATCTGATCATTCAGTTCAGTTCGTTTTTACCCGAATATATTATAGCCGAGAAATCGGTCATCCCGGCGTTTTTGGCTTCGCTGCTCATGGTGGCCTGCATGTTCCTGTGGCTGCCGGCGCTGAAGCGCAGGCTCGATGGTTTTTTGGAATCGCGTGTGCTGGGCAAGCAGTTGCCTGACCGGGCCCGGTTGCGGTTTTTGGCCCAGCGCATCAGTTCGATCCAGGACGAGGAGGAAATATTCAGGGAAACGGTTCGCTCCATTTCCGAAGCGTTCAATGTAACGCAGGTGAACCTGTTTCTGAGGCTTGAGTTTGACAGCAAGTTCCAGTCGCGGGCGGCCACGGCCAACAGCGCCAAGATCGAAGCTTTCGCGGAGTCGGATCCGCTGCTTGAATTGCTGCAAACATCCCGGCGCTGTTTGTTGCTGGATGAATTGCAGTTTGAAGCGCAGATACCTGCGGGAGGATTTTTGGAGGTTCTGAGGCGTGATCAGAAAATAGACTTGGTGGTCCCGGTGTATGCCGATGCTTGTTTTTATGGATTCATCACGCTGGGTGCGCGTAATCGCGGGGTTTTGTTTGCCGACGCCGATATCTCGTTGTTGGAAACCATCGCGCTTCAGCTTGGTTTAAATTTGCGGTCCCGCCAGCTGGAGCGGCAGGCCAACCAGACCGAGAAGCTGATCGCCCTTGGCACGCTGGCGGCGGGGCTGGCGCATGAGATACGCAATCCACTCGTTTCGATCCGCACGTTCAGCGAGCTGATCGGCGAGCAGGGCGCGGATCCGGAGTTCCGGCGCGAGTTCAAGAGCGTGGTCGGGCGCGACGTGAGCCGCATCGCCACGATCGTCGAAAACATCTCGGCGTTTGCCGACAATGCTCAGGTCAAGACGAGCTCCGTCGATATCCACGAGGTGATCAACGGGGTCTACGACATCGCCCGGCCCGAGTTCATGCAGGCGGGCGTCGGGTTTGAAGCTCCCTCGACGGCGCTTCACCTGGTGAGCGGAAACTACAGCCAGTTGCTGCAGGTTTTCCTCAATCTTTTCCAGAATGCGATCCACGCGCTCGAGGGCAGGCCTGAGCCGAAGGTGACGGTCGGTTACCGGTTGGTGAATGACGACGAGGGCGGGCGCACGTTGATCGTGTCGGTGTCCGACAACGGTGCGGGGATTGATGATGTGGTGCGGGCGCGGATTTTTGATCCGTTCATCACCACGAAGGCGACCGGTGACGGGCAGAAACGCGGGATGGGGTTGGGGCTCGCGATCGTGAAACGTATTGTGGAAGGCCATCGCGGGGCCATTACGGTAACCAGTGAGGCGGGTCGCGGGACCACGTTTTTTGTGCATTTACCCTGTCTGTCATGATCCAACCGATTCAATCCACCAGCCGTGTCGTGCTTCCCGGTCCCGCGGCCCTGCGCGAGCTGGCCCGCGCGTTCGGGCACATCGCGGATTTCCGCCGGTTTGCGGAGATGCTGGAGGGTGCGCTCGGCAAGGCGGGGTTTTTCGAGGAGGTGCAGGTCCAGCTGTTTGACGGTGTGCCCGCCGCCAATGTTTTTGCGGCCGGCCAGCTCACGCTGCCGCTGGCGGGACGCGGGGAGATGCACGGCGTGTTGCGTGTCGCGGGCGGCACACCCGAGCGTCCGTTCGGGCCGGAGGACCTGCACCTGCTGTCGGCCTTGGGTGCGGTGATCGCGGCGGCGCTGGACCATGCGTTGAAGCACGGCGAGGTGCAGCGCAACCTGGAGATTCTGTCGTTTGTGCTGAACCTCGCGCCGGTTGGATTGGTTGCGACGGACGAGAGAGGAACGGTGGTGCTGGCCAACGATCTCGCGCTGCGCTGGCTGGGTGCAAAGACCATCGAAACCGTGGACGCACAGCTCGCTCCCGAGGTTCTGGGCGTCGATTGGCAAACTCAGCCGAGGTTCCATTTGCGCACGGGCGGGAAACTTATTTATGGCGAGGTGCGGACGGCGGGCGCGTCACCCACAGAGGGCGGCCAGGCCCGTGCGCTGGTGCTGACGGACATGACGACGGAGCAGGTGCGGTTGATCGACGGACTGCAACGCGAGCTCTACCGCTGCCGCTGGCTCGGGCAGAAACTTTCCTTTGTGCTGCTGGAATCGACGCTGGCAGGCTCGAGCCTGCTTCAGCGGCTGCCCGAGCTGCGTGCGTTGCTCAAGCCGGGCGAACTGGCGGGGCCTTACGATGCGTTTCGCGTGGGACTGGTTTTGCCGGAAACGGATCGCGCGCAGGTGATGGCGCGGTTGCGGAGCTGGGTTGAGACGGTGCCGGCGGCGGGTCTCAGGGCGGCGGTCGTGGTGGCGTCGGACGCATCTGCCGAACGCGTGCTCGGGCAGGCGCTCGAAGCGATGAAGCCGGTGGACGAATTATTGCGCCGCGTGCTGTTGCTCCACGACGATTATCCGGCGGTGAACGACATGCTGGCGATGGTGCTCGGCCGGCATTACGACGTGGTCAAAAGCTCGCAGCTGGAGGAGAGCATGGCGCTGCTGCGGTCGCGTCCGTTCGACGGGTTGGTGACCGAAGTCGAGTTGCGCTCGGGAGGCAGTGGCGTGGACCTGGCGCTTTTGGCGAAGCAACTGCAGCCTTCGATCCGGCCTTTTTTCACGACGGTGGCGCACGCGGGGCGGGCGCTTACCGACGATCCGCTGCTCGCGGATCATGTGGTGATCCGGAAGCCGTTTGATATCCGCCAGCTTGAAAAGGCCGTGCGGGAGTCGCTGGCGTGATGGTGTGCGAAGGCTGGCAGTGTAGGGGCGGCTTTACGCCGCGATTCGTGGGAGCGAGCTTGCTCGCGAGGATCGGAATCGCGAGCAAGCTCGCTCCCACGGTCGAACAATCGCGGCGTAAAGCCGCCGCATGCATTTTCAGAAAATGCCGCCGGGGACTTACTGCGCGTTGAAGAGCTCGGTGATCACGTCCTCGAGGGGAATATCCTCGATGGTGATGTCGGCGACGGGGCCGGTGGTGAGGATTTCCTGGGAGACGGCGACGACGTTTTCACCGGACACGCGGACGGTGAACTTGCCCTCGGTGGCATCTCGGGTTGTTTCGCCGTGGCGCGACTGCCAGGTCTCGGGGAACGTGCCGTCGGCCGGGACGAAGGTGATGATTTTCTTTTTGCTGCCGTCGGCGTTTTCGAGGCGGGCGAGGGCGCCGTCGTAGATTTTGGTGCCCTTGTGGATGACGATGACGCGGTCGCAGAGTTCCTTGATGTCGGCCATGTAGTGGCTCGTGAGGAGGATGGTGACCTTGTGCTTGCGGTTGTATTCGCGGAGGAAACGGCGGACGGATTTTTGGGAGATGACGTCGAGGCCGATGGTGGGTTCGTCGAGAAAAAGGACGCGCGGGCGGTGGAGCAGGGCGGCGATGAGCTCCATCTTCATGCGTTCGCCGAGGGAGAGCTCGCGGACCATGACGTTGAGCTTGGCGCGCACGTCGAGCAGGTCCACGAGCTCGTCGAGGGTTTGCTGGTATTGGGCGGCGGGGATTCCGTAGATGTGCCGGAGCAGCAGGAAGGATTCGATGGCGGGAAGGTCCCACCAGAGCTGGTTTTTCTGTCCTAGGACGAGGGCGAAGAGGCGGCGGTAGGCGTTTTCGCGCTTGGTGGGATCGTAACCGGCGACGCGGGCGGTGCCGCTCGTGGGATAGATGAGGCCGGACAACATCTTGAGCGTCGTGGTCTTGCCGGCGCCGTTGGGCCCGAGGAAGCCGACGAGTTCACCTTCGCCGATGGAGAACGAGACGTCCTTGGCGGCGGCCGTTTCCTCAAATTCGCGTTTGAACAGGCCACGCACTCCGCCCCAGAAGCCGGGCTGCTTTTTGTAGGTGCGGAAGACGCGGGTAAGATTTTGGACCTCGATCATGTCTGGAATCGCGCAGTGAAGCGCAAATGTTCCCGGACGCAAAGGGTAAGATTAAGGACGCAAAAAAGCCCGGCCTTCGCAGGCCGGGCTTGGGGAGGAGCGAGGGCGATGAGGGCGCGTCTCAGTTCACCGGTGCCACGATGGGCGCGGGGAGGACTGCGACGATTTTGTCGAGCTCGGCGGCGAGGGCGTCGAGGCTCTTGATGGTCGTGGCGCCGGAGGCGATGGTCTTGATGATGAGCGGTTGCACGGCCTTGATGCCGGGGGACGTCAGGTCGAAGGCGAGGGCTTTTTGCAGATCTGTGAAGTCAGAAAGCAGCGGTGTGAAGTTTGCGCGGGCCTCGATGAGCGGAGTGAGCAACTCCGCATACGCGGCCTGGAGCTTGATGCGTCGCGCGTCGGCGACCGCCTTGATGTCGGGGTTCTTGATCGAATTGGCCTCGGTCTCCCACTGGACGAAGAGTGCCTTGCCGTTGTTGCGGACCTCGGCGGATTCGCGGGAGGTCCTGTCGATCAGCTTGGTGAGCGCGGCCAGTTCGGTGCTGTAGGAGGCGTAGGCGTCCTGAGCGTTGGGTGAGTCGGGAAGACGGCCGAGTGCGTCGCTGGTGCGGGCGATGGCAGTGCGGGTGGTCTGCACGTCGTTGCGGAATTGGAGCAGGTTGATGGCCTTGCCTCCCACGGGCTTGGTGGCGTCGGGGGCGGAGGAATGGGAGAAGGATGAGCAGCCGACCGTGCCCAAGGCGGTCACGGCGACGAGAGTCGAGATAGCCAGCAGAGATGATGTTTTCATGGGGATTAAAGGTGGTTGCGGTTGATGGTAACCAAGGGACTGGTCAACTGACTGGAAGATTTGTTCCCGATTGTCTGGTAATTGATTTTGGGAGACAGATGGGAACCGCACGGATTATTTGCGATCCTTGGCATCACTATCTATTTTTTGGCTTTCATAAGCCGCCAGCATCTCTTCGATAGAGCTCCCTTTACCCCATGAAGAACGAAGTCAAGTGGATCGCCTCCCTTTCCATCAACGGGAACCTGATCAGCGCAAAGATTGCCTCCCAGATTGCGGGCAGCCTGCCCGCTGATGCGGGCGCGGAGGCGTTTGCCGCCGTGCTGTATCACCAGAAGATCGTCACGGATCTTACCAAGCTGCGCCAGCTCGTGGGCGATGCGGAGGCCCTTGGGAAGACGCCAGCCGTGCCGCCTCCGCTGGCTGTGGTGGCCGAGGCATCGGCTAAACCCGCCGCCGCACCTGCGGCGGGCGCGAGTATGATCGATTTCAACGGTGTCGCGGCGATGAACGCGGCGCAGACCAAGGATTTCATGCTCGGGCTGCTCCAGTCGGTTCAGAAGATGGGCTCGAGCGACCTGCACCTTTCGTGCGGGACTCCTCCCTTTGTGCGCAACATGCGCATGCTCGAGTTTATCGGCGACACGCCTCTTTCCGTGGAGGACGCGCTGAAGTTGAACACCTGCCTGCTGTCCGCCGCCGAGGTTGCCCAGTTTGATGCGAAGCGCGATTTCGACTACGCCCTCGCGATGGAAGGCGGCCGGCGCATCCGTATCAACCTGATGGTCCAGAAGGACGGCGTGACGGGCACCTACCGCATCGTGCCTGAGAAAATCCGCACGCCCTCCGAGCTCGGCTTCAAAAACCTCGAGGTCATCAAGAAGCTCCTCAGCTATCATAACGGCCTCATCCTCGTCACGGGTCCCGTCGGCGCGGGCAAGACCACCACGCTTAATTCCCTCATCGACGAACTCAATCGCACGCGCACGGATCACATCATCACGGTGGAAGATCCCATCGAGTTCCTGCACGAGAGCCAGAAGTGCGTCGTCACGCAGCGCCAGGCCGGCGAGCACACCGAGACGTTCGCCACGGCGCTGAAGAGCGCGCTCCGCGAAGACCCCGACGTGATCGTGATCGGCGAACTGCGCGACCTGGAGACGATCGAGATGGCCGTCACCGCCTCGGAGACGGGCCATCTTGTGATCGGCACGATGCACACGAGCGACGCCACCACGACGCTCAACCGCATCCTCGACGTCTTCCCGCCCAGCCAGCAATCGCAGATTCGCGCGATGGTTTCGGAGAGTCTCCGCGGCATCATCTGCCAGCGCCTCCTACCGGCAGCCAACGGCGGCGTGGTCCTCGCCTGCGAGCTGCTCGTCAACACCCTCGCGGTCTCCGCGATGATTCGCGATGGCAAGACGCAGAACGTCCCCAACGCCTTGGACACCGGCAAGCGCGAGGGCATGATCTCGATGGACAACGCCATCCTTGCGCTCTGGCAGGAGAAGAAAATCACCGACGCGACCGCGGTGGCCAACATCACCAACCGCGTTATCCGCCAAAACATCCCCGGCGGCCGCTAACCCCTTAAGCTTTTATCCCCATGGCTGAGATTGATCAATTTCTGCGCGCGATGCGCGCCAAGGACGGTTCCGACCTTCACATCCTCGTCGGGTTGGCGCCTCGCGCCCGCCTCTCCGGTTCCCTCGTGCCGATGGCCGAGTTCCCGGCCTTCACCGCCGAGCAGATGGAGCCGATGATGAAGGAAATCTGCCCGCCGCACCGGTGGGACCACTACCTCAAGCACCGCGACCTCGACTTCGCCTACGAGATACCCGGCCTCGCGCGCTTCCGCGTGAACTACCTCTACAACGCCCGCGGGCAGGCGGCGGTCTTCCGGCAGATTCCCGCCACGATCATTTCGTTCGAAGAATTGAAGTTGCCCGAGGCCATCAAGAAATTCTGCACGCTGCGCGAGGGTCTCGTGCTCGTCACCGGGCCGACCGGCAACGGCAAGTCCACCACGCTCGCGGCCATCCTCGACTACATCAACCGCACGCAGAAGCGGCACATCATCACGGTGGAAGACCCCATCGAGTTCGTGCACACCAACAAGAAGTCCGTGATCGTGCACCGCGAGGTGCTGGAGCACACCGACACCTTTGCGGACGCGCTGCGCGGCGCGATGCGCGCCGACCCCGACGTGATCCTCGTGGGCGAGATGCGCCAGCTTGAGACCATGCGCCTCGCGCTGGGCTGCGCCTCGATGGGCATGCTCGTCTTCGCCACGCTGCACACGAACAACGCGCCGAAGACGATCGACCGCATCATCGACGCGTTCCCGGCCGAGGAGCAGAACCAGATCCGCGTCATGCTGGGCAGCTGTCTGCGCGGCGTCGTCTCCCAACTCCTGTGCAAGAAGGTCGCCGGCGGCCGCGTCGCGGTGCATGAGATCCTGCTCCCGCACGACGCGCTGGGCGGCACCATCCGTGCCGGCAACATCAGCGCCATCCGCAACATCATCGAAAGTTCGATGGCGGAAGGGATGATCTCGATGGACTTCTCACTGAGGAAACTTTTGGACGCCGGCACGATCAGCGCCCGCGAGGCCTACATGAAAGCGACGGAAAAGGCCGTGTTCGCTCCGCTGGCGGCGGCGGAAGATGCGGAGGGGAAATAGCCCCTACATCGCCAAGGCTTCGAAGGGCAAGTGAGAGCCAGAGAAGGAGTCGGATCGGAGGTTTTAACCACTAATGGAATTCACCAACGGGTGAATTCTCTTGGAGCGGTTTCGTCCAATGGCCTTCACGAGGAGGCGGAGGCGCGGCTGATGCCGCGAGGGATTGAGGCTGCGACATTTGTGCCCATTGGTGTAATCCTTGTGGTCAAACAGTTCGTTGGTGGATCGCTGAACTGCTTCTGCGGTTTCAGATTCCGCCGAGCTTGGTGTAGTCTAGGATGGTGTGGCTGATGAGGCCTCGCTCGATGGCGTCGCGGTCGGTGAGCGGCTCCGCAGGCGAGACGTCGTCGCCGAATTTGAAGATGAAACGGTGCGTGCCGTCGTCGGCTGCCGGACTGAAGAGTCCGGGGACGATCACGCGGGCGGGCACGGTGCGGTGCACCGGGGCGTCGGCGGCGCAACCGGCGGGGAAGTTTACGTTGTGGACCATGAAGCTGTGCGGAGGTGTGGCCGCCACGAGGGAGGGGACGAGCCGCGCGGCGCGGGTGGCGGCGATGGCGAGGGTCTGCTGGAGCGCGGGGTCTGGCTTGAGGTCGGCGGCGTGGAGGGCGGCGAAATGCTCCGGGGTGAGATCGAGGGAGAATGCGATGGCGGGAATCCCGTGGACGGCGCCTTCCCACGCGCCGGCGATGGTGCCGCTGGCGAGGATGAAGCCGAGGGAGGCGTTGCGGCCGACGTTGATGCCGGAGACGACCGCGTCCACGGGCTTGTCGGCCGGGATGAGGTGGGCGAGGGCGATGCTCACGCAGTCGCTGGGCGTGCCGTCTATGACAAAGGTGGGGCAACCGAAACCACGGTCGGCGGAGGAGGAGGTGACGGGGCGGTGGCGGGACTTGGCGCAGCCGATCCAGCTCTGCTCGGTCTTGGGCGCGGCGATGATCAGGTCGTGTCCGGCGGCGCGGAGCGCATGGATGAGCGCGTGGAGAAAAGGGCTTTCGATGCTGTCGTCGTTGGTGAGCAGGAGGAGCATGGGAGGTTGGGCGAAGGGCTAAGGGCGAACGGCGATGGGGTTCGGAATGGG
>Ga0123337_10006562_pt1 | contig 11088 bp, 11 predicted proteins | sample frozenSSSSmetaG_FD_89792 | JGI IMG/M metagenome (GOLD analysis project Ga0123337, IMG submission 89792) | Glacier valley bacterial and archeal communities from Borup Fiord, Nunavut, Canada, to study Microbial Dark Matter (Phase II) -... | ecosystem: Environmental > Aquatic > Freshwater > Ice >...
TCGGGGTGGCCGCCATCGCCGGAACGGCCGCGGTCATCTGGCTGCTCCGCGGGGAGCATCCGCTCATTGACCTCAGGACGCTCCGCATCCCGACATTTGCCGCAACTGACGCCCGGGCCGGGGTCCTGATCCGCATCGGCATCAATGCCACGCCGTTCCTCCTGCCGCTGATGTTCCAGGTCGGCTTCGGGCTTGATGCGTTCCGGGCGGGCGGGCTGGTGGTCGCCTATTTCCTCGGCAACCTCGCGATGAAGACCATCACCACGCCGACGCTGCGGGTGTTCGGCTTCCGCTCGGTGCTGGTGGTCAACGGCCTGCTTGCGGGCCTGTCGACCGCCGCCTGCGGGCTGCTCGGGCCGGAGACGGCGTACCAGGTGGTGATTGCGGTCCTCGTCATCGCGGGCGCCACCCGCTCGATGCAGTTCACGGCGCTCGCAACGCTCGCCTTCGCCGACGTCGATGCCGATCGCCGCAACTCGGCGACAACGATTTCGGCCATGTCGCAGCAGCTTTCGATGGTGTTCGGCGTCGCTGTCGCGGCCGGCTGCCTCACGCTGGCCCAAGTTTGGCACGGGACGCCGGTGCTGGGCCTTGCCGAGTTCCACGCCGCGCTGATGGTGATGGGCGCCCTTGTCGGCGTCGCGTCGCTGTACTTCCTGGTGCTCACCCGCACAGCAGGTGCCGAGTTGTCCGGACACCGCCGATCGGCGTAAAACCGGTCCATGCCCGGCTTCACCATTATGGCCCTGAGCAAAACCACCTGTCCCGCCTTCGCCGCGCTGGTCGAGGCGCACGACGGCGTGTTCGGCGGCTGCTGGTGCCTCGGCTTTCATGCCGAAGGCAAACCTGGGCAGATGAGCGTTGCGGCCCGCTGCGCCGCCAAGCAGGCGCGCGTCACTGCTGGCACGGCCCATGCGGCACTGGTGTTCGATGGCGAGGTCTGCGTCGGCTGGTGCCAGTTCGGATCGCCCGAGGAGCTGCCGCGGATCAAGAACCGCAACGAATACGAGGCGGGCCTGGCGATGCTCCCGGACTGGCGCCTGACCTGTTTCTTCGTCGACCGCCACCACCGCCGGCAGGGTGTCGCAGCATCGGCCCTGCAGGGCGCACTGGCGGAGATCGCGAAACTCGGCGGTGGGATCGTCGAGGCGTATCCGGAGGACACGCACGGCACCAAGATGTCGCCGACCTTCCTCCACGCGGGCAGCCTCGCGATGTTCGAGGCGGCCGAGTTCGTGCGCGAACGGATGATCGGCAAGAACAAATGGGTGGTGCGGAGCCGCGTCGCCGCGGACTAGACTATAGACTAAGACTAAGACTAGGCCACGGCGAGCTTTGGCCTCCGCGTCGTCGTTTTGGCCGCGGCCGGCGCCCCGGAGAACGGGCAGCATTGCCGCTGCCCGTTCTCATTGAGTATTCGGGAGCGTCATACGCTGCCGGAGCGATGTTCTGGTTCAGCCGGAACAGGTTCTCGGGATCGTGCTGGCGCTTGACCTGCCGCAGCCGGGCGAGGGTTGCTTCGGGGTAGGCCGAGCGGAGACCCGAGCGCCTTCCTCGGCGAGGAAGTTCACATAGGCCGTACCGTTCCCCATCTTGAGGTCCGCCATCGCCTCGGCGGCCCACAGGTCGTAGGCGCCGATCGCCTGGGCCCCGCCGCTATGCATGGCGAGGAACGCCACCATGATCTTGCTGTTGCGATGCCCGAAGGCAGTCGCTCCTGCAGGCACGCGGGCGAAGGCCCCGCCGAGCACGCGGATCTGTCCCATCTTCATGGGTGCGTCGCAGCCGTTGAGCGCGTCGAGCATCGCATGTGCTTCGGCGACGCCGAACGTCTCGAGAAAGCGCGAACGGATCGACACGGCCGGGCGCAGTTCGGGCGGCGGATCCGTGGCATACATGCTGGTATAGGGCGCTGGATGCACGAGGTCTGCGATCGGGGGCGCGAGGGGCCGGAACGGGGTGGGCGCACTGGCCGCGGCCGCCGGCGAAGGCCAGCATGCCGATGAGCACAAGCTTGGCGTGCATCTCGGCCGGCACGAACGGCACCGGCGGGATCGGCATCACCATGCCGATGGTCGACAGCTCGTCGGGCGCTGCCGCGGCGGCGGCGGCGAAACCGGCCAGCACCTCGGCGGTCGCCGGCAGGATCAGCGGTCCGCCGACGAACGAGCGGAGGGGATGCAGCCTGAATTTCAGCCGCGTCACCACGCCGAAATTGCCGCCGCCGCCGCGCAGGGCCCAGAACAGGTCGCGATGATGGTCGGCGTCGGCCACGACGATATCGCCGGCGGCCGTCACCACTTCGGCCGCCAGCAGCGAGTCGATGGTAAGCCCGTATTTGCGCACCATGTAGCCGATGCCGCCGCCCAGCGTCAGGCCGCCGATGCCGACGCTGGCGGAATCGCCGAAGCCGACAATGAGGCCGTGCTTTTCGACGGCGGCGCTGACGGTGCCGGCCGTGTTGCCGGTGCCGGCCCAGACCGTGCAGGCGCCGGCGTCGACGTCGATGCCGTCGAGGTCGCGCAGGTCGACAACCAGCCCGCCCTCGGTGCCGCTGTTTCCCAAGGTGCTGCGGCCGCCGCTGCGGATGGCTACCGGCAGATCGGTCGCCTGCGCGAAGTTGAGGACGGCGGCAATATCGGTCGCATTGGCGACGCGGATCACCGCCGCGGGATGCATGTCAAAATTGCCGAGAGCCACCATGCGCAGCGCGTCGTATCGATCGCTGCGCGGGGTGATCACCTCGCCCTTGAGGGCGCTAGCGAACATTTCGATCTGGTCTTCAAGTGAAAAGCGTTTGTCCATTTGTCCCAAGCTCACAATTGAGTGTTTTGTGGCGCGGGCCTCTAGTGGCGATGCCGTGAACCGAGGCTGAATGTTGCGGTCAGGTTTCCTGCAGAGCGCGGGCCGCGAACGGAGTGCTTTGATTTGCAATCGGGCTGGGATAGCCCATCGGCTGACACGCAGCATGGAGTTCGCCGATGTCGGACTGGTCGCCATCCCTCTATTCGCGCTTCGAGGCGGAGCGGACGCGTCCGTCGCGAGACCTGCTGGCCCAGGTGCCGCTCGAGGCGCCACGTCGCATTGTCGACATGGGATGCGGGCCGGGCAATTCCACCGAGCATCTTGCGGCGCGCTATCCGGCGGCAGATCTGGTCGGCCTCGACAGTTCTCCCGCCATGCTCGCCGAAGCCACGCGGCGCCTGCCGAAGGCCCGGTTCGAGACCGCCGACGCCAATGTGTGGACGCCCCCGCCAGGCACCGATCTGGTGTTCGCCAATGCCATCTACCAATGGGTGCCGAAGCATCTGACCGTGCTGCCGAAGGTGCTGGCGGCGCTGGGGGAGGGGAGTTGCCTCGCCGTCCAGATGCCCGACAATTTCGGCGAGCCGACGCACCAGCTGATGCGGGAGGTCGCGGCCGACGGCCCGTGGGCCGAGCGGCTGGCCGGCGTCGCGCGCGCGAGCCTGCCGCCGCCGCGCGTCTACTACGACGCGCTGAGTCTGTTTTCGCGCGGGCTCGACATCTGGCACATCGTCTACAACCACGTGCTCGACGATGCGGCGGCCGTGGTCGAGTGGGTGCGCTCGACCGGCCTCAGGCCGTTCCTCGATCCGCTGAGTGCCGACGAGCAGGCGGAATTTCTCGACCGCTACACCGCCCGCATCGCCGATGCCTACCCGCCTGCCGCCGACGGCAAGGTGTTGCTCCGCTTTCCCCGCCTGTTCATCGTCGGGATGCGCTAGGCTCTTCAGTTCTCACAGGACCCCGACCCATGAAACTCTACAATGGCACCTTCTCGCCCAATGCCCTGCGCGTCCGCGCCGTCGCCTGCGAGCTCGGCTTCGAGCCCGAGCTGATCGAGGTCGACGTCATGAAGGGCGAGAACCGCACGCCCGAGTATCTAAAACTCAATCCCAACGGCAAGGTGCCGACGCTGGTCGACGGCGAGGTGGTGATCTGGGAATCGCGCGCCATCAACGCCTACCTCGCGGCGCTGAAACCAGAGAACGATCTCAACCCGGCCGATCCGTTGCGTCGCGCCGCGGTTGACCAGTGGCAGTACTGGCAGGCGATCCATCTCGGCCCGTCGATGCAGAAGATCGCCTTCGAGCGCATCCAGAAGAAGCTCTTCGGCCGGGGCGAGCCCGACGAGGCGGCGATCGCCGCCGACGTCAAGACGGTCGCCGATCTGCTCGGCATTCTCGATGCGGCGCTGGCCGGGCGCGACTGGATCACCGGAACGCTCAGCCTCGCCGATTTCGGCATCGCCACCACCTTCATGCTGCGCGGGCCGGCCAAGCTCGGCGTCGAGGCTCACGCCAATGTCGCCGCCTGGATCGATCGGCTCGAAGCCAGGCCCTCGTGGCAGAAGGCCATCACTCCGTGGAAGGCACTGATGGCCAGCCGCGGGGTCGTGCTGGCCTGACCGTCACCACGGTGCTATTGGCGGCGCCTTCATCGAGCCCGAGGTGCCGCCAATGCCGTCTCCCTTCGACATCCGCTTCGACGGCGCGATCCTGCGCGGCGAGTCCGACGGGTTCGGCATTCCGGTGGTGTTCCTCCATGCCGGGGTCGCCGACCGACGGATGTGGGCGCCGCAGATGGAGGAACTGGCGTCGGCCGGCTACCACGTCGTCTCCTATGACCGGCGCGGTTTCGGCGAGACCGAGGCGCCCAACGAGCCGTTCAGCCATCTGGTCGACCTCGAGGCGGTGCTTGACCAGCTCGACATCCACGCCGCGGTGCTGATCGGCTGTTCGCGCGGCGGCGGACTGGCGGTCGATTTCGCGGTCGAGAACCCGGAGCGGACCATCGGCCTCGTGCTCGTCGGCACCTCGATCACCGGCGCCGAGTGGCCCGAGCAGCCCGAGGAAATCGCCATGGTCGAAGACGCGCTCGACTATGCGCGGGAGCGGGGCGATCTCGAGCTCGTCAACAAGATCGAGGCCCACCTGTGGCTCGATGGGCCGCTCAGCAAGAGCGGGCGGGTCGGCGGCGAGGCGAGGGAGCTGTTTTTGGACATGAACCGCATCGCCCTCAATCATCCCGAACTCACCCACGAGGAGCCGGCCGATCCGGCCGCCGATATCGTCTCGACGCTCACGACGCCGACGCTGCTGGTGGTGGGTGACCTCGACTATCCGGCGATCATCGAGCGGCACGACGAGCTCTCCGAGGAGCTCGAGAACGGCTTTGCCGTGGTCATCGAAGGCACGGCCCATCTTCCGAGCCTCGAGCGGCCGGATCTGTTCAATCCGCTGCTGCGCGAGTTCCTCGATGCGCTGTCGGGCGGCCGCGCCGAGGAGGCGTGAGCCGCCTCAATCGGCACTGGCCTTGACCTTGCTCAAGTGTGGCTGAGCGCGCGGGCTTAGGGTCGCGCCTCCGGTCCCGGCGATCTCGCCCAGCCCCGGCGTCACCCATGACAGCACAAGGAAGCCCCCAATGAACCGAGTTCAAGGGAAAGTCGCCATCGTCACCGGCGGATCGCGCGGCATCGGCGCGGCCTATGCGCGGCTGCTGGTGGCCGAGGGTGCCAAGGTGGTGATCGGCGACGTGCTCGATACCGAAGGCAAGGCCCTCGCGGCCGAGCTCGGCGCAGACGCAGCCTACATCCACCTCGACGTGACGCAGACGGCCGACTGGGCCGCCGCCGTGGCCTTCGCCGTCAAGACGTTCGGCAGCCTCACCGTGCTGGTCAACAATGCCGGCATCGCCAGCGGCGCCGCGATCACCGAGTTCCCACTCGACATGTGGCGCAAGACGCTCGACATCAACCTGACCGGCACCTTCATCGGCATGCAGGCGGTGATCCCCGAGATGGTCAAGGCCAAGGGTGGCTCAATCATCAACATCTCGTCGGTCGAAGGGCTGCGCGGCAGTGCGGGCCTGCATGCCTATGTCGCCTCGAAGTTCGGCGTGCGCGGCATCACCAAGTCGGTGGCGCTCGACGTTGCCAAATACGGCATTCGGGTCAACTCCATCCACCCGGGGCTGATCGAGACGCCGATGACCAAAAACATCAAGGCAGATGCGCTGCAGATCCCGATGGCGCGGTCCGCGCAGCCCGAGGAAGTCGCCAAGATGATGCTGTTCCTTGCCAGCGACGAGGCCAGCTATTCGACTGGTGCCGAGTTCGTCATCGACGGCGGCCTCACCATGGGCGTCCCGCACGCCTGAGCCCAACCGGCGGCGTTCGCGCCGCCGGTTCCTCGTGATCCTGGCGTCTGCCGCACAATGGTCGCAACCGGGCCGCGCGCTGGTCACTCAAGCTCCAAATTATCGTCTGACTGAGCTGGCCACTTGCCAAATTGCAGGCGGCATGACCCATTGCCGCGCGAAATTCACCCTTGGGGACTCGAGGCTCACATGTTCAAGACACTCATCATCGGCGCCGCCTTGGCGCTCGTCGCCTTTCCGGTCGCCGCTGCCGAAATCGATTGCGGCGATGCCACCCTGGTCAAGAGCGCCAAGCTCAAGATCGCGGCCTGCATCGATCCAGCCGACTGGGTGGCCGGGACCGGCACGGGCGATCAGGAGTTCGTGTACTTCACCAAGGACCAAAAGGCCGGGTTCGCGATCGTTACCGAAGCGCCGGTGGTCACCATGGACGCCTACCACGACGCCATCATCGCCTTTGCGACCAAGCAGAGCGGCGCCACGGAAGGCTCGGTTTCGTCCTATGACGACGCGACGCAGGAGATCAACGGCAAGACCTGGGGTAGCATGCACTACGACGTGACCGTGCAGGGCACCAAGCTGGAGTTCCTCAACTACTACTATTCGGAGGAGGGCCTCGGCTCGACCCAGTTCATCTTCTGGAGCCTGCCCGAGGACGCCGGTACCGTCAGCGCCAATTTCGCCGACAAGGTCATCGAGACCGCGACCGTCACCGAGTAACAGCCTCATCTGCAGGAAGGGCGGCCGCGGGGCCGCCCTTTTTGTTTGGTCACGCCGCGCCCAAACGCGCCGCTCTAGACGGCAATCAGTCCGTCGAAATGCTCGGCGAGCTTGGCGGTCGGGATATTGGTCAGGTCCTTGGGCAGTTCGGCGATGATGGTCTTCTTGACCCCCTCGCTGAGCGCCGGGCGCAGTTCGCCCAGCGCGATCGGCGCGGCGGCGATGATCAGCCGCGAGAAGGCGCCCGCCGCCAGCTTGGCGTCCAGCACCTTGGCCAGATGCTCGACGAACCGCCGCTCACGCACATCGACGGGGTCGGATTTGTACTCGACGGCGGAGCGGGTTCCCGAGGCCCCGGTGCCGCCAGAGCGCCCCGGCCGGTCGGCCATGATGTCTCCGGACTTCAGGTGTGCCTGCGACAGCTCGAGGTCGGGCAGGGCGCGCATGCCCTTGCCGGGCCCGTCATGTTCGAAGAATTTTGCCGCGTCCCCGTCGGCGATTACGATCCACGTCACGGTCGGTTTCATCAAGCGACTCCTTTTGTCTTACCCCTGCTCAACGCCCGCCCGGGCAAATGGCTGCCATCGGTCCCGCCACTGGACTGGATCACAAACAGTGATTGGCGAGCCGTCTCCGGCATTGATAGTGATCGGCTTTCAGGACCTCTTGCCTTGACCTCCCTCAAAACCAGCGCCGTCGCCGTCGAAGCCGATGCCCGGGCCCGTGCCGGGTTCGCCGCCGGTGTCGGCGCCTACATCCTGTGGGGTTTTCTGCCGCTGCTGTTCCATGCACTCGGCGCGGCCGGCGCTTTCACCATCGTGGCCGACCGGACCGTCTGGTCGCTGATTTTCGTCGGCGCGATTCTTCTCGCCGGGCGGCGTTTCGGCGAAGTCATGGCCGCGCTCGCCCACTGGCCGACGCTGCGCAGCATGATCGCGTCTTCGGTGCTGCTGGCGGCCAATTGGCTGATCTATGTGTGGGCCGTCGAAACCGGACAGGTGCTCGAGGGCAGTTTTGGCTATTTCATCAATCCCATGGTCAACGTGGCGATCGGCATGGTGCTCTTGGGCGAGCGGCAGAACCGCTGGCAGCTGGTGGCGATCGCCGTCGCCATCGCCGCCATCGGGCTCCAGGCGATCGGCATCGGCCGCATCCCGTTCATTGCGCTCAGCCTTGCCGTGACCTTCGGGTTCTACGGCTTCTTTCGCAAGACTGCGCGCGTTGCCTCGACCAGTGGGTTGTTCGTCGAAACGCTGATCCTGGTGCCGCTGGCGCTGCTCTATCTGGGCTACACCTTCATCCGCGACCACGGCCTCGGGGTCCACGGCGATCCCTATTCTCTGACCTTGCTGGTCCTGACCGGGCCTGCGACGGCCGTGCCGCTGCTGCTGTTCGCCTTTGCGGCGCAGCGGCTCCGGCTGACCACCGCGGGCATGCTGCAGTACATCGGCCCCTCGATCCAGTTCGGGCTCGCGGTCTTCGTCTTCCACGAGGTGATCAACCTCACGCAATTGTTGAGCTTTGGCCTTATCTGGCTGTCGCTGCTGATCTATTCGGCTGACACCGTGTTCCGGCGGCGGCCGGTGGCGGCGTGAGCGAAAGGCTGCCGGCGAGAACGCTCGAGGCCACGCTGACCTGGGTCGGCTGGGCGCCGGGCAAGGATTTCGTCTCGACCGCCGCTGATCGGCTGCGCCTCACCTATGCGGGCATCCAAGGCGATCTCCATGCGGGGCTGACCCGCCCTAGCGGCGCGCGCGAGCCGTGGTATCCTCGCGGCACCGAGATGAAGAACGAGCGGCAGCTTTCGATCGTCTCGGTCGAGGACAATGCCGAGGTTGCCGCGGCTCTGGGCATCCCGGATCTGCGGCCCGAATGGATCGGCGGCAATCTGCTGCTCTCGGGTGTGCCCAACCTCAGCCTCTTGCCGCCGCGCTCGATCCTGTTCTTTCCCTCGGGCGCCACCATCCGGATCGACGGCGACAATGGCCCGTGCCGACAGGCGGGCCGCGCCGTGGCGGCGCAGTTTCCTGGTCGCCCCGACCTCGAATTCGCCTTCGTCAAAGCCGCCAAATACAAGCGCGGCCTGGTCGGCTGGGTCGAGCGGGAGGGCGAGATCGTCCCCGGCGACACGGTCAAGATCCGCGTCTGGGAGCAGGCGCTTTATCCGGGCTGAACCGTCCGCGTGCCGCGGATGCTGCGCGCAATCGTCTCGAACAGCCCGGCGAACGGCGTGGCCTCGCGCCAGACCAGCGACAGCATGCGGCCGGCGCCCGGCGCCGCAAGGGCGTGCACGCGGATGCGCTCACCGGCAGTCTCCTTACGCAGCGCAATCTCAGGCAGCAGCGTGATGCCTTGGCCATTGGCGACGAACTCGACGATCGTCGACAGCGACGTCGCCGCAAAGGTCTTTGGCGCCGTCGCGCCGCTCAGCCCGCAGGCCGCCAGCGTCTGGTCGCGGAAGCAGTGTCCCTCGTCGAGCAGCAGCAGCCGCGACGAATTGAGCTCGCCCAGCGGCACGGGTTCGCGCGGCGGCTCGTTCGCGGCGGTCGCGAGCACGAAGGCGTCCTCGAACAGCGGCGCCAGCGTCAGTCTCGGCCCACCGGGCCGGGGCTCGGTGGCGATCAGCGCGAGGTCGAGCGAGCCTTCCGCGAGCCCGGCGAGCAGGGCCTCGGTGCGGCTTTCGCTGATCGCGAAGCTGACTTGCGGCAGGTCGCGCTGCAGTGCCGGAAAGACGTCCGGCAACAGATACGGCGCGACGGTGGGAATCATGCCGAAGCGCAGCGGCCGCTTCGGTTTGCCGGCGTGCTCCGCCGCCAGTTGCTCGAGGCGGTCGGCGCCGTCGAGCACGTTTTGCGCCAGATCAATGAACTCCTCGCCGAACGGGGTCAGCTTGATCCCGCGCGCGAGGCGATCAAAGATCGGGAGTCCGCAAATGGCCTCAAGTGCTTGAATTTGTTGCGACAACGCAGGCTGCGTGACGGCGCACAGATCCGCGGCTCGTCCGAAATGGCCGCTTTGCGCCACGGCGACTGCATAGCGAAGCTGCTTCAGTGAGAATTGTATCATAGAGACAGATTATCACAGTTCAAAGATCAATCAATTTGCCTAATGTACAGTCCGAGGCTACATGGGCCAGACCAAATAGAGGATGCGTCATGACCGAGACCCAGAAGATTGCCACCACCGGCGAGCCGCCGCAGGCGGCGCCCGACGCGAGCAAGTGCCCGGTTCCGCATGGTCCCGCCGCGCGCGTCAACCGCGACTGGTGGCCGAACCAGCTCAACGTGCAGGTGCTGCACCAGCAGTCATCGCTGTCCAATCCGATGGGCGAGGCGTTCGATTATGCGAAGGCGTTCGGCGCTCTCGATCTGCAGGCGCTCAAGGCCGATCTCACGGCGCTGATGACCGACAGCCAGGAATGGTGGCCGGCCGATTTCGGACATTATGGTCCGCTGTTCATCCGCATGGCCTGGCACAGCGCCGGTACCTATCGCATCGGCGATGGCCGGGGCGGGGCAGGGGCCGGGCAGCAGCGCTTCGCGCCGCTCAACAGCTGGCCGGACAACGTCAACCTCGACAAGGCGCGCCGGCTGCTGTGGCCGATCAAGCAGAAATACGGCAACGCCATCTCGTGGGCCGACCTGATGATCCTGACCGGCAACGTCGCTCTCGAGTCGATGGGCTTCAAAACTTTCGGCTTTGCCGGTGGCCGCGCCGACGTCTGGGAGCCCGAGCAGGACATTTACTGGGGCCCCGAAGGCAAATGGCTGGCCGATGAGCGCTATTCCGGCGACCGCGACCTCGCCAACCCGCTCGCTGCCGTGCAGATGGGCCTGATCTACGTCAACCCCGAAGGCCCCAACGGCATGCCCGATCCGGTGGCGGCGGCGCGCGACATCCGCGAGACTTTCGCCCGCATGGCGATGGACGACGAAGAGACGGTGGCGCTGATCGCCGGCGGCCACACCTTTGGCAAGACCCACGGCGCCGGCGACGCGACCCTGGTGGGTGCCGAACCCGAGGCGGGAGACATCGAGCAGCAGGGGCTGGGCTGGAAGAGCGCCTATGCCAGCGGCAAGGGCGGCGATGCCATCGGCAGCGGCCTCGAAGTCACCTGGACGACTACGCCCACCAAGTGGAGCAACAACTTCTTCTGGAACCTGTTCGGCTACGAATGGGAACTGACCA
>Ga0123337_10006563_pt1 | contig 11088 bp, 8 predicted proteins | sample frozenSSSSmetaG_FD_89792 | JGI IMG/M metagenome (GOLD analysis project Ga0123337, IMG submission 89792) | Glacier valley bacterial and archeal communities from Borup Fiord, Nunavut, Canada, to study Microbial Dark Matter (Phase II) -... | ecosystem: Environmental > Aquatic > Freshwater > Ice >...
GAACCAACAAAATATAGGGATCCATCCACCGATGAAGCTGAAGGATTGACGATGACGACCGCGCCCCCCACCCGTGACGACAAGTTCTCCTTCGGGCTCTGGACGGTCGGATACAACGGTGCGGATCCGTTCGGCGGCCCGACCCGACCCCCACTCGACGTGGTCGAGGCGGTCACCCGCCTCGCCGAGCTCGGCGCCTATGGGCTCACCTTCCACGACGATGACCTGTTCCCGTTCGGATCGACGGATGCCGTTCGTCAGAAGCAGATCGACCGCCTGAAGGAGGCCCTCGCTGACACCGGGCTCATCATCCCGATGGTCACCACCAACCTGTTCAGCGCCCCGGTGTTCAAAGATGGCGGCTTCACCTCCAACGATCGCGGGGTGCGCCGCTTCGCCATGCGCAAGGCGATGCGCCAGCTCGAGCTCGGGGTCGAGCTGGGAGCCAAGACCTTCGTCATGTGGGGCGGACGCGAGGGCGCCGAATACGACTCGGCCAAGGACATCCGTGGTGCTCTCGAGCGCTATCGCGAGGCCGTGAACATGTTCGCGCAGTACGTGACCGACAAGGGCCACGACATCCGGTTCGCCATCGAGCCGAAGCCGAACGAGCCGCGGGGGGACATCCTGCTGCCCACGGTCGGCCACGCCATGGCGTTCATCGAAACCCTGGAGCGGCCAGAGCTGTTCGGAGTCAACCCCGAGGTCGGGCACGAGCAGATGGCCGGGCTCAACTTCGCCTCCGGCATCGCGCAGGCGCTCTACCAGGGCAAGCTCTTCCACATCGACCTCAACGGGCAGCGGGGCATCAAGTACGACCAGGATCTCGTCTTCGGCCATGGCGACCTCGCCAATGCCTTCGCGCTCGTCGACCTGCTCGAAAACGGCGGGGCGAACGGCGGAGCGTGCTACGACGGACCGCGCCACTTCGACTACAAGCCGAGCCGCACCGAAGACATCACCGGTGTCTGGCATTCCGCCGCCGCGAACATGCGCACCTATCTCCTGCTGAAGGAGCGGGCCGCCGCATTCCGCGCCGATCCCGAGGTGCAGGAGGCGCTCGCGGCGTCTCGTGTCGCGCAAATCGCCGAGCAGACCCTGTCAGCCGGCGAGACCTACGACGACCTGCTCGCCGACCGCAGCGCCTACGAAGACTTCGACACCGACTCATACTTCGGCGGCAAGGGCTTCGGCTTCGTGCGCCTCAACCAGCTCGCCCTCGAACATCTGCTCGGCGCGCGCTGAGAAGATGCGACCCCGTCCCACTCGCAGAAATCCGGCACAATGACCCACACGGGTAGCTGATCGCCTCGCTGACGGGGAGCGGGACATCCGCCAGAAGAATTGCCGGAGTTGTGACCAGGAGAAGGAGAACCGATGACGCTCGTCGCCGGGGTCGATTCATCCACCCAGAGTTGCAAGGTCGTGATCTGTGACGTCGACACGGGCGCTGTCGTGCGCACCGGGCGCGCCTCGCACCCGGTTGGCACAGAGATCGAACCGGAGCAGTGGTGGGAGGCACTTCACCGCGCGATCGCCGACGCGGGTGGACTCGATGATGTGGCCGCGATCTCCATTGGCGGGCAGCAGCACGGAATGGTGGTGCTGGATGCCGCGGGCCGCGTCATCCGCCCGGCACTGCTCTGGAACGACACGCGTTCCGCCGCCGCCGCCGCCGCGCTCGTTGCCGAGGTCGGTGCCGCCTCGTTCGCGGAGCGCACCGGATCCGTGCCGGTCGCCTCGTTCACGATCACGAAGCTGCGCTGGCTCACCGATGCCGAACCGCAGAACGCGACGCTGGTCGCCGCGGTCGCGCTCCCCCACGACTGGCTCACCTGGCGCTTGCGCGGATTCGGCCCCGACAAACCGGTACTCACCGAGCTCATCACGGATCGTTCCGACGCGAGCGGTACGGGCTATTTCGATTCCCGATCGAACGAATACGACCGTGCCCTTCTGTCCCTGGCTCTTCGGCGGGATGCGAGCGGCATCGTTCTGCCGATGGTCCTCGCGCCAAACGAGTCGCGATCCGCTGGAGCGCTAGTGATCGGTGTCGGAGCCGGCGACAACGCTGCTGCCGGGCTCGGGCTTGGCGCTCACACCGGTGACGTCGTCGTGTCGATCGGCACGAGCGGCACCGTCTTCGCCGTCACCGAAACCGTGACCTCGGACGCCTCGGGCACGGTGGCTGGATTCGCGGATGCGAGCGGCGCCTTCCTCCCGCTCGTCGCGACCCTAAACGCCGCGCGCGTGCTCGACTCCGTCGCTCACCTGCTCGGTGTCGATCACGCGGAACTCGGCAGGCTCGCCCTCGACGCGCAACCCGGCGCGGACGGCGCGGTGCTGCAACCGTATTTCGAGGGGGAGCGAACCCCGAACCTGCCCGACGCGACGGCGACCCTTTTCGGCCTCACCCTCGCATCCGCCACCAGGGCGAACCTCGCAAGGGCCGCCATCGAGGGAATGCTGTGCGGGCTCGCCGACGGGCTCGATGCGATCCGCGCTCAGGGCGTCGAGGCAAAACGTATTCTGCTCATCGGTGGCGCGGCACAAAACGAGGCAGTCGCGACGATCGCCGGTCAGGTGTTCGACATCCCGGTGGAGGTGCCGTCCCCCGCCGAATACGTCGCTTTCGGTGCCGCGGTACAGGCCGCGTGGGCACTCAACAACACACGGCCGGATTGGCCGCTCGAATTCTCTGCCCGCCCGGCCCCCGACACCCGAGCGGTCATCCGCGAGCAGTACGCCGCACTCCGCTGACTGCGACGGCGTTATCCGCGCCACCCGGGTCTCGTCCGAGTCGCCGCCAACTGTAGATACCGGTGAGCGGTATCCATCGGCAGGCGCTCGGGACTCTCCGCGGTCGACTTTCCGAGGTAGACGCGCACCCTCACCACGTGCTCGGCGTTGCCCCAAACGGCACGGGCTCCGGGCGCGCGACGGTGCTGGTGAGTTCGACTACCCGGTGCTCGCTCCCTGCACGAAGCACCGCATCCATGATTTCAAGCACGTGGAACGCAAGTTCCCCCGACGCTCGGTGCGGGCGATCAGTCTCGATCGCGTGCGCCAGGTCCGCCAGTCCGATGCCGCGTCCGGCATCGGCGTAGCCTGCAGAGACGGGCACCTCTGTCCATGCCGGCTCGTCCACCGTCCAGACCTCCACCGGGTCGGAGAAACGGTTCGGATCGGGTACCGCGATCGTGCCCGTCGTTCCGTAGAGTTCGAACAGCGGCGCTCGTGAGGCCCACACTTCGAAGCTCACCGTAAGAGTGGATGTCACCCCGTTCGCGTGTTCGAGGATCGCACTGACATGCGTGTCGACGTCGACGGGTACGCGGTTGCCTGCCTGGTTTCCGGTGGCGATAAAGCGCTCCCTATCCGACCGGGTCGCGATGCCGGACACACGAATCACTGGCCCCAACAGCGTGACGAGGGTCGTGAGGTAATACGGAGCCATATCGAACAGCGGCCCACCACCGGGCTGGTAATAGAACTGGGCCGCTGGATGCCAGAGTTCGTGACCCGGCGAGCTCCACTGGACTGCAGCGGCAACGGGCTCGCCGATGGATCCGGAGTCCAACAGAGCGCGCGCGGTCTGCACCCCTGTGCCGAGCACGGTATCCGGCGCGCTGCCCACCCGCAGCCCTCGCTCGCGCGCAAGCTCAAGCATCGGCGCCGCTTCATCGGGGTCAAGCGCCAGCGGCTTCTCGCCGTAGACATGCTTGCCTGCGCGGAGCGCGCGCATTGCGATATCGACGTGCGCAGCGGGAATGGTGAGGTTCAGCACCGCGTCGATGCGCGGATCAGCGAGCAGAGCATCGACGGTGAGCATCTCGACGTCGTGCTCTGCTGCCACTTCGGCCGCGCGAGCCTCGTTTACATCCGCGACAGCCATGACGTGCAATCCCTCCAGCTTGGGAAACTCCGCGAAGTACTGAGCGCTGATAGTGCCTACCCCGATGATCCCGATATTCAACGCGCTGCCCATAGCAAGCCTCTCTCCACAATCGTGCGAACATTCGGGTCGTCGAGCACCTCGAGCCGGTGCCCGGGTGCCGACACAAAGATTCGGCCCTTGCCCCATTGCCTGGTCCAGATTGCCGGAGCCGTTACGGGGCGATTCCATGCGTCCCAGGGGCGAACGAGCTGTGTCGTCGTCGCCAGCACGTCGTTGTATTCGTCGCTCAGCACCCAGTACTGCTCGGTCACCAGATCGAAGTCTTCGAGCCCGCGCGTGATCGGATGCGAGCGACCCAGTTCGGTGATGTGCACCGTATAGGGAATGTAGTTGTCAGACTGTTCGCCGGTGCGACTGGCCGGATCCTTGCCCGCATGGTGGGCGAACTGGCCACCGATCATGTGAAGATAGTCGGCATTGTCGCGATACGAGTCCGCGATTCCTCCGTGCCAGCCGCCCATCCCAGTGCCGTTTAATACCGCGATCTGGAGGCCGGCAAATTCGTCCCGGGTGATGGACGCCATGGTGTTGATCTGCAGGATCAGGTCGACGGTCGCAAGGTAGTCGGCATCCGTGTAAACGGCCGGTGACTCCTCAATGCGCACCGTGAACCCGTTACTTTCCAGAAACGGAATCATCGAGTTGGTCGTCTCGACGGGCTGGTGCCCGTCCCACCCGCCCCGAACGATAAGCGCGCTGCGCCGGTTTGGTGGTGCCGAAGTCATCGAGTTCTCCCCACTTGACGGCGATTGCCGCTCACTGTTGTTGCGTTTCAGAACTGTCGCTGCATTTCAGAACTGGTGTTGCATTTCAGAACTGTCGCTGGCGTGATCGTGCGCGTCGGCCCATGAAATGCCAGCCGAGGAACTGGTTGCGCCCGCGTCGAACACACACTGCACCCGGCGCCGGCCGCCGAACGACGAGCGCGACTGCATCCGCCTGGCCAACCATCGTGCGTGTGTCGTCACGCTATCCCGGGCGAGGTGACTAGCGCAAGCTTTCTCTTTCGACACAGAAATATGTCGTGAAGGATCGAGGCAGATCAGGCCCTGGGTGATGCCGTGCTCGCCCGCACCACAAGACTCGTCGCGAGATCGATGCGAACGAGCTTGCGCAGAGGATCATGGCGAAGTGCGAGCACCAGGCGCGTTGCCTGCTCGGCCATCTCAATCAGCGGCTGGCGAACCGTCGTCAGCTTGGGGCCCATCCAACTGGCGCTGGGAACATCGTCGTACCCCACCACGGAAACGTCATCGGGCACGACGAGCCCGAGCAACCGTGCGGCTTCGTAGATCCCGAACGCCTGAAGATCGTTGCCCGCGAAAATCGCCGTCGGCCGATCCGCCCTCGCCAGGAGTCTTGCCCCTGCTGCGACGCCATCTTCATAGTGAAAGTCCCCGGCGTCGATGAGCGTCGGGTCGAAGGGGATACCGGCCTCCTCCAGCGCAGAGCGGTATCCAGACAGTCGAGCCCGCGAGCACAGCATCTCCTGTGGGCCGCTAACCATGGCGATTCTGCGATGCCCAAGCTCGATCAGGTGCCGGGTAGCGGCCAGGCCGCCTGACCAGTTACCGGAGCCCACCGAAGAGACATCCGGATCAGGGTCCCCGGCAGGATCAACCACGACGAACGGGATGTTGCGCGTTGCCAGTTGCCTCTTGTGATCGACAGACAGCTTCGAAAACATCAGGATCACACCAACAGGCTGTCGTCGCAGGATGCCATCGATCCAATCAGGCGCCGGGGAATAGTTGTCACCGCTCTCGGTGAGAATGACGCTGAGGCCGCATTCCCGGGCCACGCGGTCGACCCCGCGAATGATTTCCAGCGACCACTCACTGTCGATGTTTTCAAACACGAGCTCGATGAGCCGCCCCTGCGAATATGCGGCACCGCGGCGGCTGTACCCGGCCGAGTGAAGCAGGGCTTCGATACGCTCGCGCACGGAGTCAGACACCCCCGCTCTGCCGTTGAGCACCTTCGACACCGTCGACATCGACACGGATGCATCGCGGGCAATTTCCGCGAGTGTGGCGCGCGCCGAAGAAACCTTTTGCTCATCCATGCGCTCATATTACTGGCCTGCCGCGCAGTTCCTAGGTCCAGGGTGCGCGCTTTGTGCGGGAATGATCTGTTGACATCATCCGATAACCGATGGAGACTAATGCCGTCGCAGCACGAAACCTTTTCATCAGCACAGCGACACATGCATCCAACGACGAATCATGGCCGCTGCCAGTGGCGACGGCGGCTGGAAAGGAAACTGTCATGGCGTCACAATCCACAGGATCTTCCTTCTCGAGGCGCGGCTTCCTGGGAATCGCGGGAGGCGTCGCAACAGCGGTAGCGCTCACCGCCTGCTCCGGCGGATCCGGCGGCGGATCCACCCAGGCGATCAAGTTCTGGAACATGCCGTGGGGCGGAACTGAGTTCAATCCCCTCGACAAGAAAATCACCCTCGCCTACAAACCGAAAACTGGCAGCGGCGCCGCAACCTACCAGGCGATCCAATGGGCGAATTTCACCCAGACTTTTTCGTCGGCAGTGGCTTCCAATACCGGGCCAGCCGTCAGTTCGGGCGGGGGGACACAGGCCTTTCAATTCGCCAATCAAGGCAAAATCGCCTACGCCGACGACCTGCTCGACAGTTGGAAGAAAAACGGCATCTACGACGATTTCTTCGACGGGCTCGTCGACACCATGAAGACCGACAAAGGCTACGCGGCGGTACCGTACAACCTCGATGTGCGCATCTCCTGGTACAACAAGACCCTTCTCCAGCAAGCGGGCGTTGAGCCGCCGACGGACTGGGATTCCTACCGGAAGGTCTGCGCGGCGCTCAAGAAAATTGGGGTCTACGGCTTCGGCCTCGGTTCCGGCGCCGGCAACTTCACCGGTAGTCACATTCTCACGGCCTTCATGATCAACAACGGGGGCGGAATCTTCAACACGGACAAAAAGCCGGACTGCGTCACTCCCGAGAACATCGGGGCCATGGAGTACGTCCTGGATCTCGTGAAGAGCGGTTACAGCGACCCGGCAGCCGCCACGTACACCAGCGCGAACGTGCAGTCGCAGTGGAAGGCGAAGAAGTTCGGCTTCGGCTGGGACGGCGCCGGACTCGCCGCCGGAGCGGTCGGGGATGTCGCGGGCGATCTTGTGGTCGGCAGCCCACTCGTCAGCCCGAGTGGCAAGAAGGGCGGCCTGTACTTCCCGAACAACATCATGATGTACAAGAACACCCCGAGCCAGCAGAGCTCCGAGGCATTCCTCACCTACTACTTCCAGAACATGAAGGAATTGTGGGCGAAGAAGACGGGTATCGGCTTGCCGCCATTGAAATCGATCGCCGACACCGCTGAGTTCAAGGTCGACCCGAATAACGTGAAGATCATCACCGAGTGGCAGCCCATCTTCAAGACCTGGGCCGCACCCGGCGGAACCGGACTGTTCTACAACATTGCCAACACCGTCGACGGTACCGCTCCGATGATGACCTTCGCGCAGTCGATCCTCGGCGGCAAGACTGATGCGAAGAGTGCTCTGACCGCGCTGCAGAGTGCGATGGAAGGCCTCATGAAGTAGCGCCGATTCGGGTGGACCCAGCGCGAGTTGGGCCCACCATTTCAGCATCACGAGAATCTTCAAGGGAGAAGTACATGACGACTGAGTCCGTGATCGGAGCGCTCAAGAGAGCGCGAAGCGGCGTTGGCAACGGTGGATCAGGTAGACGGCTGGGCGGTCGCGAGCGTCGGCGCACCTTCTCTCACTCGCGAACCTTTCTCTTCTTTGTGCTTCCATCGCTGATTCTGCTCCTGCTCCTGAATGTGTACCCCGTGATCTACGCGGGCCTGCAGTCGCTCCGCAACGGCGACCTGCTCAGTGCGGGTAATTTCGTCGGCCTGAACAATTACATTGCGATGGTGCAAACTCCGGCCTTCTGGCACGCGACCGGCTTCACCGTCGTTTTCACACTGGTCGGCGTGTTCGGCAGCTGGTCTATCGGGCTCGCCCTAGCCCTGTTTCTGCGCACCCGCATTCCGGCGAACGGCCTGTTCAAGGTGCTGCTTCTTCTGCCGTGGGTGGTTCCGGTCGTCGTCTCGGCTACCTCCTGGAACTGGCTCGTCGCGACACCACAGTCGCCACTCCCCATGCTCGCCCAGGCACTCGGCCTCGGCAATGTGTTGTTTCTTGCGGATCCCGTGCTTGCGCAAGTGACAGTGTGTGTGTTCAAGGTGTGGATCAGCTTCCCCTTCATGTTAATGATGATGTCCTCGGCGCTCGCATCCGTCGATGTCAACGTGTACGAGGCATCAAAGGTCGACGGTGCCTCCAGCATGCAGGCCTTCGGGCGGATCACCCTGCCGATGATTTCGCGCTCGACGTACATCAGCTGGATCCTGATGACAATCTTCTGCGTGAACGACTTTCCGAGCATCTTCCTGCTGACGGGCGGCGGACCGGTCAACTCAACCCAGACGCTGGTGGTCCTGGCGTACTCGACCGTCTTCCAGAACTTCCAAACCGGACCGGGTGTTGCAATCGCCTTCATGATGACCATCGTGCTCGTGATCATCGCAACAGTGCTGTACCGCCAGATCCGAAAGGTGAACATCGAATGAGCGTCGAAACTTCACGTGCCGTTTTCACAGGCCAAGTAAGGACCGTCGTACGCCCGGCGAAACGCCGAACGCTCGGGCAGGCGCAGGAGAGAGGCAAGTGGTGGCGTTTCCTTGCCATCGTCATCATTTGCGCAATTGTGCTTGTGCCCATCGCGGCCGTCGTGCTGCTCTCCCTCCAACCATCGCTCGGCAGCACGGCATCCGGCGTCACGCTCGAGAACTTCAGCAAGATCTTCACCGAGACCTCGGTCGGGACCTGGCTCGCCAACAGCCTCGTCGTGACCGTCGTCACGGTCTTCATCGCAGTGATCGTTGCCGCGCCCGCCGGATACGTGCTCTCACGGGGTCGAAGCAAGCTCGTCTCCGGCTATTCGCTCATACTGTTCATCGTGCAGTCGCTGCCTGTCGTTACGGCGGTTATCCCCCTCTTCATTCTGTTCGCGCAACTCGGCCTGGTCGACAATCTGGTCGGCGTGACGATCATCTATGTGGGCTCGACCATGTCTGTCGCGATCTGGATGATGGCCGCCTACTTCGATTCGATTCCGATCACGCTCGAAGAGGCCGCGTGGATGGACGGCTGCTCGGTCTTTGGCAGCTTTACGCGGATCGTGCTGCGTAACTCATTGCCGGGCGTGCTCTCCACCGCGATCTTCGCATTCTTGCTTGCGTGGAACGATTACCTGGTCGCTGTCGTGTTCCTGCGGTCCGACGAGAACTACACCCTCCAAATCGGCCTGCAGACGTTCTTCCAACAGAACCAGACGAACTGGGGACTGGTGATGGCCGTCGCCGTGGTGATGATGCTGCCCCCTGTGCTGCTGTTCTCGCTGCTGAACAAGTACTTCAGCGTCGGAGGAATCGGTGGGTCGCTTGCCGGGCGCTAACCCCAGCGAACTGTTCACCGCGAATATCCGCGCTGCGATCGACCGGATCATTCCGGCGGATAGCTGGCCAGCCGGGTGGACCGGTGGCGTTTCAGATTATGTCGCCCTGGCGAACCGGGAACTTGACTGGGCCCGTCCCGCGCTCCGCTGGCTGGACACTGCTCTCGACGCTGCTGCCCACGCCACCGGCGCAAGCTCGTTTGCGGCCCTTACTGCAGAGCGGCAGGATGCGATCCTCACCTCCTTCGAGATCGAGGATGGTCCGCCCGGTGCCGCCACGCACTTTGCGGCGCTGCGTCGAATCTGCTGGGAAGGCTTCTACGCATCCTCTGCACACCGCAGTCCGATCGGAAGTCACACGCCGATCGGGCTGGAAATGGTCGGTTTCCGCGCTGTGCCACTTGGCACCACACCGGTCGAGCCCGATCCGATCGAGGGCATACTGCTCGATCAAGTGCGCGCGGGATACGACGCAATCGTGATCGGCAGCGGTCCCGGTGGCGGGGTGGCCGCCGAAACCCTCGCGTCGGCAGGCAAGACCGTATTGCTCATCGAACGCGCTCTCCCCCGGCCGAACGCCGCTCTCCGCGGTGACCATCTCCATGGAAAGCGCAACGCCGTCTACGCGCCGTCTGCCGGGCCAGGGGCCGGGCATCCGCGCCTCGTTCACTTGCACGACGACGAATACCGCGTGATCGACGGCACCGGTGACGCCTCCCTCTACGGCCTGAACGCCATGCTCTTCGGGGGCGGCACTCGACTTTGGCAGGGCATGTCGTGGCGATTCCTGCCGGACGATTTCGCGATGGCAACCGTCTTCGGCAACCCCGACGGCGCTAGTCTCGCGGATTGGCCGATCGACTACGACGAGATGGAGCCCTTCTACACCCGAGCAGAGTGGGAGCTTGGCGTCTCCGGAGCGGAAGGCAGCCTGACCGCTCGCACGCCCCGATCGGCCGGCTATCCCATGCCACCGATGACAACCGACCCCGCGCGCGAACTGCTCGGGGCGGCCGCGGATTCACTCGGCTGGGGTTGGGGTGCGATTCCACTGGCCATCAACAGCGTTCCGCGCGACGGCAGGCCAGCGTGCGTTCGGTGCCCGCAGTGCGTCGGACATGCGTGCCCGGTCAACGCCAAGAACGGTTCGAACAACACCTTCATCCCCCGCGCCATCGCTACGGGCAATTGCGATGTGCTCTTCGACGCCGAGGTCGTCAACGTCCGCGATGGGGCGCGCTCGGCCAGCGTGACGCTCATGGCATCCACATCGACGAGTCCAATCGAGCTCACTGTGACCGGTACGGTCATCGTGGTCTCTGCCGGTGCGGTCGAGACTCCCCGGTTGCTCCTGGCCAGCGGCATTGGCAATGATCAACTTGGCCGCTACCTGCACGATCATCGGTTCGTCACGATGCTCGGAACGATGGATGACGCCGTCACAGACTTCATCGGACCCGGCCACTCCGTCGCCACTCTTGACCACGTGCACGGTGAGACCATTCCGTGGGGAGGTGGGGTCATCGTCGATCTGATGAGCCTGCTGCCGCTGAGCTCCGCGTCCCACCCGGCGATGCCGGGCGTGCCGCGCTGGGGAGCGGGTCACAAGGAGTGGATGCGC
>Ga0123337_10006567_pt1 | contig 11082 bp, 13 predicted proteins | sample frozenSSSSmetaG_FD_89792 | JGI IMG/M metagenome (GOLD analysis project Ga0123337, IMG submission 89792) | Glacier valley bacterial and archeal communities from Borup Fiord, Nunavut, Canada, to study Microbial Dark Matter (Phase II) -... | ecosystem: Environmental > Aquatic > Freshwater > Ice >...
CCCCTCCCGTTTTAACTAAACAGGAACGTACAAATGATTTAATTGCATTAGTTGCTAAATTCAACGATCCTTCAAAAATAAGGAAAGGAAGTAAAGAGCATACTGACACAAAGAATAAAATTTTATTGGAAGTTAAAGAATTAGGCATACCATATAGACAACACGGTTCAGCTATAGAATTACAAACCTCTGGCGGGAAAAAATTACAAACAAGAAACACCGGCATCAACAGTAGTGAATCTGATACTTTTAAACATGAAAACTACGATGAAAAGACACATGAATTTGTAAAAGAGGCATTGGATAATCCTGATATTATTTCCTCACTCCATATAGAAGGGAATGATGGCAGAAAAATGAGTGTTGCCAATGGCGATGCAGCAAAGAATCAGCATTATGCAGATATTGCAGCATCAAAGCCAAATAAAGCCACTGGCAGGATCGCTATTGATCCAATAATTGGACAAGAGCCAAAAGGGCTTTCAAAAATATTAAAAGACTTCAGCACCGCAGTTAAGCAAAAATTATTCTACGCAAAAACGGGCCGTGGAGCAGCCGGTACATACTCACCCAGCAATAAGGCTATTAAATTACGTAACTCAGGTGATCTTGACACATCAGCGCATGAGATTGCCCACATGGTTGATGATTCACATGGCATTATCAATTTAATTGAAAAGAATCCAGCAGCATTAAGTGAACTTCCCTACTTTATTAATTCTCCTGCTGCCAGTACGCCACCAAAAGGGCATCCAAACCCTGCCAGGTATTCAAGGAATGAAGGATTTGCTGAATGGTTAAGGGCCTATATTGTTAATCCTGCCGAAGCGCAAAAAAAGGCTCCTGAACTATTTAAGATTTATGACGAGAACGTAAACGAGAAAATGAAGGCTGCTGTTCAAACACTCAGTGATGATATTCGTATCTGGGCGGGATCAAGCGGCAGAGACATGGTTTTGTCAAATGTAGAGTATAAACCAGAAGAAGCTAAAGGGTTAATTAAAAAAATCTTTAGTAAAGATGATACTACCGGCAACTTCAACTTAAGTTTTGCAGATAGTTTAAAAGCCAAATTCCTGCAGCCGTTACAGGCATTTAATAAAGCATTTGAATTTGCAAAAGGTATAAGAGGTATTAACGAAGTATTGCCTGAAAATGACCCCATAATATTATCAAGGCTATACCTCGGCATTGATGGTAAGATGAATCAAATCTTGGAGAATGGAATGATTGATGGCAAAGCAAATATTTTAAAAGATAAGGATGGCCATGTTAAAAACTTAGATTGGTTACTATCTCCTTTTGACAATACAGACGTTAAGAGTATTGAGCAAGACATGAAGGATACTATGGCTTATATGGTAGCTGAGAGGACTATTGAACTATCAAAAAGATTTGACAAAAACAGCGTTATATCAGGAATAGGTGGGGGTATATTTAGTGATGTACATGTGGCCCAAAAAACACTCAATGAATTTACTAACGGTAATCCTGGAAGGCTGGAACGCATACAAAAAGCTGCTGACCACTACAGGGAATTTGCAGATGACATTTTGCAGTACCTGGTTGATAAAGATCGTATGAGCAAATTTCAATACGACATGATCAAAAAAGAAAACCTTCAGTATGTAGCTATGAACAGGATTCTCGAATCAGAGCCTGGTACTGAAATAGAGGTTTTTAAAGGAACTGGTAAAGGCGTAGGAACTTCAAAAAAAATAGATTACCAAATCAAAGGCTCCGTTAGAAAAATTGGCAATCCTTATGTTTCATTATTAGATTCTTTGCATAAATCTGTGAGCGAAGCAGACCGGAATGAAGTGTTACTAGCATTCAGGGATATGATTCATGCTCCACGAGGAATGAATGACGGTCCGGTTGAGAACTTTGCGGATATTGGCGTGATCGGCAAAGCAGGAGACAGCAACACAATTAAGATTTTCAAGGACGGCAAAGCAGAACATTGGATATTTAATCCTGCTATTTATAGGGCAATCAAAGGACTGGACAATGATGGATATAAGTTGCCTGAGTTCCTTACATTTCCTGCCAAACTGCTAAGATTTACTGTAACTCACTTTCCAACCTTCGCAGTAAGGAATTTTATTAGGGATACTCAAGATAGATTAATAAAATCGCAAACAGGTTCTGGATTTCGGGATTTAGTTGGCGATAAACAACACTGGAACGACATTGCTAAAGCCGGCGGATTGAATGCAGGGTTTTATTTCAAAGACAAAGTGCACTATTACGGCTTATTGGAAACAACCATTGACGAAATAGCAAAGAATAAAAAATTCATTTTGCTTGACCCGGTTAAGTTAAAAGACTTGTGGCATTCTTATGAAGGCTTATTGTATAAATCTGAAACAACAAACCGAGTTGCAGAGTATAGGGCCGGAATGAGAAAAGGAAAAGAAATGGGTATGGATGATTATAACGCTTCATTATTTGGTGCCTATAAAGCAAGAGACTTGATTGATTTTGCAGTTGCAGGACATACCATGAAAATTATTAATCAAGTTATTCCATTCTCTAACGCAGCCGTGCAAGGCATAAGATCATCAGCAGTGAGTTTAGCAACAAATCCTGCTTCTTTCATGGCAAGAACGATGTTGTACTCTATATTACCTGGTGCTGCTTTATGGGCTTTGAACTACAAAGACGAAGACACAGCGGAAGAATACGAAAACTTACCTGCCTACCAAAGGGATATGTATTACAACTACAAAATTGGTGACAACAAATGGATAGTAATTCCAAAGCCATTTGAACTAAGCATTACAGGTGCCGGCATTGACAGACTAATGAGCAAAGTAAAATATCCTAAAGAAAATTCATTCGATGGGTATGCAGGTTCAATTGCTAAGTCTTTCCTGCCATTCGATGAAGGCGGCTTTGCAGGCCCATTTAAACCGGAAGTAGAAGCCATGACCAATTATGATTTTTTCCGTAACAAAACTGTGATACCTGCCAGGGAGGAAAAATTAAACTTAGCGTTACGTAACACGGAACACGCCTCTAAACTTGGTCAGATTTTAGAAAAGTATTTTAGTTTGGACGCAAGGAAAGCGGATCATATGATTAAAGGGCATTTTTCATATTTCGGTGACGCTGCAATGAAGTTATCCAATATTGGAAACGACCAGGCTTATAATCATTTTGGCTTACCTGATATTGGGTTTTTCAAGCAATCCCCTGCTTATAATTCTCCAACGGTTCAGAACATGATACAATTTGCTGAAGAATGGAACTTGCAGCAGTCTAAAGACTACAAAGAGTTTAGCAAACTAGCCGGTGAATATTTCGATACAAAAGATGAGAGCGAAAAAGAACGAGATGGCAAGGAACTAATTGAACATGCCAAGGTACTAATGATCAAATGGGGAAAAGAACATATTGCAGCAAAGAAAATAAAAAAGATGGAGGCTAAGCGATAGTATGGAAACAGTCATTTTAAGAATAAGATCTGAATGAAGGAAATTTTGGCAGGCCGCAGTGGTATTTTCACCCTTGTCAACTATTTATCCTTGGGTAAAAACATAAAATATTTCTATGTAGGTGTTTTACGGGGTCTACTCCATTCTTTATTTATTTAAAATCAGACTAATTCAATATGGCAAAGTACAGCGCAATCAATTTACTAGACAAGATATTTATTTTTAGAACTGTTTTCAAGGAGTTTCCAGACTTCCCCAACACACCACATTTTTACTTACTCCTGGCGGTGAAGGCTTTGAAAAACCGTTACAAAGAAACAAACAAGTTTACTATATCTTTATTTCTTCGTGCAAATGGTCACTCGTCCGGATTTAAGGTTATTGATAAAACGGTAGACTATTTTGTTGCAAAGGGATTCTTAAGAAAGGACGGAGTAAATGGCCGTAGAATTTATATTACTCCACTAGGATTAAATACGTTAAATGAAATGGAAGCAAAAATTAGAACTTCCCATTTTAAATTTAGACGTGGAGATAGCAATGGGGTTAAACCACTTGGCCGGAAGAAAGGAGCTTATTTAAAATCAAAATAATGAGGTTACTCAGCAATGTATTAATTATCTGTCTTTGTATCAGCAGTTGCAAGGGAGGTCACCCCGAAACCTCGCATGTTAGTGTTGACGATTGCAATAGCCTGGGTAATTTCAAAACCTACGATGAAGCAATTTCAAAAGTAAAATCAACTGACTTTAAAATTTCAGAATCGGTTGCTACGGATAAAAGTTCATGGATTCGCGGTGCCTCTTATTATAGCTGTGACGGGCAAACCGGGTATTTAATAATTGAGACTGATAATCGTAGCTACATTCATTCTGGGGTTCCTGTAAGCGTGTGGAAAGAGTTTAAGGATGCTGAATCATTTGGATCTCATTATGACCATAATATAAAGGGCCGGTATAGGCTTAATCTATGAGGACAGTAAGTGTAAATTAATTTGAAATATGTCAAATGTCGTGTAACTTAGCGACATGAATAAAATTTCTTTTGAAGAAGCAAAGGGGGAAATAGAAAAAGAGTTGCAAGAATTTAATTTCAAAATTGTGCAAATTGCTAATTCGGCTAGTGAGCCTATTTTTTTGAAAGTAAAGTCTCCCCACAGCCCTGATTTCTTAGGGGGTATTAATAACCCAGTTGATTTATTTATAAAGAGGGTTTCAGTGGATTTTGATGGAAAATTTGCTTATAAAAATGGCTCTATTTCTTCTTAAGGTAAATCACTGTTTGTATTCCATATGGATTATTTTCTCCAATTTGCATTGAATGGGCAATACTTAAAGTTGGGCTAGAGGAAGATACCTCAATTTCAAAACCAACTACTTCATACTTTATATTTTCAATTAAAATAGTTTCCCCATTGGCAATTGTTTGAGATGAAACAGCCTTCTGCAATTCTCTTATATCTGTAGTTTTAAAAAGCAAATTACCTGTTCCGGTTTCTTCAAAAATATAAATAGTTCCAGTATGATTTTTTAATATGCTTCCAAAGTTTACTATTTTGTTATCCATATTTACTCAAGATACAACTTAATAATATTTTGTAAAACTTCTCCTATAAGTCACATAAAAGAAAAACTAGGCATTTCTTTACTTGCCGGCTTACGGTGCTTCAGCCCTTTGTTTCTAAAAAGTGGCCGGTTACTTTCCAGGATAATAGTTATATTCCGGGCAACTATTTTAAAACGTTCTGATCGTTCGGTAATATAAAAATGCTCAACAATAAACGTGTATGTTATCCTATTTTTCTTTATTGTGATTTGGAATTGCATGGTACAAACTAAAAAAAAATTCTAAAATATTAAAATTTTTATCTCCATTTAGTGTATGGGTAAGTAGATGTGGTTATACCTTATGCTGCAGGGGGTGTCGCTCGAAAGGGAAACGGGATTAGGCGACCTGGTGGGGTCGAATTCCCAAAAAATAAATTGAAGCAAAAATAAAATCAAATTTCTATTTGAACAAAAGGCAAGCGTGAAAAGAAAGTAGAAAAAGTAAATAAAATAAACTGAACAAATGGATCACTTACTTCTTTTTCTTACTAACTCTGTTTGCCTTTACTTCATAGCCGTTTGCTAAAAGGATTTCCACCAGAGCACCAGCCTTAAGAGTATTATCTCTAAATCGGCCAAAGTATATCCTATACTTTGATGAATGGCTGTCTGTACCCTTGCAAATCTGTTTATATTCTTCTGATTCTGTCAACTCTTTGAATGCTTCACTTAATGTCATACAGTAAAGATAAAATATATTTTTTAAAGTTTGTAACAAAATGTTACTTAATATCAAAACGTTTTATATCTTTGTAACATATTGTTACAATAATCATTCACACTTAAATATAAACAAAATGACAAACAAAAATTACGAAATGGAAAGGCAAGAGTACAATGTAAAAAAAGAAGTATGCAACCGAATAAGCGCCCAAATTAAAGAGTTTATCGATTGCAAGTACGCTAGGCATGATCGATGTATTGAAACTTCTGTGTTTGATACTTTGCTTGGTAGCAATTATGATCACCAGGCAGAGCTTTGGCGTATGAAATCAGTTTTTGCCGATTTGATGGAAGCGTTTACAAAGCCAGAAATAAAAGAAGTACTGGGTACGGATGGTATTGCTGAATCAGTAAAATGGTTTAGGAGGTTAATAGAATTTTCTGATCGTTTACAGGAAGAGCATGCGAAAGCAGAGTTGGATAAGGTATTAATTGATACTTGGGGAACTGACCATTTTGAAGCGTCTCTTAATTTACAAAAAGAATATGCTATAAAAAACAAGCTTGCCACTTACGAAAAACAATTAGAATTGGAATCCGAAACTAAATAATAGGTTTAAATATTCACTTACTATAAAACTAAAATTATGCAACGACCAAACGAACAATTAACTGAAAAGGCGATCTGTCTTTTGCAGGGAATTTTCTTTACACAACCAGGAATAGATTTTTCTGATGATTACAAAAACCAAATCTTAACGCAATTTAATATATTGTATGGCCTGATTAATTCTATACAGGCGGTAAAAATAGATACCTATTAATTAGTCTCGAACTTAAAACTAAGCGTCTAAAGCTTTTATTAAAAGCACTTCATTTGAGGTGCTTTTTTTATACTTCATAGTAGATTTATGTAAGCAGTATTATTTTAGGCTACACTTTCAGGGTACTTCAATGTTACCTCCCAATTAGGAAATCTTTCAGTTTACACAAATAAGGTAAATGATCCTATAAAAAAATTTGTAACTTATACCAAAAACAATCTTAAATGAAAAGGAAAATACTTGTTTTATTTACGTTGTTGCCCTTTTTAGTTCATGGCCAAACGACATTTGGTAGCCTTAAACCAACATTTGATGCAACTGTTGCACAAGAAAACTTAAATAAAAAATATGATGTTCACTCACCAAGAACTTTACAAAAATTATACAATGGATTTGATTCTACATACTCAGTAGGAACTGGTGTTATTGATATTATTCCTATAAATTTCCAAAGAAATGATTCTGGTGTAATGGTTATTGTAGATCAAAATTATTTAGGCGTAGAAGTAAATAAATATATGTCTGAGAAGGTCAATGAAAAATCAAAAGAAATAATTATAGATATTCACTTTCAAACACAGCAAAAAACATCTATAAATAAATACAATAGTAGCATTTTATTCTTATTTGAAGACGGAGAAATAAAAAAGTTTAAATATTATAAATATGCTGCCGGAGGCGAAATTGATAAAGATGTATTTACTGCTATTCCATTTACCGTTCCTTTAAACTGGGGAATAAATAAAAAAATAACAGCTATAAGAATTGTAACGCTAACGTATAAAAAAGACTACGAAATAAATAGTCAGCAATCAGATATATTTAATGAACTCTTTAATTTAGTAAGAGATACTTCTTTTTCTAAATATAAATAATCTGCCAAAAAGCAAGATTTAAACTCTTTGATTTAGATTAAATAGTTTGAGCGCAGAAATAGTCAATTTTAATATTTTCTTTAGTAATGGTATCTGTATAATAGCTTGCTTGTGGTAAGCTCGGTCAAGTAAAACATACTACCGCCCAATACAAGCATAATGATATTTCTAATTCGTGAACCTTTACTCATTTCTTAGTTTCTACTTTCTTTTTGGTTGCAAGGAGCACATCTATTTAAGTGGCTTAAAGACCCCTCTTTTATGGAAGCAATTCACCCAATTCAATATCAAGTTGACTAGCAATCTTTATTAGGTTTAATATTCTGACATCAATTTTACCCGCCTCGATTTCTGTCAGCTGCTCAATTTCCATATCACACTTGCCCGCTAAGTACTCAATTGAATACCCTTTAAGGCTGCGATGCAATGTAATTTTATTTCCTACACCGTTTAATACTTGCGCTTTTTTTTCTTTAGTAAATTTCATGTACTCCTTTTTAGATACTTAATTAACTTCCCTTCGTGTGCGATTCCCTTTATTTCTCCGGGTGCTAAGGTTGGGTGGAAAGACTAGCAACAACATGAGGACTACTGCAAAATAATTTCGCTAGGCTGCGTAATCACAATTTCAGTTTTGCCCTTATAGTCCTGCAGCTTACCGATAACACATATTTTTTTATCATTATAGAGAGCTGAAGGATTGTCTTTAAAGTTAGCCAGATCCTTTGTAAATATGACTACCGTTAAAGGAGATCCAGAATAGGCGGCACCCACATTAATAAAAGTTACTTTGTCAGTTTGCTTTATTCCAAATACCTGGGAGCAGACTATTACGTTTTCACCAAGATGACCATTAACGAAATCAACACTAATTTTATTTTGTGCCGATACAACGAATGACAATACTATTCCAAACAATACAAGAAAGGATTTTTTCATGATGCAAAACTATTGAATTTAGATTCAAGTTTTTGTCAAATTTAAATGGCGAAAGCCTTTGCCAGCTTGATTTCTTAATAGGCAATTAAGTTTCAAAAAGTACTTTCAAATTTCCATATTTTTTTATACCCATTTTGGGAAAAATATGTGTAAAAGAATAGTCTTTTTAACACAATACAATATGCGTAAAGGTTACAGGCGATATTAACAAATTGTGTTATTAACTTTTATTTTATAAAATTGAAACCCTTAGTACTATTGTAACAGTTCTATGCATAATAAAGGGGATAAGCTTGCAGGCTTATCCCCCAGAAAGAAAGGTTCCACTTTAGAGTCCAAAGGTATATTTACGTACAATGTCCCCCAAATCTTCTTTCGTCTAATGGTCTATTTACAGCAAAAAGTTATCCACCTGTAATTCATCTTTTAGTTATGTGATAAACTAACCACCGTTCAAAAGAGCAGTGGAATTTTACATAACTAAATTATTATTAAATGAGACATTTGCTCACAACCGGATTAATTTTTATTTCTATATTGACATATCCGCAGAAAAAAAAAATAACAAACAATTTTCAAGCTTGGGAGAAAGCCGTTGTAAATATTGAAACTGAAAGTTACCAATATAACAAGCACTTACAAGATTCAATTTATCAATCAAAAGTCGATTCAGGCTATAGTATTTTTAAATTAGATTCCATAAAAAAGTTACTTGAAGTTACCCAAATTGGGACCGGTACAGCTGTCTATATTAAATATAACGATAGAAAATATTTAGTAACTGCAAAACATGTAATCAGCGATGAAATACTTGTAAATCAAAAAAGGTACGAAAATTTAAAAGGAATAAATCACTGGGATAAATTAGAAGCGATTCCCCCACGCATTTCGATTAGAACACCTTTTGAATACTTTTCAATATCCAAAGGAGTAAATAATTTTGCAGTGTTTTATAATAATTTTGTGAAAAGCATTAGCCCATATTTTTTTATTTCTGATAGTACCGGGGATGGAATTGGGGTGATTTCGTTACAAGAAAAAACCTACAAATTACTTGATACAATAATGCAAATGAATGGATATTCTCCAATTTCAATTAAGGACTTTATTTCAAACGAAAACCTAAATGTATTGGATGAAATTTATTGTATAGGGTTTCCTGAAATGGTATCAATAGTCGGCAGGGCAATAGTTTCTGAACCATTGAATCAATTATCAGATGTAGTCAAGCCTTTTATTGTAAAAGGATCTATTGCAATGCATGAACCCAAAATTGAACATTATTATGTCGATTTAACCATTACGCCAGGAAACAGCGGTAGCCCAATAATTAAGAATGGAAAGCTAGTAGGAATTGTTTCAGGAATAAATAAATACCGGATCATTAATGAAGGGAATTTATCTAAAGAAAATTTTAATTTATTTGGTATAGGTCATTTAGTTAATATTATAAATGTAAGCCAACTGATTGATTGCCTTGATAAATATCAAATTGAAGAGAATAAGCTAATCCTTTTAAAATAATAATTTATTTATTGATTGCTTCTTTTTTGGGAGGTATCATATCTATTCTTAAAACAGACGAATTGAAAGATGCTTGACAAGATAGGTCGTTTTTCACATTTGGGGCTTCCGTAATCGTTCCATTCAAAAAAGATAAATTGTAATTTTGGAAAGTGGTTTCAACTTTTAAAACAGAATCTCTATTAATTTTCTGTGTGTAGTTTGAACATTCAATCGTTGTAGTTTGTGTAAACCCAAAATTATAGGTTAGAAGAAATGAAAACGTAATAATGAAACTTTTCATTGGTTTATTCTTTTGTAAATATGAAATTACACATTTTATTAGTAAATCAAAAATCAAATGTTATGCAACATCATTAATAATAAACGTTAATATAAAAGGTTTATTGCTGGTAAAATTCCGGAAATTCATTGTAAATGTGTGTTTAACTCACATTGTTATCAAAACATGTTCCTACTCCTCATGGTAAGAAAATAAAAAGGGCTGATGTGAAAACACCGCCCTGGTAAGTTAAAAGCCATAATGATATGGAAGTGTAAAAATAAGAAGAAAATTTTTTCAAGTTAATATTGAAGAATAGCACTAAGGATTTTGTAATTTAACCTCCATGCTGCCAGCAATATCCATTTGATTTTGCTTTTCGGGAACACTGTGTTCCTTTTTTAGTTATAGCTTGGCATTGCCCGGATGAGTATTCAGTAAAAGATTTCTTTTCAAAACTACTTAAAGGCTTGTTATACGTTGATTTTTTATCACAAACTCCGCATGTACCACCAGAAGAACACCATTTGCAGCTGCTACAGTTTGAACATGCATTGCAAGGAATGCTGCCGGTACATTTATTGATTGAAATATTTTTTAAATAATCCTTATAAGTATGGTTAGTGTTAAAAGATAACAGGGGGCTAATAATTAGTAGTAAAAATAGCTTTCTCATTAAAATTGAATTGGTTTAGGAGTTGTTAAGGTATAGAATGAATATCGAAAATGCAAGCGCACGAAAACCAATCAAATGCCCCCCTTTTTGCCCCCTTTATCACTTTAAAACAATAAAACCCGCTACAGTAGCGGGCTTCAATTATTTAGTGGCGGAGAGTTAGGGATTCGAACCCCAGGACCTGTTACAGTCAACAGTTTTCAAGACTGCCGCAATCGACCGCTCTGCCAACTCTCCGGGTGCAAAATAATAGTGTTGAACTTTATCTACCA
>Ga0123337_10006568_pt1 | contig 11076 bp, 7 predicted proteins | sample frozenSSSSmetaG_FD_89792 | JGI IMG/M metagenome (GOLD analysis project Ga0123337, IMG submission 89792) | Glacier valley bacterial and archeal communities from Borup Fiord, Nunavut, Canada, to study Microbial Dark Matter (Phase II) -... | ecosystem: Environmental > Aquatic > Freshwater > Ice >...
ATTCTGGCGCGATTCGTTCCGTTTGACTATTTCGAACTTCTCGCGGTCATACTTGCGTTCTCAATCCTCGCCCATTTCGCACATTCCAGGCCGCTGAAATGGACCGCCGCGCTCCTGGCGATATGCTCGCTAGGCTCACTCACTGCGATCTTTCACCTCCCGCCTCCCGCTCCCGAACTTGATACCGCTGACGGAGATTCCGTAATTCTGTCCGGATGCGTTGTGGAACCGGCGATTACGGCTCGCGGTCGCGAACAATTTACCATCGAACTCGGGCCCGGCGCACGCGCACGCGTCAATTGGTACCTGCGCCCTGGCGAAACAGCACCAGCAGCTCACTATGGTCAGCTCGTCGAGTTTCCGGCGAAAACCCGCCGTCCGCATAATTTCCAAAATCCCGGTGCCTTCGATTACACCCACTTTCTAGCACGTGAACATATTTTCTGGACGGCCGCAACCCCGCCGGGAGCTATCCTGACCGTGCTTCCCGGACGCTGTGGGAATCGCTTCTGGGCGGCTATTTTTGCCTTGAGAACCGGCGCACTCAATCGCATAGAAAACCTTTATTCCGGCCAGCCTTACACCATCGCCATGATGGAGGCGATTCTTATCGGCGAAACCGCCGGACTTCAAAAACTCTGGACGGAAGATTACCGGGCCACCGGAACCTTCCACGCCCTGGTAATCTCTGGCAGCCACGTCGCGGTCCTAGCCGCAACTCTCCTGTTCTTCCTCCGGATTGGGTTCGTTCCGTCAAATATCGCAATGCTCCTAACCATCCTGGCTGCATGGCTTCACTGCCTGTTGACCGGCTGGCAGGCCCCGGTGATCCGCTCTGCCGCCGCCCTGTCTTTATTCGCTATCGGCCGCCTCTTCTACCGCGATTCGCGAATGCTCAATATCGTTGCTGCCGTTGGCATCGGCTTCCTTCTAATTGACCCCGAATCGCTCTACGATCCAAGCGCCCAGCTCTCGTTCCTTTCCGTCGCGCTTATTGCAGCTTTCGTGGTGCCCGCCATTGAAAGAACTTCCGGCCCCGTCGCGGAGTCATTAAGCCAGATACCCTCCACCGCTTTGCTTCCTCGTGCCGCGCAAATCCGAGTGGAAATCGGGCTAGCGGTTCACACGTTACAAATCGCTCTCCCCAAACTTCCGGCCAAAATCACTCAGTTCCTGGTCCACTTGCCAGTTCGCCTCGCAATTTTTCTTTACGAACTGCTGCTCACCTCCGCCATTATCCAAATCGGGCTGGCCGTGCCGATGATTCTGTACTTCCACCGGCTCTCCGTGACAGGTCTTTCCGCGAACGCAGCCGCCGTGCCTCTACTTGGCTTGGTGGTGCCGATTGGGTTCGTTTCGGTAATTTTGAATTCCAGTCTCTGCGCCCAATTGGCTTCGTTTTTTCTGATCCTCACCGAACGAATCGTCGCCTTTCATGCGCGCTGGGAGCCGAACTACCGAATTCCAGATCCCCCGCTCTGGCTGTCACTGGCTTTTATCGCGCTCCTACTGCTTGCGGCCATCCGCTTCACGCCGAAAGTTCGTTTCGCGGCATTCTGTTGTTCCTTGGCCGCGCTCGCCGTCCTGGTAGCGCACCCCTTCGCCGCACTCACCCAACCGGGCACGCTTGAAGTCACCACAATCGATGTCGGCCAAGGCGACGCTGTCCTGGTTGCCTTCCCTGATGGCAAAATCGTCCTGATGGATACCGGCGGAATCCCGCTGTTCAACAAATCGGTTGAAACCGCCGCCCGCCTGGACATCGGCGAAGATGTGGTCGCGCCCTACTTGTGGACGCGCGGAATCCATCACCTGGACGCGGTCGCTATCTCGCATTTCCACGACGATCACTCCGGCGGTCTGGCCGCCATTCTGCGCGATTTCAGCGTGACCGAACTCTGGACCGGTGCCATACCCGCAAACTACCCGCTTCCAGGGATTCCAGTCCGCAAACTGCTGCGTGGAGTTCCCTTTCCCTTCGGCGGCGCACAAATCCAAGTCCTGGCACCCGGCCCCGATTACCAGCCGCACAAAGCGCCACACAATAACGATTCGCTCGTCCTGCGCCTGGCCTACGGCAGGCATTCGTTCCTGCTCACGGGCGATGCGGAAAAGCAGATCGAAGCGCAGTTGCTATCGGTCCCGCGCACCGACGTCTTAAAAGTGGGCCACCACGGCAGCAAAACATCGTCCACCCAGGCTTTCCTGGATGCAATCCGCCCCGCGTTCGCCTTGATCTCGGACGGCTACGAGAACCGATATGGCCATCCTCACCCGAAAACGCTCGAAGCTTTGGAACAGCGCCACATCGCCATCAGCCGCACGGATTTAACCGGGCTTACCACCGCCCAAACAGACGGACGTTACCTTACAGTATTTCCCGCTCCCCTTCCATTTCGCTCTCAAGCGCCGCCGCTGGACCATCCGCCTTCGCTTTCTCAATCACCATCCGGGCGTCTTCCACCTGCGATTCCGGAACCTGCACCTGAAACTCAAGTGACGGCAGCGTCGATGGACCTACCAGCTGCACATCAAAGTCGTTCGCCTCCAATACTCCCTTCACATTGAGGGCTTCCATCTCGGCGTCATGGTTCGATGAGCTGAAGACAGCAATCATCTCTTCTTCGGAATTCATGCAGTTAGGATATCCTAGCCCTATGTCCGACAACGAAAACAGCAGCAGCGGTTACCTCTGGTTCCTGGCCGGAGCCGTCATGGGCGCATCCGTCGCTCTTCTCTATGCACCGAAGACCGGTAAGGACACCCGAGGCTACCTGAACGATCAAGCCGACGGCGGCCGCGACGCCATTGCCCATTCCGGCAAAGATCTAATGGATAAGGGGAAAGAGCTATACGACCGCGGCCGTGAATTGGCCGAAGAAGCAGCCGACCTGTTTGAACGCGGCCGCAAAATGGTTCAAGGCTAACCTTCTGCTCACGCTGGGCCAGTTCCGCATCACGCTGGTCCGCGCGGGCCATTATTATTGGGACGGCGGCGCCGTTTTCGGTGTCGTCCCCAAAACCATGTGGTCGCGCAACATGCCCGCCGACGCGCTGAATCGCGTGCCGCTGGCGTTTAATTGCTATGTCATCGAGACCGGCCGCCACACTGTGTTGCTCGAAACGGGCGGCGGCCACCAGTTCTCACCAGCGTCTGGCGAACGCATGAATTTGCCTGTCCTGCGCCCCCTTCCTGAACTCCTTTCCCATTTCCGAATCGATACAGTCATCAACACCCACCTGCATTGGGACCACTGCTCCGGCAACATGCTGGATGGCGCACCCGCTTTCCCGGAAGCTCGCTATTTCACCAGTGCCGCTGAATACGAACATGCGCACGAACGAAACGTCCGCGACTCGATCAGCTACATCGATGACAATTACGATCCACTGGTCGGCTCCTGCCGCATGGAGTTGCTCGAAGGCAACACGGAAGTGGTACCCGGAATCACTCTCGAAACAGCCCCAGGCCACAACCGCGACATGATGATCGTCAAGGCACAATCGGAAGGCGAGACCTTCTGCTTGCTAGCGGATCTTGTGCCGACCGCGGAGCATCTCAAGCCCACGTGGATTGCAGCATTCGATCTGTACCCGCTGACTGCAATCGAAACCAAACTTCACCTTCTGACCGAAGCAGCCCAAAAGAATTGGTGGTGCGGCTTCGGGCATGACATGCGCCACGCTTTCGCAACCGTCGCTGAAGACTTCAGCTTAAAAGAGACACGACCCTTATGACACTCGCCCCATTCCGCAACGAACCGTACTTGGATTACAACCTGCCGGAGAATCGCGCAGCCATGTTGGCGCAAGTTGCTGCTTTGCGCGGCAAGCTGGGCGGTGATCATCCGCTGCTCATCGCCGGAGAGCGCGTCCACACTAGTGACAAGCATCGTTCCGTTAACCCTTCGAACCCGTCAGAACTGATCGGGACGGTTTCAAAAGCAAGCCCCGAACTAGCCACACGCGCCATTGAAGCGGCTTACGCGTATTTCCCCGAATGGTCCCGTACGGACCCGATGGATCGCGTGAAAATGCTGCTCCGTGCCGCCGAACTTCTGCGCGAACGCAAGCTTCATTTCAACGCGTGGCTAACGCTCGAATCCGGCAAGACCTTCGCCGAAGCGGAAGGCGAAACCGCGGAAGCCATCGATTTCTGTGAATACTACGCACGCGAAATGGCCCGCCTCTCGGGTGCACAGGACGTGGTTCAGCTTCCTGGTGAGCGCGATGAGATGCATTACCTGCCCTTGGGTGTGGGCGTGGTCATCCCACCGTGGAATTTCCCGCTGGCCATCCTGACAGGCATGACCGTTGCCGCTCTGGTCACCGGGAATACCGTCGTTCTCAAACCCTCAAGCGAGACCCCCATCATGGCCGCCGCGTTGTGCGATCTGCTGCTTGAAGCAGGTTTCCCGGCAAAGTCATTCCAGTTCGTCCCCGGCAGCGGCTCGCTGATTGGCGATCTGCTGGTGCAGCACCCCAAAACTCGCTTCGTCGCTTTCACCGGATCCCGCGATGTCGGCCTCCGCATCAATGAGCTAGCCGCAAAACCGCAGGCGGGCCAGATCTGGATCAAGCGCGTGGTTGCGGAGATGGGCGGCAAAGATGCCATCATCGTCGATGGCGAGTCCGATTTCGACCGCGCGGTGGAAGGCGTCTTCTTCTCCGCGTTCGGTTACCAGGGCCAGAAGTGCTCGGCCTGTTCGCGAGCTATCGTCCACACCGATATCTATGACAAGTTCGTTGAGAGTCTCGCCGAAAAGGCAAAGACGGTGCAAGTGGGGCCCGCTGACGATCCCGCCAACTACATGGGCCCCGTCATCAGCGCGGGTGCGAAAAAGTCGATCGAAAAGTACATTGAAATCGGCAGATCGGAAGGCCGCGTTGTTGCAGGCGGCACCAGCATTCCAAACGACGGTTACTTCCTTCCGCCGACCATCATCGCCGACGTCGATGGCAAGGCCCGCGTATTCCAGGAAGAGATCTTTGGCCCGGTGCTGACCGTCACCCGCGCGAGCGATTTTGAACACGCCCTCACGCTGGCCAACGATTCAGTCTACGGCTTGACGGGTGCAGTCTTCAGCACCAATCCTGAGCACATCAAAGCGGCGCGCGAACGCTTCTTCGTCGGCAACCTCTACGTCAATCGCAAATGCACGGGAGCCATGGTAGGCGCGCATCCGTTCGGCGGTTTCAACATGTCCGGGACAGATTCAAAAGCGGGCGGCCCGGACTACCTGCTTCTGTTCCTGCAGGCGAAATCGATCGCGGAGAAAATCGGCTAGAGCGTGTTAGCCTCAAGGCATTATGAGCGCTTTACCGGTCGTCAAACTCCTGACTGTCGACGAAGGCCGTGAAATCGCGGAGCGTTATTCTGACAAGCGATTCGAACTTCATCATGGCCAATTAATAGAGAGGCCTCCTCCGCGGTATTTGCACACAGTTTTGCAGGGGCGCATTTACGATCTTCTAGGCGCCCGCGCGTCGGCATTTGGTCCGGCATTTATGGAACTCGGTTTCCGCGCGGCCCCGGAGTACGACGCCCGGCGCGCCGATGTAGCACTGCTCTCTGCTGATCGCGCCCGAAAAGCGCTTGAACTCGATGACGTGTTCGGCGCACCGGACCTGGTGATTGAGGTCATCTCTCCCTCCAACCGCGCTGGCGAAATGGATGACAAAGAGGCCCTTTGCCTTGCTCATGGGTGCTTGAGCTTTTGGCTGATCAATCCCGTTCGCCGAACTGTGAAAGTCACCAACCCTGACCGTCCCGTTCGGTGGTACGCCGAAGGCGATACTATCAGCCTCGCCCCCTTCGCCGATTCCTCCATTACTGTCGCCGAAATTTTCGCCCCGCTCGCCTAGCCCTGTGATATCATTCATGTGCCCCGAATAGAAGGGGACTCTGAAGTCATGAGAATAGGTTCAATCCTGTTCGACGCGTCACCGGGCCAGGAAATCTATATTTCCTGGCCCATTTCAATTTCATGAACACAGATCAACAGTTTCTCTGTTCCCATCTGATCACCGTCGAGCGAAATGGGCACCGCACGGTAGCGAACCTGGAGCGGATCTGGGCTGAGGGCGCCACCGTCAATGCTGAAGAGCCCTTTGAGCCTGGGGACCAACTGCACCTGATCGATCTGGGTGCCACAGCTCACGTGGTATTTACCGAAGCCGACGACGCTGGCCATTTCATCGACCTTGAATTTGCGCCGCCTTACCGCTGGACCGTAGAACAGTTTCGTCCGCAGCACCTCACAAACCCTGCACATCTTTCATAAATTAATGCACAATCCTGCACAATGGGTTCGTTTTTGCGTTTTGCTGGTAACAGCAAGTCTTCAGGCCCAGAAAATTGATTTCGCCACGGACGTGAAGCCCATCTTTGCGAAATCTTGTGAAGGCTGTCACGGTGCCAAAATGCAAATGGGCGGCCTCCGGCTCGATTCCAAGCAGGCCGTATCCAAAGTAATCGAGCCCGGCAACGCTGACAGAAGCCTCCTCTATGAGCGCGTAATGGGCCGCGGTGAACAGGCGCGCATGCCTATGGGTGCCAAGCCGCTGCCCGCCGATCAGTTGAACACCATCAAGCTTTGGCTGGCGCAGGGCGCGGAATGGCCGGAAACGATGGGAATTCAGGTCACCACAAATGAGGCGAGGAAGCACTGGGCGTTTATCCCGCCAGTTCGGCCCGCTACACCTGTGGTGCGGCAATCGGCCTGGGTGCATACTCCCATTGACGCGTTCATCCTCGCTCGGCTGGAAAAAGAGGGCCTGTCCCCCTCGCCAGAGGCCGCGAAAACTACATTGTTGCGCCGCCTCACACTCGATCTGACAGGCTTGCCGCCCACGCCTGAAGAAACGCGCGCCTTTCTGGCCGACCGAACTCCTCAGGCTTTCCAAAAACAGGTAGACCGCCTGCTGGCCAGTCCACACTACGGGGAGCGCTGGGCACGCGTTTGGCTGGATGCTGCGCGATACGCCGATTCCGACGGTTTTGAAAAAGACAAGGCTCGTGAAGCCTGGTTCTATCGGGATTGGGTGATCAACGCACTCAATCGCGATCTGCCTTATAACCAGTTCATCATCGAGCAAATTGCGGGCGATTTATTGCCGCACCCCACTCAAGATCAGATGGTCGCGACCGGGTTCCTTCGCAATTCCATGATCAATGAGGAAGGCGGCGCCGACCCCGAACAGTTCCGCATGGAGGCCATGTTCGACCGCATGGAAGCGGTCGGAAAAGGCGTTTTGGGCGTTACAATCCAGTGCGCGCAGTGCCACAACCATAAGTTCGATCCGCTGAAGCAGGAAGAGTATTACCGCATGTTTGCGTTTCTGAACGATTCGCACGAAGCGCGCACCGCTGTATACACTCCCGCTGAGCAGATGAAACGCGCCGAGATCTTCCGCGGCACGCGCGAACTGGAAGATAGTCTGCAGCACCGCTATCCCGATTGGCAGCAACGAATGGCGGCTTGGGAAAAACAAGTTTCCACGCCCCAGCCTCAGTGGGAAGTGCTGAAACTGGCGGTGGACGATACCTCGGCTGGCGGCGAAAAATTCTCACGCAAGCCGGATGGCTCATTGCTGGGCGAAGGCTTCATTGCCAGTCAGCAGAAGCTGAAACTTACCTCAAGAACAAACTTGGCCCGCATCAATGCCTTTCGGCTGGAACTGATGACCGATGGCGATCTTCCGCTAACCGGACCGGGACGCGGACCCGACGGCATGGCGGCGCTTTCCGAATTCAAAGTGACGCTGGGCGAAACGAAACAAGAACTCAAGTTCGCCAGCGCCAGTGCCGATTTCGGAATGAAGCCTACCCTGCTCGACAAGCGCTACAACAATGCATCCATCAAGACAGCGCGCGAGTTGGGTCCCGCCGCATTTGCTATCGATGGCAAGCCGGAGACCGCCTGGGGCATCGACATCGGGCCTGGCCGGCGCAACGTGCCTCACAGCGTTGTCTTCACACTTGAAACGCCCCTTGAAAACGCGGGTGCGGTGCCATTCACAATCATTCTTGAACAGCTGCACAGTGCCCAGGCGGATTCGCCCTACAACACCAACCTGGGGCGCTTTCGGCTTTCTGTTACTGACGATCAGAGTGCAACGGCCGATCCGCTTCCCCCGGCCGTACGAGCCGTTCTCTCCGTACCTGCCGCGCAACGAACCTCTTCGCAAGTGCGGACCGTGTTTCGCTACTGGCGTGGTACCGTGCCGGAGTGGCAACCGGTAAATGACCAGATCACGGAACTCTGGAAGGAACACCCTGAAGGTTCATCGCAATTGGTACTGCAGGCTTTAGAGACGCCTCGTGAGACGCATCTGCTGACTCGCGGAAGTTTTCTCGCGCCCGCAAACCTGGTGCAGCCCGGCGTGCCCGCGTTCCTGAATCCGCTACCGAAAGACGCGCCGCAAGACCGCCTCACTTTTGCCCGCTGGATGGTGGATCGCCAGGCACCCACCACGGCACGGTCAATTGTCAATCGTTTATGGCAATCGTACTTCGGTATCGGGTTGGTCAGCACTGCGGAAAATTTCGGCACCCAAGCAGAGACGCCTTCTCATCCGGAACTTCTGGATTGGCTGGCTGTGGAATTCATGGATGGGGGCTGGAGCCTTAAAAAAATTCACCGCACCATCGTGATGTCAGCGGCGTACCGGCAGAGTTCACGCGTTACGCCTGATATGCTCGGTCGAGATCCGGACAACAGGCTGCTCAGCCGGGGCCCGCGCTTTCGAGTGGATGCCGAAAGCGTCCGCGATATCGCGCTAGCCGCAAGCGGTCTGCTGAACGCGAAAGTCGGTGGGTCAAGCGTGTACCCTCCGGCACCGGCGTTTCTGTTCTTGCCGCCCACCAGCTACAGCCCGAAGAGTTGGCCGGAATCGCAAGGGCAGGACCGCTACCGGCGCGCTCTTTACACGTTCCGCTATCGCTCTGTTCCGTACCCGGTGTTGCAGGCGTTTGATGCGCCCAACGGTGACGTATCCTGTGTACGCCGAGATCGTTCGAACACGCCTTTGCAGGCGCTTGCCACGCTAAACGAAACCATGTTCCTGGAGACGGCACGTGCGCTGGCGGTCAACACGCTGCAACATGGCGGAGCGCGGGATGAAGACCGAATCGGCTATGCCTTCGAGCGGTGCGTCAGCCGGCGGCCTGAGCCAAAAGAAACTGCGGTTTTGCTGAAATTGTTGCACGGGCAGTCCGCACGCTTCACCAGCGGCGATGCGAATGCGCTGGAGCTCACCGGCCCACTTCCTGCTGGCATTGTGCCGGCGCAAGCGGCCGCATGGACCGCGGTTTCGCGCGTATTGTTGAATTTGGATGAAACCATCACAAAGGAATAGCGATGAACTGTCAGGATCATCAATATCGCGGCATGCACCCCAGGCAAATTTCGCGCCGCTGGTTTTTTGAGCAGTGCGGAGTCGGTCTCGGCAGTATCGCTCTGGGACAGCTCATCGCGCAGAATGCCGGTGCATCGGAAACGGTAGACCTGCTGGCCCCTAAGCAACCGCATTTCGCACCGAAAGCCAAGCGCGTTATTTTTCTGTTCATGGCCGGTGCGCCCAGCCACCTGGAACTGTTTGATCGAAAACCGGAGTTGGTGAAGTTCGATGGCTCGCTGCCCCCGGCGGAGCTTCTGAAGGGCTATCGCGCGGCTTTTATCAATCCGAACTCGAAACTGATGGGGTCGAAGTATGGCTTCCAGAAATTTGGCCGGAACGGCACAGAACTTTCTGAACTCCTGCCCCATCTGGGCGAAGTAATCGATGATGTCTCCATCATCAAATCCATGGTCACGGACGCTTTCAATCATGCACCCGGCCAACTGCTGATGAACACCGGCACCATGCAATTCGGCCGTCCCAGCATGGGTGCATGGGCGCTCTACGGCCTTGGTTCCGAGACGCGCGATCTACCCTCTTTCGTCGTTTTCAGTTCCGGCACCAAAGGCCCCAGCGGAGGCAACTCGTGTTGGGGTAGCGGTTTCCTGCCCACTGTTTACCAGGGCGTCCAATTCCGCAGCGGCGGCGACCCGGTTCTCTATCTTTCAAACCCTCCCGGCGTCGACAAGGCCATGCAGCGCGCCTCGCTCGATGCAATCCGCGAATTGGACGAAGCGCATCTTGCCACCGAGGGCGATCCTGAAATTGCAACGCGCATCAATTCCTTCGAGATGGCTTTCCGGATGCAGGATGTCGCGCCCGAAATTATGGACATCTCCAAGGAACCCAAAGAAACACTCGAGATGTACGGCGCGGAACCAGGCAAAGGTTCCTTCGCCAACAATTGCCTGTTGGCCCGCCGCCTGGTGGAGCGTGGAGTTCGTTTCGTACAGCTCTATCACGAAGCGTGGGATCAGCATTCGAATCTGACCAAAGATCTGAAGAAGAATTGCGAAAACACAGACCGGGCCGCCGCGGCTCTGATTAAAGACTTGAAACGGTCAGGGATGCTGGAAGACACGCTGGTTATTTGGGGCGGCGAATTCGGCCGCACTCCCATGGTGCAGGGCGGCAGCGATGGCCGCGATCACCACCCGAACGCTTTCACCATGTGGATGGCCGGCGGCGGCGTGAAGCGTGGCTTCGTGATGGGTGAGACCGACGACCTGGGCTTTAACGTAGTCAAAGACAAGGTCCACGTACATGACCTGCACGCCACCATTCTCCACCTGCTTGGCTTCGACCATACCAGGCTGACCCATAAGTTCCAGGGCCGCAATTTCCGTCTGACAGACGTGCATGGTGAAGTGGTAACAAAGCTGTTGGCTTGATCGTTGTACAAGAAGTACAAGCACACTTGACAAGGCAACAACCGGATGACTGTCCCTTCATAAGTATCTGATAAATTAGCGCATTTCTTGGGCGGTCTCTGCCGGTTCATCAAAGCCATACACGCTCCTGCGTGAGATACCGCGCACTTGTTGGCTCAAGGCAAGCCATCGCGATAAACCCGGCCCTGGATTTGTAGGGAAGAGCGACGGTGGGAAGGCACTCTCCGGCAACGAGGCCATCAAATGCCTATCTGTGTACTTTTGCGATATTCCCGTGACTACC
>Ga0123337_10006570_pt1 | contig 11072 bp, 10 predicted proteins | sample frozenSSSSmetaG_FD_89792 | JGI IMG/M metagenome (GOLD analysis project Ga0123337, IMG submission 89792) | Glacier valley bacterial and archeal communities from Borup Fiord, Nunavut, Canada, to study Microbial Dark Matter (Phase II) -... | ecosystem: Environmental > Aquatic > Freshwater > Ice >...
CTTGGAAGTGGCGCGGCTTACGCCGCAACTTGGCTACGGTAATCATAGGATCAGTGTACCCGGATTACGCATACGGTCTTTACCGTTTTCAACGCGTTTGGCCCCATTCCCATTGAAGACATTCAGGTGCAGCACATCCGCCGCGCCGTCAAAGAGACGGTCAATGACATCGGCACCAAATACGACTATTTCGAGTTTATGGGAGCCAAGCGCGCCGAAGCCGGAGAACTCATCCAGCAGGGACTTCAATCCCGCCTGCATCCCAAGGGACTCACCATCGACAAGGTGCTCATCGGGCACGCCTATCCGACCCAAGACCAACTGGCAAAAACCAACGCCAAAGTGAACTCCATCACCGGCGTGCAGATTGCGGGATTCAACCAAGAGCTCCAGGCCAAACAGCAGCAGGCTCAGAACAAGACGGCGCTGGCGCAGGCGGATGCCAGAGCCATCAAAGGCGCGCAGGCCAACCCGCTTTCCTTAGACATGATTGACCTGGAACTCGATGAGATGGCGGTCGACAGGTGGAACGGACACCTGCCGACGGTCCGTGACCGTCCGGGGCAGACGCTCATTCTCGGCAAAGACGCCCTGCCGGTTACAAAGGGGAAAAATTGACAACAGTACACATCAAGCGCATTTCACGGGCGGTCTGCCTGTTTTGCGCGCTAGCGGCCCTGACCGGCTGCTCGCAGCAGATTCCTCCGGCTGCGGTGGGAATAAAGTTCTCCGCCGACGATGGATACTCCCAGCAAATCCTAAAGCCTGAAGTGGTGTGGGTGGGCTGGCGGCAGCAGCTGGTCATCTTCCCCACCAGCATCCATAACGCCACCTATGTCAAGAACGCCAGGGAGGGGGATAAAGCCGAAGATGACAGCATTATGGCCTCCACCATCGAGGGCGCCCAGCTGCCCGTCGATGTCACCGTCGCCTGGCACGTGGCTCCCGAGAACGCACTGCTGGCTTTCCAGCAGTTTGGCACCGAGGACATGGGGCAGGTGCAGAAAGAGTTTATTCGCTGGGTGGCTATCGATGCTGTGAATGAGGTGTCGGGCACAAAGTCTATCTTTGACATCACCTCCAAGCAGCGCGCTTCGTTTGGCCCCGACATCAAGAAAGTGATTGCCCCGGAACTCATCAAGTGGGGCATTTCTGTGGACGATGTTTATATCGGCGAAGTCTATCCCAGCCCGGAGATTTCCGCCAAAATTAACGAAGTCATCACCCTGAAAAACTCAGTGGCCCTCGCGACCAACGACCTGCAGAAGGCCGACATAGACGCCAGGAGCCTCATTCAGGAGGCAAAGGCGGAGGCGGCGCGCAACAAGATGCTCGCCATTGGAAACAACACCGCCCTGGACTTGAAGCGGCGCGATATCCGGCGTAAAGCCATCGCCAAGTGGGATGGCGAAACGCCCCTGAACGGAGACGGCAAAATTCCCTTCACGAGTATCAGCATCGACCCGATGCAGTCTGCGCCTCCCAGAAAATAGGCATACGACAAACGCAAGGGTCCATAAGAAACACAGGAAACACGATTCAGAACGAAGAGATAATCGAGCGCTGCGGACGCTCGCGCCTTTGCCACAATCGCAGCGCGTGACTTCGCTGCGTTTGTCGCGGGAGAACCCCATGTCCCTCAAACTGCCGGTCATCAAACATTTTGCCGCCTTGCGCTGAAGCTGGTCTTAGATTCCAGAGCGCTCTGGGTAGTGGCGGCGCTGATGCTGCTCTGTGAAGGAAGAATCCAGTGCGTCCTCGTGACGACACTTTACTTCTATCTGATACTGATGCAGATGGCAGTGCTGAGACTGATTGGCGGACTGGGACTCCATCATTACGCTTTTGGAAGCAAAGACTTTCCTGCGCCCGGCCACTTCAAATGGCGGTGGGAACTCGCTGGAAAAGAAGCGCAGAATACCGGCCGAAATACGCTGCGCGGCGCGCGCCTGATTCTCACCTGCTTAGGGCGGCGCGCAGGAGGCCGCGGGTTCACGTCCCGTCATCCGCGTTATCAATGGTTGTACGGTTCCTGTGCGTCGTACAAGTGCTTTATGGAAGCGTCGCAACAAGCGCTTTATGGAAGCAGGGAAGGACAAAGTGTCCTTCCCTGCTTCTGTTTGTGTTCCAATCCCCTGCCCATAGCCAACACTTATCCAACATACTACAGACGAGAAAAGCATCTGATTCTACGTCGATGACCGTACTCTTTTTCGCACGGCGGGAGGCACGAAGGGCGCAAAGTCGCCGGGAACGATATCGCCGAGGTCGCGCTCCGGGAAAAGGTGCGCTTCCGCTTTGTCGAACGCGACCGCGACAAACTCCCCGCAGGAGAACTTGTTGCGCGGCGTGTAGTTGAAATGAACGAACCGGCACAGATGATCGAGGACTATCACGGCGATATCGAGATCGTCATAGGCATCCCCGACCTGCGTCTCCGCCCAGTCCATAGCTTTCTTGCCCTTGCCCTCCGGCGCTGGAGCCACCACGAAATCGGTCTCTCGCCCCCGCAAGTCCTGACGTACAACCCCCGACGTGCGCGCTTCGACCGTCCTGCCTTCGCCGGCATACAGCGCAGCATGATAGAAGGGCGATCCGGTAAATGACGTGATCAGGCGGTTCAGTCCTTTCGCATTATGGAAGAGCAGAATGTCGCCGGGTTTCAGTTTTGCCACCGCCTCCCTATCTACCTCATCCGGGTCGTTTGCGGAGTGGCTGGCTGCAGAGCGACGACTGTGAAGATACAGCAGACCGCCAAGTCCGGCGCTGACCCCGAGCAGAAATAAGAGCGCGGTTCTTGAAACAGGTTTATCGGGGATGGTTTGCATTGTAGCTTTCCGGTCTTGATTTCATTGTTGCTATCGTTAGGGACTCTCAAGGATTAAACTGTTCCACTTCGGCTGGCGACTAAAGTCACTGCCACAAAGGCGCGAAGGCAGACTTCGCGGACTGGAACATTTATTTTGTTGAGAGTCCCTTACTGATTTCGTTCGGGTTCGACAGCGCCTCACAACGAAGGCGCGGCACTCTACTATACCCTCTCTGAGCCATCACCGCGATTCGCTGTGCCGTCGCTCTGCTCTCACTCCGATATCGACCGGAAATCTGTACAGAGACCGGCATACAGCGAAACAAATATGGGTAGACTTATGAGGCATTCGAAGTGTGGATTTTTCGCTGTCGAGGTACAATAGCGGTATCAGAATACAATGAGCTTGCGTTAGAACGGCGAGCAACACGATGGGCAGCACAAATGAGTGATAAATCTTCGATCGAGTGGACGGACGCCACCTGGAACCCCGTAACCGGCTGTACACAGGTCGGAGCAGGCTGCGACCACTGCTACGCGCTGCGGTTTGCCGAGCGGTTTCGGGGTGTGCCGAACCATCCTTACGAGCAGGGCTTCGACCTGAAACTCTGGCATAATCGCCTCGAAAATCCACTCAAATGGAAAACGCCGCGCCGCATTTTCGTCAACTCGATGTCCGACCTCTTTCATAAAGATATACCCGACGACTATATCCGGCAGGTCTTCGATGTGATGGTCAAAGCCGACTGGCATATCTTTCAGTTGCTGACGAAGCGCAGTTCACGCCTCGCCAGCCTGGGCCAGACTCTCCCCTGGCGACCGCACATCTGGGCGGGCGTATCGATCGAATTGAACCAGATGGTGTCCCGCGCCGACCATCTGCGGCGCGTCCCGGCGGATGTTCGCTTCATCAGCGCAGAGCCTTTGCTGGGACCGCTGGACGAACTGAATCTCGAAGGTATCCACTGGCTGATTACGGGCGGCGAAAGCGGTCCTGGACATCGATTGTGTGACCCGGATTGGGTGCGCGCTCTGCGGGACAGATGCACTTCAGCCGAGGTCGCTTTCTTTTTCAAACAGTGGGGCGGGCGCACCTCGAAAGTGGGAGGACGCGTACTGGATGGACGAACCTGGGACGAGATTCCGAAAATCATCCATCCAGTATCCGTGCTTCCATGTCCCGTCGTCTCCGGTTAGCATTTCGTCAAATCGCAGCGACCTACGTGCCTTCCGGTGTCCAGTGCACCGGGAGGCATATTTATTTTGCCGCTATGCTATCTCTATTCTCATGCTGACTCGTCTCAACTGTTGTTTTCGTGCATCCGGTTTCTGTCGTATTGCGAGAGTGATCAATACAGTGCTAAACTAATGTAATAGCGTCAGAGGGCAATAAATACCCATTCGATTTAATGGGGATAAAATAATGAGGATAAAAAAGTGATCCATGAACCGATGACAGTCGTACCGGCAGGCTTTGAGACCCTCTATGAAACGGCGGAAGGACTGGCCGAATATCTTGCGGACGTGCGTGCACGACGCGAGCAGCGCAGCAGCCTGCAAAAATTACGAGAGCATCTGCAGGATGCGATCCAGAAGATTACCGCCGAGCTTGTTCTGGCAGAGCAGGATCAGGACGCCGAAATCGAGCGGGAACTGTGCGCTGTTCTCATGGAGTGTCAGCAGCGCTTATCGCTGCTGCGCGGCGGAAATTCGAATGGAAAACCGCTCCTGCGCACGGTTTCCCCCGGCGTTGATGCGCGCGTTGATGTTTTGCTTTTCGCCGAAGCACGGTCGACACTTTTGTCGGATACATTGGATACATTGGATACGTCCGCCTCCGCTCCACCGCTGACACTAAAATCTACCGGTGCGGGATTGATGCCCCTCGGGGAAATCCTGTCGAGCGTAATGAGCTTTCAGCGGGTTCCGCCGCCGATTGTGCTTCCTGAACTACCCCCTTCTAAAACGCCCGATCATTCGTTTGAGACTGCGGTCGTTTCCACGCCGATCATCCCGACTGCTACGGTCAAAACGCTTGCGCCTTTCACTCCCGAACAGGAAAAGCAGTTTAAAATCCTTCGCGAAGCGCTAACCGACATCGCTCTGCAGTGGGAAGCGATCGACAGAGCAGGATTGCGCGGCGATAATCGTGAGCTGAACCGCCCGCGCTGTTTTGAGATGCGCTCGCTTGCCTGTACTCTAGGCGCACTGGCGGCGCGTGCGCGTGACTGCGGTGTGAACAGACAGCCGCTCAGCAAAGAGATCGGGCAGTTGCGAAATAAGATGTCCGTGGCGCGCACGTATGCCAATGAGGCGTACGACAGCCTCCCTTTCGAAGATAAATACTGGACGGCGCCAGACAGCGGCTTGGCTGTGGCTGAATGGCAGGAACTCGCGCTGCGCTATGGGCGCACCTCACAGGCGCAGATGGCCTGGAACTGGTACGCCGCCGAGTCCAAAATGCCAGCGACAGACACTGCTCTCCAGACAGGAGAGGCTCTTCCGTTGCTCAACGCGATCGCCGCCGTGCAGCAGGCGCTCTATCGCACGCTCTACGATCTGGGCGGCAGCGACCGGCTTCAAACCGACCTCTACGGGAATTTAAGGGACGCAGCTCGTGAGACGGATTATCTGACGATGCTCAGCCCTGACGCTCCGTTCGAGGCGCTCGAAGCGGTTGGCGCGACACTGCCGGACATGCTTCACGCCGCACAACGGGAGCTGACAGACAGCCGGACAAGAGCAGATAAAGAGGCTCGAAAAGAGCGCGCGCTAACCGACATGACCGACTTCTTCAAGCGTTACCCCACGCCGGGAAGCATCGATAGCAACCTGACGCAGGATCGTGAGGCTCTTCTGCCTTTGCTCGATGCCTGCGTCGATGCGGGAATTCCCGTCTCCAATGTACAGATACGAAACGGACTGCTCCAGTATGGACAGCGGCTGCTGGCAGGGCACCCGAAATATAGCCGCATTTTAGAAGGGGTCTGCAAGGAGCGTGAACGAAAGGGGCTGGATGCCGCGCCGCCCAAAACGGAACTTCCGTTGGAGGACGATTTTCACGACGCGGTCAGCGAAGAGAAGCGTGAGAAAGTCGCGCTGTTCGTCTCCGGGCAGAAGATTTTGATCCTTGGAGGCACTGCTCGGCTGCGCGTCTGCGAAGAGCTCGAACAGAAACTCGCGGGCGTCAGCGTCAAATGGCTGCCGAGCGTCAAAAGCGACAAATCCTCGAAGTTTCGGTCGGAGATCGAAAAGGCGGATATCGTGCTGCTCGCGAAAAACTTCGTCAGTCACGAGATTAGCGAGAAAGGCAGTGAGTGGGTCAAGAGCAAAGGCGGGCACTTTCTGTTTCTGCTCGGCGGCTACGGCGCAAATCGCATCATCCACGATCTGTACGAATACCTCACCGTAAAAGGAAATCGCGGGCCGTAAATAACTACCCATCGTTTTTTCTCGTCTGAACACAGCGGCAGCTGCATCTATACTTTCTCACCCGAGTATGCATTGGAGCACAGCGAGCCGCACCATGAATGCCCGGGAATCCACACATTTCTGGCTTCAAGGGACTATTTGAAGTAGAATGTGATTATGGAACACGTCAGCGATAGATCTATCGTCGCACTGCTGCTGGGAACGCTCTCGATCGCCGCGCTGCACGCCCTCATACCCTCGCACTGGCTCGCCTTTGCCCTCGTCGGTAGAGCGCAGCGGTGGACGATTCGACGTACGCTGACCGTTACCGCGCTGGCGGGAACCGGTCATGTGATGCTGACAATCTTACTCGGTCTGCTGATCGCCGGGGCAGGGAAGAAGCTGCTGCAGTCGATACCGCCTCAGACCGAACACGCCGCCACCGCGATACTGCTCATTCTGCTCGGCGTCTATTTCGCCTATCCTGCGCTGCGTGGACGCTCGACCGGATGCAATCATCCGGCGCACGTTCATAGTGAGAATGGCGAGGAAAGCAGTCAGGGTATTGCGACACCAGGCAGCATCGCACAGCGGATCGGGACCGCGCCGACGGTGATGGGGGCGCTGGTGCTGGGAATGACACTTTCGCCCTGTCTCGACCTGCTCTCCGTCTATGTTGCTGCTTCCGCCCTGTCGTGGAGCGCACTGGCCGCGATCAGCCTGATTATGGCAGGGACGACCGTTGGACTGATGGTGCTGCTCGTCTGGCTGACACTGCTCGGCTTGCAGCGGCTCAATCTGAAGTGGGTCGAGCGTAACGAGGGTCTGATCGTGGGTGGGACGCTCATTGCGCTCGGGATACTCCTGTTCTTCCTCAAGTAGCGCATGCTGGTCTTCTCCTGATGAAATCCTCTCCTGTCGACCTCTCGACTTCGGTACATTTACCGATAGCGAGGCGGCAGTTTCGCTCCGATATTACACGCAGAGCTGCTCGCCTTCAATCCGCGAGCGGATAGAGGGTGCAGAGACACTCACGACAGCATTCGGGCTGACGGTGCTGCGATAGGGAGCATTAATGGAGGATCTTCGCATCGAGGCTGGCCTGTCGCTCGCCGATATTCTCGCCTCGCTCAGCTATGCTCTCGACCTGACGAGCGGGCAGCCGATGGGGCATGCCCAGCGCACCTGCCTGATTGGGATGCGTCTTGGAGATGCGATTGGTCTGCCGGAAGACCAACTCGTCAGCCTCTACCATGCCCTGCTGATGAAGGATGCGGGCTGTTCGAGCAACGCCGCCCGAATGTATGAAATCTTCGGCAGCGACGACATCTCCGCAAAACGGATGTCGAAAATCACCGACTGGAGTAACCTCCTCGAAGCGGCGAAATATGTTGCGGCGAACACCTTCCCCGAGAGCACGCTGATCATCCGCGCCCGCCGCATGCTGCATATCGTGACGCATAAAAGTCAGACGACCGACGCGCTGATGTACGCCCGCTGCGACCGGGGCGCACAAATCGCGCTTTTCATCGGACTCGGTGAGGCTTCCGCCGGGTGTATTCGCCACCTCGATGAACACTGGGACGGCAATGGAGGTCCCTATCATCTCACAGGTGATAATATCCCGCTTCTCAGCCGGATCACGTGTCTTGCGCAAACATTGGAGGTGTTCGCCAGCACCTTCGATGTCGAGACGGCCTATGCAATGATCCAGAAGCGTTCCGCTAAATGGTTCGATCCGGAACTGGTACGTCTCGCCATCGAATTCAAAGACGATGACTCCTTCTGGAACAGCGTCCAGAACGACACGCGCGAGACGTTGCTGCGCATAGAAGTGCGGACCGCGATCGAGACTACCACTGATTCTCATATCGATACCGTTTGCGATGCTTTCGCGCAGATCGTCGATGCAAAATCTTCCTTCACCGCCGAACACTCGTCCCGTGTGCGCGACTATACAGTGGAGATGGCGGAGGCGCTCGGAATCCAGGGCAAACGCCTCTCGACGCTCAGCCGTGCCGCACTTTTGCACGATGTTGGCAAACTCGGCGTATCCAACGCGATACTCGACAAGCCAGGGAAACCAGACGATGACGAGTGGGCAGCGATCAAGCGCCACCCGGAATATACTCAGAAAATCCTGAGTCATATCCCCGGTTTCGCTCGTCTGACTGAGATCGCCGCCGCGCACCATGAACGCCTGGACGGTAAAGGCTACTTTCGCGGGCTGACTGCAGATCAACTCGATCTCGATATGCGCATCCTCGCTGTCGCCGATGTCTTCGATGCCTTGACTGCGAAACGACCCTATCGAGACGCACTGCCTCTCGTGGAGGTATATAAAATTCTCGATCGGGATGCTGGCGCAGCGTTGGATGCCGACTGTATCGCTGCGCTCAAAGCGATCCATCCGGCACTGGGGACCGAGACCCTATATCTTGAAAAGGTCGCACTTCCGCTCGCCGCTTGATCTCACTACCGCCGATGAGACAAGTATTCTCCTTCCCTCCTTCCAAAGGAGAGGCTGAACAGTGGAACATAGCTGCGGCAAAAGTAGGAAATTGTCACCAAAGCGTAGAATAGTCCGCTGCAGCATTGGCTGCAGCGGACTATTTTGCTCGTCTGTTCATGGTCATACCCGAAACTCTCCCGGTGCCCTAATAAATCGGGAATAGGAACAATTCCCCGACATCCAGATAAGGCAGCATACAATGAAACGATTTTTCGACAGTCGAATCGGTCTTGTGACCGCCTCGGCAATAGTACTCTGTACGGCTGCCCGGCACACCGATGCCCGCCCGATCGTTGGAGCTACGATCGGTGGAGAGCCACAGCGCAGCACCGCACCTGCTCCAAAACGTCAGCGCAATGATCGAACGCCGATTATTCCGCGCCAGACGGACCCTGGTGAGAGAACGGGAAAAAGCGAAGGGAAGCATAAGTTGGAAAAATCGACGGTCTACATTGGGACATACACTGGAGGCGATAGCAAGGGTATCTATATCTATCGGCTCGACCTGACGAGTGGAGAGTTGACGCCAGATGGAGCCGCGCCCTTCGTCGAAAGCCCGTCTTTCCTGGCTGTTGATTCGAGCCATCACTATCTTTATGCAGTCAACGAATCCGCGAGTGTAGGGCCAGAGCACGCGGGCTTGGTCAGCGCATTCGCGATTGCACCGAAAACGGGCGCGCTGAAGCTGCTCAATCAGGAGTCGTCACGGGGCTCGGGGCCCTGTCATATCTCGATAGACAGCCATGCTAAACATGTGCTGGTTGCAAACTACAACAGCGGCAGCATTGCAGTACTGCCGATCCTCGTAGGAGGCAAACTCGGTCCGGCGACCAGCTTCGTGCAGCACACCGGTTCGAGTGTCGATCCCGACCGCCAGAAAGAGCCGCACGCGCACTCGATATACCCTGACCCGAACAACCACTTCGTGCTGTCCGCAGACCTGGGAATCGATAAAGTGCTCGTCTATCGATACGATGCCGCTAAAGGAACCATTTCGCCCGACGACCCGCCGTTCGCCGCTGTCGCGCCCGGCTCGGGACCCCGCCATATCGCCTTTCATCCCAATGGACATTTCGTGTACGTCGTCAATGAAATGTTTTCTTCTGTGACCGCATTCACCTACGATGCGAGTAAGGGAACACTCAAAGACATTCAAACCGTTCCTGCGCTGCCGACAGACTTCAAGGGTGTCGATACAGCGGCTGAGATCGCCGTGCATCCGAACGGTAAATTCCTCTACAGCTCGAATCGTGGCAGCGACACGATCGCCATTTTTACGATCGACATACAGACTGGCAAGATTACTCCTGCCGGGCATCAGTCGACGCAGGGCAAGGGGCCGCGCCATTTCATCATCGATCCAACGGGCATCTATTTGATCGCTGCCAACCAGGACTCGGACAATGTGGTCGTGTTCCGCATCGACGAGCGTACAGGCGCTCTGACACCGACCGGGCACAGCATTACACTGCCCAAACCTGTCTGCGTAATCGTCCTGCCCGCCGGTAAATAACGCCAGCAGCGCGGATTGCGATGGACATCCTGAAGGAAAGGCGAAGGCTTTGCCGCTGGAATCACAAACGAACGACCACACGTTTGCGGACGACACGCGGGTCGGCGACCACCTTGCTAACGAGCGTACTTACCTTGCCTGGACACGCACGGGTATCTCGGCAATGGGATTCGGCATCGTAATCGCACGGCTGCGCTACATCTTTCCGCCCAACTCGCTCCAGCCTCCATCGAGCGGTATCGTCCATGCCGCCAATCTCGGGCTGCTGTTTACGGTGATCGGTCTGCTGACAGTCGTGTTTGCAGCATGGAGGTTCCGCGAAGTACGCAGCGCCCTGCGAAAGCGGAATTATGTCTCTTCGCTGAGCGTCGTGATGGGATTTTCCGCTGTTATCGTAGTACTCGGCATCCTGATTATCGGCTATCTGGTGCGACTGAGCGTATAACTTGCAGTAGATAAAAATGTAGCTGTACATCACCCCCAATCTCCCCCTTCGTAAGGAGGGGGTTGGGGGTTCACAGGGGTAGGTATTTGGTTTCACAGGCAGAAAACGCCCTGTTTTTGCCCTCGTCTACACAGCGTTTAAGATGAGCCGAGCGAGCTTCTCGGCAAATACCTACCCCAGAAGAGTCAACCTCCTTACGAAGGAAGGTATTGAGGGTAGTTGACCTTCTTACGTAACTATTCACCCTCATCCCCCTCTCCCGAAGAATCGGGAGAGGGGGGTGAGGGTGAATAGTTACCTTCTTACAAAGTGCAGATCAGGTGAACGTGATGTGATCGACTGGAGATTGATCCATAATTTTCCTGAGGCCATCTGTGGCATC
>Ga0123337_10006571_pt1 | contig 11072 bp, 8 predicted proteins | sample frozenSSSSmetaG_FD_89792 | JGI IMG/M metagenome (GOLD analysis project Ga0123337, IMG submission 89792) | Glacier valley bacterial and archeal communities from Borup Fiord, Nunavut, Canada, to study Microbial Dark Matter (Phase II) -... | ecosystem: Environmental > Aquatic > Freshwater > Ice >...
AAAAAAATCAGAAAGTGTCCAAAATGCCTTCACCCTGAAAGTGGTTTGACCTTGGGTACTAAGTCACCCACGGATTTGGAACCGAAGATCACAATAAATAACCTCCGGTTATACCAATGCAATTATATCAGATGATATAAACCAAACATCCACCCATTCCATAGGAACAGGGAGAAATTCAGAATCGATTGCTTATTTTGAAAAGTAGATAAGAAGGTGCAGGAATATTCTCCTAAAGAAATTTATGGACCGGCCGAATAGCTCTTTTATATTGATCCCGAGTGCTCGGGATGCCCTACGGTCAAATTGACTGTGTGAGTTTTTCAGCAGACCCTAAATAGGGTATGCACAGTATTGCTGGTAACTAAAAAGTTTTCAGCCTTTGCGTTGCGAACAAGAAAAGCAAACACGAACCCCGAGAACTCAAGGTCGGATTGTGCAAATTAGTTCATTTTTCCATAAGGGGCATATTCACAAAGAGCGACTTATGGTAGCTGCATGTGAGAAGGAGGGAAGGTGAGAAAGTAAAACAGTAAAACAGTAAAACAGTAAAACAGTAAAACAGTAAAACAGTGAGAAGGTGGATCGGGAACCCAATCCGTGTAATCCTTTTCAAATTCGTGAAATTTTGCCTATTTATAAGGAATCTAATTATTCAGACATAGATAAAATTTTTGTAAAATTATTCAAGAAGGCAAAGTTATTTGAGATTTGCATAAATGATTTAAAAAGAAGTCGAAAATTTAAATAGTATCTGCTGAAAAACTGGAGTAATCTTTTCGGGATTACAGGGGCTCCGAGCAATCGGGGTAAAACGAACAACGTGCACGGATTTTGCTACAACCATTCAAGATGCATCAAGACTTATTTGACACTACACGTGCTGAGGGTGGACTATCGGTTAATTGTTATTGATGTGCGTTGTATCTCCAAATGGTATGTTAAAGAAAAATTAAACACTAAGACACAAAGAAAAAATAATTGAATGCCAGTGCTTTGTGTCTTTGTGTTTAACTTGTTTATTCGACTTATAGCACTCTCTCAATTAAATCTGTGTTCCTTTTTTCTTTTTTATTAGATATCCGTGTTCATACGTAATGTGAGTTATTAAATCAGCAGTGCAGAAAAATCAGGTATCTCAGCCAAATACACATACGAGTTATCCAAGTAATTGATCTGACAGCAAAAATGGTCAAGGCCATTGCTGACAATTAAAAATTTAACTTTCAGCTGCATATTGTATCTTACAATCTGATCAAAAGTTTGCTGACTGATTTTTATCTCCGGAGCTTTAAACTCGGCCACTAAAACAGGGTTTCCCGAACGGTCGAAAACTACCAAATCAGCCCTTTGGGGATTGTTATTTACTTTTACCCCAGCCTCAACGGCAATCAAGGCAACTGAGAATTTTTTCTCAACAATGAGAAACTGAATAAAATTCTGACGTACCCATTCTTCCGATGTTAGTCGTACATATTTTTTCCGGAGTGCATCGAAAAGGTAGAATTTACCTTTTTTAGTTATGATTCTGAAAGAATATTCGGGCAAATTCAATTTTTGCATGATCAAGCCAACAAAGTTTGTATTTTTGTTTCCGGCGATAAATGTAAACAAAAAAGTACTTAAAGTGCCTAAAGTTCGAAGTGCCTAAAGTACTTTTGGCCTTCGGTTGTTTACTTTAAGTACTTTAGGCACTTTAAGTACTTGTTAAACTTTAGGCACCTTTTTTATGAAGACGAAAGAAGAAATAGTACAAAACTGGCTTCCGAGGTATACCGGAAGACCATTGAATGAGTTTGGCGAAATGATTTTGCTTACCAATTTTCACTTGTACGTGGATATGTTTGCAAAAAAATTTGGTGTCCCCATTATGGGTGAAAATAAAAATATGCCCAATGCAAGCGCTGAAGGAATTACCATCATCAATTTCGGAATGGGAAGTCCCAATGCCGCAACCATGATGGATCTGCTGAGCGCCATACATCCCAAGGCTGTTCTGTTTTTAGGAAAATGTGGTGGATTGAAAGCTAAAAACCAACTGGGCGATTTCATCCTTCCAATAGCAGCCATTCGCAGCGAGGGAACTTCCAACGATTACCTGCCCCCTGAGATACCTGCTCTTCCGGCTTTCAACCTTCAGCGAGCTGTTTCAACCGCCATCCGGAACCGTAAACACGATTATTACACAGGCGTCGTTTATACTACTAACAAGCGGGTATGGGAATACGATGAACGTTTCAAAAAGTATCTTGAGAAATCCAGGGCAATGGCCATCGACATGGAAACTGCAACTATATTTACGGTTGGTTTCTGCAACCAGATTCCTTCCGGAGCGTTGTTACTGGTGTCTGATCAGCCAATGATCTCCACGGGAGTTAAAACCGATGTAAGCGACCAGCTGGTGACCAACAACTTTGTGCAGGAACATTTGGAAATCGGAATTGCCGCCTTACTTGAAATTAAGAACAATGGCGAATCGGTAAAGCATCTAAAATTTTAATACTCTATTAGCGAATGACTTTTGAGGAAATAATCAGCAATCTTAAAAAAAAGATATACCATCCCATTTACTTTTTAATGGGTGAGGAAACATATTTCATTGATAAAATCAGCGATTACATTTCGGATAATGTACTGACAGCGGCCGAAAAAGGCTTTAATCAAACCATTCTGTATGGTAAAGATACGGAGCCGCACAGCATCATTGCCAACGCCAGAAGGTTCCCTATGATGTCTAATTATCAAGTAATTATCATTCGGGAAGCTCAGAATATCAAGAAAATTGAAGACCTGGAGCCTTATGTGAAAAATCCACTCAATTCGACCATTCTGGTTATCAACTACAAGTATAAAACTCTTGATAAACGAAAAACCTTCCCTAAACTGCTTGATCAAAAAGGGATATTGTTTGAAGCAAAGAAAATTTACGACAATCAGTTGCCGGCATGGATCATTTCATATCTTAAAAATCAGCAATATACCATTGCACCCCAGGCTGCAGCTATGCTCTCTGAGTATTTGGGCGCCGATCTGAGTAAAGTGGCCAACGAATTGGATAAATTAATTATTTCGATGCCAGCCAGTACGCAAATTACTCCCGATCACATTGAAAAGAACATTGGCATCAGCAAGGAATTCAATGTTTATGAACTTCAAAATGCATTGGGTGAGCGTGATTTATTAAGAGCCAACCGTATTGTCAATTATTTTGGGGCCAATCCATCATCAAATCCTATTCCGGTAGTGATTACTTCACTCTTTTCTTATTTCTCGAAAATATTGAATTATCACTTTCTGGAAGATAAATCGCAAAATAACGTGGCTTCCGTACTTCAAGTACATCCGTTTTTTGTTAAAACCTATGTTGCTGCGGCTAAAAATTACAACATTAAAAAACTGGTCGAAATCATTAGTATCTTGCGCGAGTTCGACATGAAATCTAAAGGGTGGGGGAATGTTTCAACCTCTCCTGCCGATTTGCAGCGTGAAATGATTTACCGCATCTTACATTAAAAAAAAATTACCATGACTATCATTCTAATTGTTATTACGGTTGCTGTTTCGTACGCGGCATTCAAATCGCCCAAATTAATGGATCAATTACAGTTTAATGCAAGTAAGATCTATTACAAAAAGGAATTTCACAGGCTCATCACCCATGCGTTTATACATGCCAGCTGGGAACATCTGTTTGTGAACATGATCGTGTTATTTTCGTTTGGACTGGCCATTGAAACTTATTTTAAGCTTAACTTCGGAAGCTTACACTCCATATATTATATCCTTTTGTATTTTGGCGGAATTCTGGTTTCCAATATATACGCTCTTTTCAAGCACCGTAAAAACTATTTTTACAATTCCGTTGGAGCTTCAGGAGCTGTGTCGGCAGTGCTTTTTGCCGCTATATTCTTTGATCCGTGGAACATGATTTACTTCTTCGGAATTCTTCCCATACCGGGTATCGTTTTCGCTGTTTTGTACTTGGTTTATTCATACCAGATGGGTAAAAAGCAAAATGACAATGTTGCCCATGACGCCCATTTATTAGGCGCCTTGTATGGTTTTATTTTTCCTATTTTACTCAATCCCAAACTTTTAGAAATCTTTATCAATAAACTTTTCAATATGATCCAATGAACAATGAAGGATGAAGGATTGAAGATCAATTATTAACGATTGAAGATTAAAGATTAAAGATTGAAGATTAACGATTTAGCAATAAACTTTTCAATTTAATGAACAAGGCTATTTTTCTTGACCGCGATGGTGTTTTGATCAACAATCAGCATCATTATTATATATGGGAATCAACTCAAATAGAATTCATTGATGGGGTATTCGATAACCTGAAGAGGTTACAACAAAAAGGATTTCAACTGTATATAGTAAGCAACCAGGGTGGAATTTCTCGCGGATTGTATACCAAAGAAAACATACTGACAATCCATGAGGAATTGATTGAAACGTTCAGGAAAAATCAAATCATTATTTCCGATATCCTTTTTTGCCCTCATCACAGCAAAAAAGAAAAATGTTTGTGTCGAAAACCTAAATCCCTGATGATTGAAAAGCTCATTGCTAAATATAATCTTAATTTGCAGGAATCGACCATGATCGGCGATAGCGAATCAGACATGAAAGCCGCTGTTATGGCCGGAGTTCATGGAATAAAAATTACACCCAATCAAAATATGTTTCCTTTTATTTCAACTATTTTACGATGAACAACGGTAATTTCATATTGGTAAACGGTTCATTTATTTCTTCAACTGATTACCGGATTTCAATACAAGAATCTGAATCAATACTTTTTTTAGAAAAAATCAGATCAGTAAGAACAAGCTTTGCTTTTTTCAGCGAAAGTCTGGAAATGATTAGACTCAAATTGCTTATTTTCCACCAATCGTTTCCTGATTTATTAGAAAACGAGGGAACAGAATTAAAAAGGCAAATGGGAAGAACGCTCACTAAAAATAAACACTTTTTAGGATCCATACTTTCTGTCCGATTTTGGTTATCTGAACAAAAACTTCAATATTCTATACAAAGTACAAAAACCGAGCATACCAGCTACGAATTGAATAACAAGGGTTTGTATATCTCTATTTCCCGTGAGATCCGAAAATCCGTATCCTCCTTATCGAATTGTTCTTTTGGATCAGAGATGTACTGGAATATTGCCAGTATTCATCAAAAAGAATCATCCATCAATGAACTTGTCCTGTTAAATAATGATGATCAAATTATTGAAACTCCACGGTCAAATATTTATTTGATAAAAGACGGAGTTGTAAGAGGGGCCTCGATCCATCATGGGGCTTATGCTGATATAACCAAGTCGTTACTGCTGACTATTTTTGAAAAACTACAAATCAGCTACAGCGAAACTGATGGAATAACAGAACCGGACTTAAATGAAGCTGAGGAAGTTTTATTAGTAAATGCAATGGAGGGTGTCCGGTGGGTACTTGGATTTGAAGGAAAACGATATTTTAACCACACAATCCGAAAAATAAACAACTTGTTTATCAAAAATTTAGTTAGTTAAGCGATGGGTTTTCGGGGAAGTTTTCCCACATTGAATATTTCCCTCCCATAGCCCTGACAGATTCGACCCACAACTCATTTTCGTTGATGGTCATCAGTTCTTTTTCTGAAAGATCGGCTACTAACCACGAGTTTTCCTTAATTTCCTCTTCCAGTTGTCCAGCTTCCCAACCTGAATAACCTAAAAAGAAACGAACTTGGTTTGGACGAACCAATCCCATTTTTATCTGCTTCTTTAAAGCATCAAAATCGCCTCCCCAATATAGATTTTCTTTGATGTGAAGGCTGCCCGGAACTACATCACCCAAGGTATGAATAAAATAGACAGAATCTGTCCCCACCGGACCACCGATATGAATCACGGAATCGAAATCGGGAAAATCCACGAACAAATCTTCAACCGGATAATCAACTTTCTTGTTCAGGATAAATCCCACGGCACCTTTTTCGCTGTATGAAGTGAGGATAATAATAGACCTGTTGAAATAACTTCCAGCTAAAAAAGGTTCAGCAATAAGAATATGTCCCATTTGCGGAGCCACATGATTGGTTTCTATCCGAAATATGCTCAGGTCCATCTTGTATAGAATTATCTTGGATTTACACTTATAACTTGCAAAAAAAAACAGTTCATTTAATAGCACTAACTTTGCTTGTCGAAAGATAACAATTCTGACACTTCTTTCAAAAAAATAATTACATTTCCTGATAAATACTTTCAAATTATTAAAACTTAAAACTTTAACAATCTTTCAATGTGGAAGTTTTATCCCTTATGAAAGAATTTTACAAGTTAAATATTGAATCTAATTAGGAAAGTCGATTTTTATCCTTTGGTATCTCAGCTTATGTAACTCTCTGGTGACATCCGCAAATCACCATCGGAGCGTCATTGAGAGTCTTCACCCAATTTATTGGGCACAATATGGATATGGCAGGGAGTGAATTGCTGCTTTATTGGAAATATTGAAATACCTAAATATAAACATGTTGCGAAAACCTGTCATTGGCAGAAACTAAGCAATCTAATCATCAGAGGGTAAATGCATCATCAACTTATCATTGCAAGGTAAACTTGTTGGCAGTTTTATACATCAAACGGGATAAATTAGTACATTTTTATTTTCAAAGAATTGAAATTTCAGAGTCAATAATTGGCTCAAATCTGTAGCATATTTTTGATTGACTGTTCGAAAGAATTTAGTTATTGAGCCTACTCCGAAAAGTCTAATTTTATCTAAGAGTTTAAAGTTTATCCCGAGTCCTCGGATTGGCGTTAACTTCGTGTATATTCATGCTGATAATCAATGATTTGAAGCAGTATTCCCTGGTGGTTTAACAGTTGTATAAGAAGCAATATCGGTTTTTAAATCCTACAAAATGATTCATTCCAGTATCTTTTCCTATCTGGTGTGCGATAATTGCATAAAGTTACGTCATAATAATCAGATGTTTACAAAACAGATTGCACGAAGTTAACGCCAATCCGAGGACTCGGGATCAACTTTAAACTCTTAGATAAAATTAGACTTTTCGGAGTGGACTCAGTTATTACCTCATGAAATTTCGCTAGCAATTCATAATATTTAGCATACAGGATTTTTTCCAAACCTCCATAACCGCTCCATAACGTTCAGAATTGGAGAGTAGAAGGCAAAAAAAAAAGTCATATTAAATTGTTTCGCGGTTTCTATCACCCATTTACAATATTGATACCGAACATTATACAAAATAATTTTCAAGTCCGAACCTGCATACCAGGTATTGAGATTTTCGTAAATGCATGAGCCGTTGCCGATGAATAAATCTTTTTTATGAAAAAAATTCGATTGATTTACTTTTAGATCGAACTCCCGTTATTGACATTCATATTTCAAATAGACCAATACTTCCTTACAGGAAAATCGCCTTGGTGAAGCAAATAGGTTTTAAATCTGTCCGTTAGGAATTATCTCTGTCGGGTCAAAAAGCTGAGCTATATAATTTGCAGAAGCTAATCCTGAAAATTCTTTCAATCTGGTTTTTTATAAAGGAAGTGCTTCTATATAAGAAACACTCCCCATAAAAAAAACAGGTAATTTTATTTCACAATTTGTTTTGTAACAATCTGATTACCTTGTTTAATTTGCAAAACATAAACCCCTTTTACAATATTTACTAAATTAAGAGGTATGCTTATTTCGCCCAACACTTTTAATTGATTGGCAAATACTACTTTTCCACTTACATCAACAATACGAATAGTAACATCTGATGCTTGCGGAGAATTTATTTTCAATACAGATTGTGCTGTTATTGGATTAGGAAATACCATTACATTTAATCCCAAACTTGATACTTCTGTAACATTAACAGGTGTCAATGAATTTATTTCCAGCCAATTAATATCGTATCCTACCAGGTTTTTTACAGCAACTCTAAAGCTTTGGATTCCTGCTGATAAATTTATTGTTACACTAACAGTCTGCCATATACTCCAACCACTATTGGGAATAGCCACTGAGCCTAATTCTGTTCCGGTAGAATTTTGTATAGTTGCATACGCCCCGCCATTACCGGTTGCAACCCGGAAGTTTACTTTATAGGAACCTGTCACAGGAATATTTACATTGTTGAATACTAAATATTCTGCCTCACCGAACCAGTTAACAATAGTACCACCGTCAGCAGATGTTGTTGATACATCACCACTTGCAGAGTTGAAAGTTTCAGCTTCCAAATGAATATTCAAAGGGTTAGCATTTACTGTTACATTTCCAGTTGATGAAAATCCTCCATCCTGTGTGGTCACTGTAATAGTTGCTTTTCCTTTTGCAACTCCAGTTACTAATCCACTTGAATTGACGGTTGCTATGGCCGGATTACTTGAACTCCAGGTTACATTCTGGTTGGTTGCATTACCGGGAATTATTACAGCAGATAGCTGGGTAGAACCTGATACGATAATAGTGGCAGAAGTTGTCGGCACGGAGACTCCGGATACATTTGTTGAAGCGCTTGAAGAACTTGCAATAATTTCCCACCAGTTGAAATCATAACCGATTAAATTTTTGGTTGCAATTTTAAAACTTTGAGTACCTGCCAACAAATTTACAGATGCACTAACTGTCTGCCATCCACTCCAGCCATTATTAGCAATTGGTACAGCGCCTAATTCTGATCCACTTATATTTTGTAAAATTGCATGAGCACCTGCATTTCCTGTAGCTACTCTGTAATTAATCGTATAAGCGCCTGCAATTGGAATGTTTACATTGTCAAATACTAAATAATCTACTTGTTCAAAATAATTAACAACATTTCCACCGTCGCCTCCTGTTATACCTATAATACCACCAGAAGAGCTGTAATTTTCAGCTTCAAGGTGGACTTTAAAAGGTCTTTGATTAACAATTATATTGCATGTTGCTGTGAACCCCCCATCTTGTGTAGCCGCGGTTATTATTGCTGTTCCTTGTGCGATACCGGTCACTACTCCGCTTGTGCTTACTGTTGCAATGGAAGTGTTACTGGAATTCCAAGTAACTGCTTTGTTAGAAGCATTTGCAGGAGTGAAGGATGGTGTTAATAATAATGCTGAACCTGTATATAAACTTGAAGAAGCAGGGTTTACGTTTATACTTGTTATTGGCATATTTACCCCACCTGTAATGGTTACATCATCAAAATAACAACGTCCTGCAGTACTTTTAAGTTCGATTACTATTGAAGTAGAGTTTGGAGTTACATTAACCTGCAATTGATTCCAACTTGTCGAAGTAGAGGATTGAACTAATTCTGCATCACCATCAAGGTTATTATATCCCAGAACTGTTAATTTGGCAGTGCCATTGTAGGTAGCTTTTACCCAAGACGATATTGTAATTTGTTGTCCGGGAGTCAATTGCCCAATAATTTGACGTACTGAACCAGCGCCGTCTATGCGTAAGCAATTTGAACCACTATGTTTATCAGTATCTGAAATATAGCTATTGGTAGGAGTATTAGCTGCATCGCAAGCAAGGGTTTTAAACCAGTCATTGGGATCAAGTAAATCGTTATTTGTTTCGAACCCGGCATTGGAAATTGACTTGTTAAGATAAGAATTTTGTATCACGCTGTAGGCGGGGTCATCTAAAAATGCCCAATCGCCATGTCCGTCAATATCAAAGAGTATTACATTTGAATAACCATATCTTTTTGTTTGAACATTAAATTGTTTAAACCAGCGGGCTACCCATGCCAATGCATTTATGCCAGCAGGGGCATAAGCAGGGTTCATGCCACATTCACTTGCTGAGACAGGCCGCTGTGGATATTGGGGGTATTGTGCCATAAATGCCCAGGGTTTACCTAACCTGCCGTCATCTGTTTGTGCTCCATATACATGGACCCCCAAATAATTGCAATATTGTGTAATGCCAAGGCTCACTAATTGTCGAAGATAATCTGTTTCGCAACTCATAGTTGGAGTGGATTCAATTTCAATGGCCTGATCAATTAACTGAGCAGCATCCCAGGCAATTTTGGTAAAATCCACACTTTCCTGTGGTGTTAATGCTCTAACTGCATAAGCAAGATCTGGTTCATTATCAACAATATAATAGGTGATTTTACCTTTGTAATGATTCATTACACCTTTTATAAAATAATCCCAGTTTGCTTTCCATATTACATAATCTTCAATATTGCTTGCTGTATGAAAACGTGGTCCTGAACTTACACATATTTTAATACCTGCTGCCAAATATTTATTCACAATAACATCCCTTGCAGCAAAATCAAAAGTTGCACCAACAGTACCTCCGCCAACACCATCCATTCCCATTCTTACTTTCTTAAGACCTAATTCATTGTCCCAGGCTATAGATTGATCAACATAGGCTGGTGCGGTATTATAACCCGTTCCATTATTTGTTCCATAAACTTGATCTTTTTGTGCTATTGCATTGTTAGTCAGACCAAAAAAAAGCACCATGCAAAATAATAGGTATTCTGCAAAAATTGAATAAAAAGCTTTTTTCATAATTTTAAATAATTTTAAGTTAGTTTCTGAAGTCTTCCACGTCTCAAAGTTTTGATTTATGAAAGGATTAAAATGTAAAAAGTATTGATAAAATAGAATTTAAATTGCTATATTTTAGTTAGTTAGTTAAAAACAAATTAAACCATTAATTTTCAAATCCACTGAGTATGGCATCAAATATAGCACATTTAAGCCAGTTATATTTTAAACGGGATGGATTATTGTATTTTTAAAGAATTGAAATTTCAGAGTCAATAATTGGCTCAAATCTGTAGCATATTTTTGATTGGCCGTTCGAAAGAATCCAATTATTGCCTCATGAAATTCCGTTGGGGATTCATAATATTTAGCGTACAAGATTTTTCCCCTGGTAAACTTCCATAACTGCTCTATAATATTTAGATTTAACCCACATTGCAGCTATCCATCCATAACAGGTTGATTTACTGATTTTGTGTTTTTGAAAGATTCGCCAGTGTGCCACACAGATTTTTTTCTGGGCAGTGGTATTGTTTGATAT
>Ga0123337_10006573_pt1 | contig 11071 bp, 4 predicted proteins | sample frozenSSSSmetaG_FD_89792 | JGI IMG/M metagenome (GOLD analysis project Ga0123337, IMG submission 89792) | Glacier valley bacterial and archeal communities from Borup Fiord, Nunavut, Canada, to study Microbial Dark Matter (Phase II) -... | ecosystem: Environmental > Aquatic > Freshwater > Ice >...
CTATATCTAACCAAAAGATTATGCGCTTAACCTCAGTAAATCGTAACACAATGGAATACTCTAAGCACAAGGTTGCCCCTGCATGCCTTACAGTACGCAATCCCAATATTTAAGTCGTCTACAAATGGTATTATCGCTAGTAAATATCTAAAATTATAATACGGTTACATAATTGATCAATGAATTAGTCGTCATTAACCAATAATAAACCAATCCTATGATTCGGGAATTAATTCATTTTAAAGAAAAAATTCTATCCTAAAGAAACATCTAATTATACTAGCATTAAAAATAAATCATTCTTGTTTAGCATGGATTCAGACTTAGAGGCGTTCAGTCTTAATCCTACAGATGATAGCTTCACATCACTATCCGTTCGAATAAATGTATATACCAAATATCTGAATCAATGGTTCCTCTCGTACTAAATTGAATTACTATCAAAATGACTTTTCTATTAGTTTTATCAGTAGGGTAAAACTAACCTGTCTCACGACGGTCTAAACCCAGCTCACGTTCCCTTTTAACGGGTGAACAATCCAACACTTGGTGAATTCTGCTTCACAATGATAGGAAGAGCCGACATCGAAGGATCAAAAAGCAACGTCGCTATGAACGCTTGGCTGCCACAAGCCAGTTATCCCTGTGGTAACTTTTCTGACACCTCTAACTTAAGATTTTTAATGGTCAAAGGATCGATAGGCCACGCTTTCACGGTTTGTATTCTTACTGAAAATCAAAATCAATCTAACTTTTACCCTTTTATTCTATATGAGATTTCCGTTCTCATTGAGTCACACTTTGGACACCTGTGTTATTTTTTAACAGATGTGCCGCCCCAGCCAAACTCCCCATCAGATAATGTCTTTGACATAGATCTGACAATCAGTGATCTAAACAAGTACTTTAGTCCAAGAAAAAAAACAAGTCCATATTTCTACTTTCCCATTAATCCCCTTTTTCCAATTCATCTAAATTTAAATAGTCATTAAATCAAGAAAATTAATAGGTTATATTAATATTCTATTTTATCAAATAAGTAAAACAACGACAAAAGTAGTGGTATTTCATATTGGCAGAACCTCCCACCTATTCTATGCCTCGAGCATCATTATACAAAGTCTGAATAAAGTCAAGCTCAACAGGGTCTTCTTTCCCCGCTGATTATGCCAAGCCCGTTCCCTTGGCTGTGGTTTCGCTAGATAGTAAATAGGGACAGTGGGAATCTCATTAATCCATTCATGCGCGTCACTAATTAGATGACGAGGCATTTGGCTACCTTAAGAGAGTCATAGTTACTCCCGCTGTTTACTCGCGCTTGGTTGAATCTCTTCACATTGACATTCAGAGCACTGAGCAGAAATCACATTGTGTCATTATCAACTGAAACCATCACAATGCTTTGTTTTAATTAAACAGTCGGATTCCCCTTGTCCGTTCCAGTTCTAAATCAAATATTATCCAATACAGAAATTATTAACCTTTAAAAATCAACTTATCCTAATTTCCCCCATAATCAATAAAAATTAACAAAAACAATCTCCTTTAATTGCTTAAAAGAAATCATCTTTATCTCTTTCTTTCAATAATGGTATCCCTTAAGATATTCTATATTCTATTCTTTAGAGCCAATCCTTTTCCCAAAGTTACGGATCTATTTTGCCGACTTCCCTTATTTTACATTATTCTATTGGCCAGAGGCTTTTAACCTTAGAGACCTGATGCGGTTATGAGTACGATCAAAATTGATAATTTTTTTAAAAAATTTTTCCATCACATTTTCATGGATCTTCGAATAATTTCCAGACATTTAAAAAAAATTTAAATGTTTTTCCAAATTTTAAACCTTATCACAATATAATGTTATTCCAAGGTATTTTTATTTAATTCGTTAACAAGAAAAGAAAACTCTCCCTAGAGTATTCGCAGACTTTAGTGATTTCATTTACGTTACCGTATAATTAATTCCAATTTTTGGTTAAGGAATATTAACCTTATTCCCTTTCGGCATTAATAATAAAATAGTTTAAATACTTTAATATTTTTTTCGAGGTTAATCTTTGCCTTAGGATCGACTAACTCATGATCAAATGCTGTTCTCATGAAACCTTTCTCCACTTCGACCTTTAAGATTCTCACTTAAATATTTGCTACTACCACCAAGATCTGCACTAGAGAAAACTTCATAAAGGGTCACCCCTGTTACTTTTTCGTTATCTCCACGTTAACCTACTCGTTAAATCTTTTTTTTTAATAATTTAAATTTAACGGTCGAGTTTAAGTAAAAAGCTTTAGCGTCATCAATTTTCAGGGCTAATTCATTCGGCAGGTGAGCTGTTACGCACTCCTTAGCGGATATCAGCTTCCATGACCACCGTCCTGCTGTCAATATGGATCAACACCTTTTATGGTTTCTATTAAGCTTATATTTAGACACTTTAACTCAACGATTGGTTCATCCCACATCGCCAGTTCTGCTTACCAAAAATGGCCCACAAAGCATTTTCCATTTTTTAATATATAATGATTCAATTAAGAATCAATCATTATTTCTTACCAATTTAAAGTTTGAGAATAAGTCTAGACTATTTCAATCCAGATACTTCTAGTCATTCGCTTTACCTAATAAAACTGTTTATAAATGCCAGCTATCCTGAGGGAAATTTCGGTTAAAACCAGCTACCACGATGGTTCGATTAGTCTTTCGCCCCTATACTCAAATCAGACGAACGATTTGCACGTCAGTATCACTTCGGGCCTCCATCAGAGTTTCCTCTGACTTCACCCTGTTCAAGCATAGTTCACCATCTTTCGGGTCCCATCATATGTGCTATAACTTGGATCCATTCTAAAAAAGTCCAGTCAATACTTTCCAAATCTCAAAAATATGAAAAATGGTAATACTTTAATCACTTTCGTTTCGCCTACAAGTTTAAAAAACTCTTCGACTCGCATACATGTTAGACTCCTTGGTCCGTGTTTCAAGACGGGCCGAATGAAATTTTTTTCATCATTGACCATAGAATCATGTAATTTTTAAACCAAAATAAAAAAACCAACAATATAGACTAAAAAATTAGATCTACACCACTAATCCTAATATTTCAAAATAATAAATTACGGTCCTTAATAAAAAGAACCTGATCCTTTTTTTCCTGTCACTAAATTAAAGAAGAAACCTCTAGAATATAACACAATATTACTTAGTTACCTAAATAAATCATCACCTTTCTAAAGAACTTTTTCCTTTCTCTAACGACCCAATGATACGTATCAAAAGAATGTACATAAATAATTTCTTATCTATTGAATTCAAATGATACATAAAATTTTACCAATTTCATTCGCTTCCCTTTTAACAATTTCAAGTACTTTTAACTCTCTTTTCAAAGTTCTTTTCACCTTTCCTTCACAGTACTTTTGTGCTATCGGTCTTCTTGCAATATTTAGCTTTAGATGAAATCTATCACCTTATTAGAGCTGCATTCCCAAACAACTCGACTCGTAAAAATACATTTTAATAATGAAACAATCTAAAAAGAAATTAACGGGATTCTCACCCTCGATGATAGGAAATTCGTGTTTTCCACTTCTTCAATTTAGAAAGCCTCTAAAATATAAATTTTAAAACTACAATTCGGTAGACAAAAAAAGCCTACAGATTTTAAGATTGAGCTTTTCTCTCTTCATTCGCCATTACTGAGAGAATCATAGTTATTTTCTTTTCCTCCGCTTATTAATATGCTTAAATTCAGCGGGTAGTCTTACTTGATTTGAGGTCGTTTTTTTTTAAAAAGTTAAGTGTAGAATAAATTAATTAAAAGATATCCTACAGCTTTTGATTGTCTTTAATCAGTCTGTGGTTATTTCACTTCTAAGCTCACTTATTATTGATTATAATTTTACTTATAAAAATTTTAATGAGACATTAAAAGAAGACTTCTTAAAAATGATCCATACATAAAAAGTAACCCAAAGGTCATTTTCTTTGCATAGTCCATTATATATTTAAAGGGATCATCTTAAATACCAGATGAACTCCTCAATGCGTCACATTCAACTGATTGAACAGAAGAACTATTGTGATATTATTTGTTATCGACACTCAAACAAGTATACTTTTTTGTTTTTTAATCAAAAAAGTACAATTTGCGTTCAAATTTTTAATGATTCACAAAATCTTACAATTCACATTATTTATCGTATTTTGCCACGTTCTTATTCGATCAAGAAACCAAGGTATCCATTGTTAAAAGTTGTATTAAGTATACTTTTTCTATTTGTAAAAATAGTAAAAATAAGATAGATTTATATAGATTTATTGTTTTTCTCGAATCAAAATAGAAAAAAATAGACTAATTTGAAGTACATGACATTTAAGCATGCATTAAACTAATCCAAAAGTTTCAAATTGATAAGGATAACCCATTCCATTTCATTATAAATAAATTCATAATCATGGTATCGCAGATTGTTATTAAATTTTAGAATCAGTCAATCAAAATCTCTCTTCTTCAAAATAAAAAGATTAGAAAGACATCATCCGTTTGTTTAAAAGTGTTAATGATCCTTCCGCTGGTTCACCAACGGAAACCTTGTTACGACTTCTCCTTCCTCTAAATAATAAGATTTGAACAAATTCTAAAAAAATTCTTTTTTATCCTTTCAGACAAATAAGAAATCTCTATCCTGAATCCTCATCGGATTATTCAATCGGTAGGAGCGACGGGCGGTGTGTACAAAGGGCGGGGACGTAATCGGAGCAAGATGATGACTTGCACCTACTAGGAATTCCTCGTTCAAGTGCGATAATTACAAAGCACTATCCCAATCACGATACGATTTCTGAGTTTACCCAATCTTTTCAAATAAGGAAATTTAAATTAAACTTTTTGATCGCATCAGTGTAACGCGCGTGCAGCCCGGAACATCTAAGGGCATCACAGACCTGTTTTTGCCTTAAACTTCCATTCACTAAAATATGAAGAGTCCCTTTAAGAAGTATCCAGTTCTTTTTTTCAAATTTCAAGAATTTGTATTCAATTTTAATTATACTATTTAATAGGTTAAGGTCTCGTTCGTTTTCGGAATTAACCAGACAAATCAATCCACCAACTAAAAACGGCCATGCACCACCACCCACTTAATCAAGAAAGAGCTATCAATCTGTCAATCCTCAAAGTGTCCGGACCCGGTAAGTTTCCCCGTGTTGAGTCAAATTAAGCCGCAGGTTCCACTCCTGGTGGTGCCCTTCCGTCAATTCCTTTAAGTTTCACTCTTGCGACCATACTCCCCCCGGAGTCTGAATACTTATGATTTCTCATATTGTGCTAGGAAAATCATCCATGTAATATTTCCTAATCCAAAGTCGACATTGTTTATGGTTAAGACTACGACGGTATCTAATCATCTTCGATCCCCTAACTTTCGTTCTTGATCAATGAAAACATCCTTGTCAAATGCTTTCGCAGTAGTTTGTCTTTGAGCAATCATAGGATTTCACCCCTAGCGATCAAATACAAGTGACCCCAACTATCCCTTTTAATCATTACTATTAACCTTCAAAACCAACAAAATTAAGGTTAATGTCCTATTCTATTATCCCATGCTGTAATATTCAATTGTACATGTCATGTCTGCTTTAAACACTCTAATTTTTTCAAAGTAAACTATCTATTCCCACAGAAGAGTTGCCCCTTCTTAAAAGAAAATAAAAAGAAAGGAAAAAACATATAAAGATACTTAGCTTTAAAACTAAGATCCTTTTATATAAATCCCTCAAGTCCAACTACGAGCTTTTTAACCGCAACAACTTTAATATACACTCTTGGAGCTGGAGTTACCGCGGCTGCTGGCACCAGACTTGCCCTCCAATTGTTAGTCGTTAATGTTTTTAAATTGTTCTCATTCCAATCATTGTTCCCGTTGGGACCAATACTAGTATTTCTCGTCACTACCTCCCCGAATTGGGATTGGGTAATTTACGCGCCTGCTGCCTTCCTTGGAAGTAATGGCCGTCTCTCAGGCCTTTTCTCCGGAATCAAACCCAAATTCTCCGTTACCCATGAAAACCATGGTAATCCACTAAATTACCATCGAAAGTTAATAGGTCAGAAACTCGTTCCTATCATCAATAAATAATTAAATTTATGATTCGTAAGTTTACTATGATTCTTCAATTTTTTTTTACAAACCCCCTAAAAAATACCGATTAAAGTATAATCTAGAGTTTGGAATGGTCTGTATTGATTTTGCTCCTTAATAAATACATTTGTTCCCTTGCGAGTTCAAATTTTTTGCATGTATTAGCTCTAGAATTACTACGGTTATCCAAGTAATTTATACAATAGAGTAGATTGTAACTGATTTAATGAGCCATCCGCAGGTTTACGGTTAAAAAATATTTATCCTTAGACGTGCATGGCTTAATCTTTAAGACAAGCATATGACTACTGGCAGGATCAACCAGGTAACTACTAATGAATTCGAAGTAAATATCAATAAAGATATAATTTCTAATCAAAAATAATTGAAATAATAAGATACAAAGTTATTGAAAATTAATCAATACCCCCATAAATTATCATTCTAATCCTCTAATATAAAAAAATCCATTCATCAAATTAAGATAAATTTCATCAATTATAACACTGGGCGACTATATAATTATCTAATATCCTTAAATTAAAAGAATACTAAACACTCATATTTTGTTAATTATCATCTCTTAAAATTCCAATCAAAAAATACTAATTGATAAAATTACTTTTTTCATTTAGTACCTAAAATTTCCTTCCCCTTATTAGATATAAGTTAATATATCGTTATAATGGAAAGACTAGGAAAGTTAATGATTTTATTCATTAATCTTCGTTTGGTCTATTCAAATTTGAAATTTAGATAGATTACTTTAAAAATTAAGTCGATGTATCATTGGGGTTATTATTAATATCAGTTCTTAATTAAAAAAACTTCAATTAACAATTAGATCTATAATTAAAGTACTCAATATCACCCTTAGTTAAAAGAATGTTACTTTGTAAATCAATATAAATCGTTAATATCATTTAAGTTATCATTTATATTAATAGTGTTGTTACAAGTTAATGCAACCCACACTCTTCATCCTACTACTCACACAAGTATTCAGACTTTAATGTAATTATCAATACTAATAAATTAGTATTAATGGGTTATTATCAAAAAGAAAAATGACTAATTTGAAGTACATGACATCTAAGCATGCATTAAACTAACCAGGTTCCACAGTGACAATGGGTTTTTTGTTAAAATAGGATCAGTGTAACCACTCACATCACCCTCTTAACTCAGGTTCAATTGAATCCATCAGAGATATCATATTAGTATTACTACTACTACTCTACCTCTTCTTTCTTCTCTTTCCCCCTTGTATATATCCTATAGCTATAGGTTGTAAATATTTAAGGTACCTTTTTTATGACCTTTTTGATACCCTTAAGGAAAAATTCGACCCCGTCGTTTCTCCCCCTGTTAGAATCTCCCAGATTCCAAGGGTGGGTAATAGTATAATACTATTGTTACTATTTGTTACTATCGTTTATGTATTTTTAACCTTTATTTATATTAAAATGACCTACTTTAGCTGTTTTTAAGCATTAATCAATATTATTAATAGTGATAATAAGTAAAAACTTATACTAACCTAGATATAAATTTAAGGGCCTAAATTATATGTATTCCTTTAAAGGTTGACTTAGAAATAAGATTTTTTTCCATTATAAGTAGAGCAATAGTATAAGAGTATACCCAAATTATCGAAATAATTGGTCTTTTAATTACTATTATCGATTTACTAATAATCATTTATCTCATAACTAATCAGGAATTTTATTATATAACTGATAAATTACCCCCCAAATGAGTAAACTATCTCTGTTTAACTTATTAATATAGTCATGTTAATACTTAATAAATTAAGATTTTTAACAATCCATGCTCTATTATAACTATTATAATACCTATAACCAACCAAGGTTCTTTATGGCACGCTGAGATAAGATTACTAGTTATTTTTATCAAATTTACATTTATCGTACAAATGAACGTCTTTTTTAGTTAATTAACTTAATAATTAACCCATTAACTATCTTATATTATCGGTCCCACTGATAAATATTTGGAAGATTAGACTACTTTTAATTCAATTTGATATAAATATCGATTAGTAAAAAAAGCTATCCTATAAAAATTTTCATTAATAATCAACTTTATATCCCATATAAAGTCTTATTTAGTGTATCCCATACTTAAATAACTACTGGATTATAATTGAAAAAAACTATCCCTAATAAAATCTTTCGAATTATTAAAGAAAGTTTACTTATCATATACCGATAAGTTTTTAATAATAATAATAGTCACTCAATCATCCTAAATTAATAAGAATCAATTATAACTAATACTACTATTTTTAACTAAATAATAATAATAACTAATGATAAATATTACTACTTATTATCAATTACTACTACTAAATAGTCATTATTATTATCATTATTGTCATTTTTTGATAATTAGTCCCACTAATTATACTAATTATATATTAGTCCCACTAATTATAACTATTAAAATAACAACTAAAATAGGATATATCGACTATTCTTCCCTATAAGACTCATTTTAGTACTTATTTGCACCAGATCAGTCCATCAAATATTAATATAAATACTAATAATAAGACAGAAGGAATCTAAGGACTACTGACATAATATTAATAATGAAAGACCTATTGGCAATCAATCGGATTTCAATTGTTAATTAGAGTAATTAGTATTACTATTCAGTCAAGTTATTTTGAATATAGATCTATCTCTTCAATTACCCCTGGCCACGGGTACCATCATATCATCCTTTCGAACAATAGACATCGGGCATTAAGCTTCTTACTAAAGATTCACTATATCAAGGTCAACTTGTATCTTGATTGGTTAAATAATGCATTGTTATCAATCAAATAATAAGTATTATTTCCGTCAATTTGACCGTTTTAACCACTTATTACCCAATTTGCTCATTATTAATTTAATCAATACCTGGTCTTTTTAATAAGGAGACACTATATTTATATGGTCTATTGATAATCCAATAGTCCTATATAGAGTACTATACGAGTCCATTGACTAAGTCCTATCATTCTATCATAGAAACTATCATAGAAAGAACATAGAAATTTTCTCATATATCCCCTATGGAGAAGGCCCCCTCCATACAATATACGGTCAGCGTTTTTTCACACCATATACGACTCGGCCCTCTAGGGGTACGAATAGAATTTTTTACTCAAAAAGAGACGTAAATTTTACATGTAAAAGTTTTTTTTTGATGCTTTCTGGATTTCATCGACCCCCAAGCCGAAAAACCGTCAGAATAATTGTAATCACCAGGAGATTCATAATCTGCTCCAAACATTTCTCCAGAAATGGCGCTAATAGTTTTTTTTTTCATTTTAATTTTTTTTTTTTTTTTTTTTTTTCAAATTAAATCTATCCCTTTTTTTTATCTTTTTTGAAAAATCAAAAAAATAATAATAGAATCAATGAATAATAGAGATTCATTATTTCTTGTTTTTACTTTTTTTTTTCTTTTTTTTTCCTTTCTATATTTTTTTTTTTAACCCAAAAAGTTGAGATCCGAGAGACGGGATTTTTGATTTTTAGTATATTTTTTTTTTCTATCCATGAGATAAAGATAAAGGTATAAAAATCGATAATTACAAATCGTAGTTGTTTTTAGAAGTATGACCCAAGGTTTTTTGAAGACTCAAATATTTCAATAAAAAAATTTTTTATTTATTCATTTTTTTTTTTTTTTCGGACGAAAAGAGACGGCCCCGTCTCTCACATCTCAAAATCTTTTTTTTTTTATTTTTTTTTTTATTTAATTTTCTAATGAAAAGAGACGGGCCAATCCCTCCCCTCTCAAAAAATTTCTAATGAAAGGGATGGAAATTTTTACCTTTAGTAAAGTTGAGATATCTTTGTATGAGTTAAATTAAAAGAAAAAAAAATTTGATAATTATAATCCCCAATTACCTTTATATTGATGAGTTAGGTATTCCAACCTTTCGGACATTTTATTAAGATTTTTTTTTTCTTTTTTTTTCCATTTTTTTTTAATGAAAAGGGATGGCATTTCTTACTTTTAATGTACAAGTGATATCTTTTTATGAAAAAAAAATTGAAAAAAAAAAATTGATTATTATTACATGTTGTGATTTTTAGGATCCGAATCGAAAGACACTTTTTCTCTTTTTGATTTTAAAAACTTTTTTTTTTATTTTTTTTCTTACATTTTTTCTAATCAAAAGGGATGGAGTTTTGAACACCTTAAAGAGGACTGACGCCTATGAGTAAAAATCATAAAAAAGTTTGAATATAACTATTCCTATGAGGTTGTCATATTTATAGTCGTAATCTGGATTCAACTTTCTTCAATAATTACTTTTTTTTTCTAATGAAAAGAGACGGCGCCATCCCTTAGATCTCAAAATATTTTTTTTTTATTTTTTTTCTTTTTTTTTAGGTGGAGCCGATCAGTTCTCCCATCTCTTTGATCATAAAATCTAAGAAATTGGTCCACTGAAAAAAGTTTGGATCTATACAGTGAAAAAACTCGATTAGTTCAAGTATGACTTTTCGCTCACGTCAAATTACAAACTGTGTTAGTTTAGAGTTTCAAACTCGTACTCCTTCTTACAAAAAGTATTTTTTTTCCTTTTATTTTTTCTAATGAAAAGGGATGTAAATTTTTGATACATGAAAAGGACTGACGCCTATGAGTAAAAATCATAAAAAAGTTTGAATCTAACTATTCCTTGGAGTCCATTATATTTATAGTCGTAATCTGGATTCAACTTTTCTCAATAATTTTTTTTTTTTTTTCTAATGAAAAGAGACGGGCGCCATCCCTTTGATCTCAAAATATGAAAAATCATGAAAAAACGTTGTACACATGAATCAAAATCATCAAACATGAAAAACGAAAGTAATAATTAATTATTATCGTTCAAGGATTGATAATTGAAAGACAC
>Ga0123337_10006574_pt1 | contig 11069 bp, 7 predicted proteins | sample frozenSSSSmetaG_FD_89792 | JGI IMG/M metagenome (GOLD analysis project Ga0123337, IMG submission 89792) | Glacier valley bacterial and archeal communities from Borup Fiord, Nunavut, Canada, to study Microbial Dark Matter (Phase II) -... | ecosystem: Environmental > Aquatic > Freshwater > Ice >...
GCCGTTTCTCAACTGGTCGACGACAATCTTTCCCCACGCCGCCACCGGCAGCATCCTGCTGCTGGGGCTCGCCTTGATCCTCTGGTCGCGCGGTCGCCCCTCATGGTGGGTCGCCCCAGCGCTCGGGCTGATGCTCGGCTACAGCCTCACCATCGACCTTACTGCCGCCCCGGCCGTGGCGCTCCTCGGGCTCTATTACCTCTTCGGCGAGCGCGACCGTTTCTGGCAGCGCGCCATCGGCGCGACGCTCGGTGGACTTGCCGGGCTGATGCCGCTGTTTGTCTACAACGCCATGGTGTTCCACTCGCCCTTCAAGCTCGGCTATTCAGAGGTCGTCGGCTTTGCGGGGATGAAGGTCGGGCTGTTCGGGCTCACCTGGCCCGATCCGCTGGTGATCTGGGAGATCCTGTTCGGCCTGCGACGCGGTCTGCTGCCGCTGTCGCCGTTGCTCTTGCTGTTGCCGCTCGGCTGGTGGACGATGTGGAAGCGCCCGGAACTGCGCGGCGTGCTCGGCGTCAGCCTCGGCATTGCCGTCTGCTTCGTCCTGGTCAACGCCAGCTACTATTACTGGGACGGTGGTCCCCCCCCCGCCCCCCGCCACATCGTGGCAATCCTGCCGGCCCTCTCGATCGCCCTGGCGTTTGCCTGGCCGCAGGGCCTCCACCTCCGGGCCGTCGCGCTGCTCCTCCTCATCGTCAGCCTGTTCTTTTCGGCCGCCACACCGGCGATCGAACAGTTCGCTCCTGCTGGAGAACCGTTCCCGTTGTGGCATCCGACCCTCACCGGCATCTTTTCGGGGGGCGGTCTTGACGGGCTGATGCGGATGCTCCTGCCCTGGGTTGGCTTCGCCATCCTGCCGCTGCTGCGGGAGCGAGGTGCCGCGGGCAGGGTGCTTCCGCTACCTGAATCGGCATCTGAGTCGTCCCGGCAGGGCTGAAGCGCCACCTGAAGCGCCGCGTACTTATGCTTAACGAGTTGTGACCAAGCCACTGCCGGGGCTTGCAATTTGCGATCACGTTAACCCGTTAAGGTGCATTGTTAGGGTCTGATTAACGAATTGGCGACTAATACTGGTCTCACACGCCACCCATGGGGCCCTCGATGACCATCAATCTCACCATCCCCGATATTCAAGAACTGAAGCCGCGGATCACCGTATTCGGTGTTGGCGGAGCAGGGGGTAACGCGGTCAATAACATGATCGCTTCCGGCCTCTCCGGGGTGGACTTCGTCTGCGCCAATACCGATGCTCAGGCGCTCGCCTTGTCCAGCGCCCAGCGCATTATCCAGCTGGGTGTTTCGGTTACCGAAGGCCTCGGCGCCGGCTCGCACCCCGAAGTCGGCCGCGCCGCTGCCGAAGAGAGCTACGACGAGATTAACGATCATCTGTCGGGCGCCCACATGGTGTTCATCACCGCCGGCATGGGCGGCGGCACCGGCACCGGTGCTGCTCCCGTAGTGGCCCGTGCGGCCCGCGAGCAGGGTATCCTGACCGTCGGTGTCGTCACCAAGCCCTTCACCTTCGAAGGCAATCGCCGGGCCCGCCTCGCCGAGGATGGGATCGACGAGTTGCACCGGCATGTCGATACGCTGATCGTCATCCCGAACCAGAATCTCTTCCGTGTCGCCAACGAGAAGACCACCTTCGCGGACGCCTTCAAGATGGCGGACCAGGTGCTCTATTCGGGCGTCGCGTGCATCACTGACCTGATGGTCAAGGAAGGGCTCATCAATCTCGACTTTGCCGACGTCCGCGCCGTGATGCGTGGCATGGGCAAGGCGATGATGGGGACAGGCGAAGCCTCGGGCGACGATCGTGCCCGTCATGCGGCAGAAGCCGCAATCGCCAACCCGCTGCTCGACGATGTGTCGATGCACGGCGCGCGCGGCCTGCTGATCTCGATCACCGGCGGTCCGGACCTTACCCTGTACGAGGTCGACGAAGCCGCGAGCCGGATTCGCGAGGAAGTCGATCCGGACTGCAACATCATCCTCGGCGCTACCTACGACCCGGACATGAGCGGGACGATCCGTGTCTCGGTGGTCGCTACCGGCACCGACGCCACCATGGTGCAGGCTCTTGAGCCGATGAAGGCCAACCCGACTCGCGTGCCGCTGCAGGCCGCGGTGCTGCGTCAGGCCGCTCAGGAGCGCCAGCAGGCACCTGCTCCGGTGATGCAGCAGCTTGAGCATCAGTACGAGCCCGTCATGGAGCACGAGCCCGAACTCGAGACTCAGGTGCAGGCTGCTGTCGCCGAGGCGATCAGCCACGAGCAGAGCTATGGCTACCAGCAGGAAGACGACGACGGCATCACCGTCGAGCCCTACATCCCGCACACTGCGCCGCACCAGCATCTCGAAGAGGCGCCGCGCATCATCGATGCGCCGATTCCGAGCGTCTACGTACCCTCTTCGGCCGAGCGTCCGGACGTTCAGCGCCGCATGCCACGGACCGAAGAGCTCCCTGCTGTTGCTCGCCGGTCACTCAACGAACAAGAAAAGCAGGTCGAAGAGCCCCGGAATGCCCGCGCTCTGTTCAAGCGCCTCGCTTCGAATGTCGGGTTGAACCTCAAGTCGAACGAGCCGGCGCGCCCGGTTCAGCACACCGAACCGTCCGCCGATGACGCGGCGGCCCGCAGCGCCATCGAGGCCGGAGCCTCCCGGAATCCGCGTGTTTCCGGCGCACCAGAAGGTGCTCGCGGCTCCCTCGACCCGAACGGCCGGCAGCAGCCGCCCGCCGCTCAGAAAGAGCATATCGAGATCCCGTCGTTCCTCAGGAAACACGGGTAAGGAGCGCGGGGTAACCCGTAGTTCGCCTGTCCCGGTGCGGCTTCCGCGCCGGGATTTTATTGTCTATGACTGCTTCGGGTTGTGGACGGGGCTGGAGTCGCTAGAGCATGAATAAACTTTCGACGCGGCAGCGGACCTTGGCCGATGCCCTCGAATTCAGCGGTTTCGGCGTCCACTCCGGCGCTCCTGTGACCCTCGTGCTTGAGCCGGCTGCTCCCGACTCGGGCTATACCATCACCCGCATCCTCGATGACGGCCGCAAGCATGGCCCCGTGCCGGTGCATTTCTCCCGCGTGACCCGCACAACACTGTGCACCACTATCGACCTGGGCGACTCGGTTTCGGTCGCCACAGTCGAGCATGTGGTCTCCGCGCTCTCCGGCCTTGGCGTTGACAACGCGCATATCGTGCTCAATGGCCCCGAATGCCCGATCCTCGATGGCAGCGCCTGGCCGTTCGTCGAGGCGATCATGGATGTTGGGCTCAATATCCAGCCGGCCGCCCGCCGCTACATCAAGATCGTCCGCCAGGTGCTGGTCCGGAACAACGAGGCCTCGGCGGCGCTCGAGCCCTATAACGGCCGCCTCTTCGACCTCGAGATCGACTTCGACAGCCGTGTCATCGGCCGGCAGCGCATGATCTTCGACTGGACGCCGCGCAAGTATTACGAGGACGTGTCGCGCGCCCGCACCTTTGGCTTCGTCCGCGACGCCAAGATTCTCCGGCAGGCCGGCTACGCGCTCGGCTCGTCGATGGAAAATTCCATCACCGTGCACGAGGATCGCATCCTCAACCCCGGTGGCCTGCGCTACGAAGACGAGTTCGTCCGCCACAAGCTGCTCGACGCCATTGGTGACCTGGCGCTGTGCGGCCTGCCGATCTACGGACGCTTCCGCTCCTACAAGGGCGGCCACGCGCTCAACGCGCTGGTGCTGCACGGGCTGTTCTCGTCGGAGGCCAACTACGAGGTCGTCACGGCCGACGAACTGCCCTACGCGTTCGATGGTCTCGACGATATGCCCGAGGGCATCAACGTTCGGCCGTATCTGCGGTCGGTCGGCTAACTTCCCGCCACAGTTTTGAACTTATTTGCCGGTAGTTGGCCCTGATAGTTCAGGGCATTGAGTTCAGGGAATGGGGCCGCTTGTGACCATCAGTCAGCACATTGGTTTTTCGCGCCAGTTGGTACGCCTCGCAGGCGTCACCGCCATGGTGGTGCTGCTTGCGGGCTGCAATCTGTTCGGCCAGCCGAAGATCAAGGAAGAGGCGATCGTTCCGCCTGATACACTGTACCAGCAGGCGCTCAGCGAAATGGACGCGCAGCGTTACGCTACCGCCGTCACCACGCTCGAAAAGCTGGAACGCCAGCATCCCTACTCGGAGTTCAACGAGAAGGCGAAACTGATGGAGGTGTTCGCGAACTACCGAATCGGCAAGTTCGACGAGGCGATCATGGCGGCTGATCGCTACATGGCGCTTTACCCTGGCTCCAAGGAGACGGCCTACGTCCTTTACCTCAAGGGCAACTCGTATTTCGGGCAGATCAAGGACATCACCCGCGACCAGAAGATCTCGCAGGAAGCCAACGAGACCTACGCACTGCTGATCTCCAACTATCCCGACAGCGACTACGCCAAGGATGCCAAGGACAAGCTGACCATTGGCGTCGATCAGCTGGCTGGCAAGGAAATGTCGGTCGGTCGCTACTATCTCGGCCAGGGCCAGTACGCCGCCGCCATCAACCGCTTCAGGGTAGTGGCGGAGCAGTTCCAGACGTCGACTCATATCGAGGAAGCGCTGTACCGACTCACAGAGGCCAACCTGGCGCTGGGTCTCACCAGCGAAGCGGCAACCGCTGCCGCGGTTCTCGGGCACAACTATCCGCAGTCGCGCTGGTACAAGCAGTCCTATGACCTGCTCGCCAAGCAGGGCGTGAAGCCCGAAATCAACCAGGGCTCCAGCCTCGCCAAGCTGCAACAGGGCTGAACCAACAGGATTTGTTTCTTGTTTGTTCTCTCCGGTCGAGCTAATTTACCGCCGCGATCCGAATGGTTCGCGGCGGTTGTCGTTTCTGGGCGCTATCCGGTTCGGAGAGGCGACAGGTAAACTCGAGGGCTGATGATGCTCAGCGCGCTTTCGGTTCGCAATATCGTGCTGATCGACCAGCTCGACCTGACCCTCGACGCCGGCCTTACGGCGCTCACCGGCGAAACCGGGGCGGGCAAATCCATCCTCCTCGATGCGCTCACGCTGGCCCTCGGTGGCCGCGGCGATGCTTCGCTCGTCCGGGCAGGGGCCGAATCGGGGCAGGTGGTCGCGGTGCTGCAACTGCCGCGCGAGCATCCGGCACGCGAAGCGCTGCGCGAGAACGCCATCACCGACGACGAGGACATCATCCTGCGCCGGGTGCAGTTCCCGGACGGCCGCACTCGCGCCTTCATCAACGACCAGCCGGTGTCGGCAGGCCTGCTGCAGGCGATCGGTTCGCTGGTGGTCGAAATCCACGGCCAGCATGATGATCGAGCGCTCGTCGATGTTGCCACGCACCGCGCCGCGCTCGACACGTTCGGCGGCCACGAGTCGATGACCGGCGCCGTCTACGCCGCCTATGAGACGCTGGTCGAGGCCAATGCCGCCGTCGAAGGCCAGCGCGCCCTGATCGCCGAGGCAGCGGCCAAGGAAGACTATGCTCGCCATACCGTCGAGGAACTCCGCGAACTCGGCCTCGAACTGGGCGAGGAGGACATTCTCGCCGAGCGCCGCCAGCGCCTGATGACGTTGGAGAAGGCCGCCGAGGAAGTCCGTGACGCCGATGAAATCCTCAACGGCCCGATGGCGCCCGGACCGTCGCTGGCGAGCCTGATGCGCCGCCTGTCGCGCAAGGCCGAATCGGGCGCCGCGATCTTCCAGCCGATCGTCGATGCCCTCGACGCCACGCTGATCTCGCTCGACACCACCGCCGACGCGCTCGAAGCGCTGAAGCGCGACATGGCCTTCGACCCCGCCGACCTCGATCGCGTGGAGGAGCGACTGTTCGCGCTCCGCGCCATGGCGCGGAAGCACCACACCACGGTCGATGGCCTCGTCGAGGTGCAGGTCCGCTACCAGTCGGACCTCGATCGCCTGACCACCGGCGAGGCGTCGCTGAAGGACCTCGAAACCAAGGCCGTGGCGGCGCGCGACGCCTACACGAAGGCGGCCGAGAAGCTCAGCGCGGCGCGCGAGAAGGCCGCCGCGCAGCTCGGCAAGGCGGTCGGCAAGGAACTGCCCGACCTGAAGCTCGGCGCTGCCCGCTTCATCGTTGACCTGCAGGTGGATACCAGGCGTTTGTCCGCCTCCGGCTACGACCAGGTCGCCTTCCACGTGCAGACCAACCCCGGCACCCTCGCCGGCCCGCTGCTCAAGGTCGCCTCGGGCGGCGAGCTCAGCCGCTTCCTCCTGGCACTGAAGGTGGTGCTGGCCGATCGCGGCTCCGCCCCGGTGCTGATCTTCGACGAGATTGATACCGGCGTCGGTGGCGCGGTCGCCGACGCCATCGGCCGCCGCCTCGGCCGGCTGTCGCAGAAGGTGCAGGTGCTTACCGTCACCCACGCGCCGCAGGTCGCCGCCCGCGCCCGGAGCCACCTGCTGATCGAGAAGCAGGCGATAGAGGAGGGCGCCTTCGTCCGCACCCATGTCCGCCGCCTCGAGGGCAAGCCGCGGCAGGAAGAGGTGGCGCGCATGCTCTCAGGCGCTAAAGTCACCGACGAGGCCCGCGCCGCGGCCGGAAAGTTGATTTCGGAGGTATTGTGAGCATCGACGGACGCGAGATCGAAGGCCTCAGCGAAGCCGAGGCCAAGGCCGAGCTCGACCGGCTGCACGAGGCCCTGAGCGCCGCCGACCGCGCCTATTTCGAGAACGACGCCCCCGACATCACCGACGCCGCCTACGACGCGATGAAGCGCGAGTACCAGGCGATCGAGACCGCCTTTCCGCAGCTGAAGCGCGATGATTCGCTGTCCGACAAGGTCGCCGGCGCCCCAGTCGAAGGCTTCGCCAAGGTCCGCCACGCCATCCCGATGCTCAGCCTCGGCAAGGCCTACACCGACGAGGACGTCGTCGATTTCATCGAGCGCGGCCGCCGCTTCTTCGAGCGCGACAAGGACCTCGAACTCGCCTTCACCGCCGAGCCCAAGATCGACGGCCTATCCGCTTCGCTCCGCTACGAGAACGGCGTCTTTGTCCAGGGCGCCACTCGTGGCGACGGCACCGTCGGCGAGGACATCACCGCCAACCTCAGGACCATCAAGGACATCCCGCAAAAGCTGCACGGCTCGGGCTGGCCCAGGAGTATCGAGATCCGTGGCGAGGTCTACATGACCTATGCCGAGTTCGAGGCGCTGAAGGCTCGCTCCGCCGCCGTCGGCGGTCAGGAGTACGTCAACCCGCGCAACACCGCCGCCGGCTCGCTGCGACAGAAGGATTCCTCGGTCACCGCCAGCCGCAACTTGCGCTTTTTCGCCTATGCCTGGGGCGCCACCACCGAGGACCCGGCGCCCACGCAGTACGAGGCGGTGCAGAAATTCGGCGAGTGGGGGTTCGAGATCAGCCCCTGGATGGTGCGCGCCAAGACCGTCGAAGAGCTGATCGCGCAGTACAAGGCGATCGAAGAGAAGCGCTCCTCGCTCGGCTACGACATCGACGGCGTCGTCTACAAGCTCGACCGCCTCGACCTGCAGCGCCGCTGGGGCTTTTCGAGCGGCGAGCCGCGCTGGGCCGTGGCCCACAAATTCCCCGCCGAGCAGGCGATGACCACCGTGCAGCGCATCGATATCCAGGTCGGCCGCACCGGCACGCTGGCGCCGGTGGCCCGCCTGGCCCCGGTCAGCGTCGGCGGCGTGGTGGTCGAAAACGTCACGCTCCACAACGAGGACTACATCGCGGGCATCGATAGTACCGGCATGCCGATCCGCGGCGACGAGCCGATCGATGTCCGCATCGGCGATACGGTGGTGATCCAGCGCGCCGGTGATGTGATCCCGCAGATCGTCCGCGTCATCCTCGACAAGCGCCCGGCCGATGCCGTGCCCTACGAGTTCCCGCACACCTGCCCGGTCTGCGGCTCGCCCGCGACGCGCGAGCTCAACGAGAAGACCGGCAAGGAAGATTCCCGCCGCCGCTGCACCGGCGAGCTGATCTGCGCCGCCCAGGCCATCGAACGTCTCCGTCACTTCGTGTCGCGCGGCGCCATGGATATCGAAGGGCTGGGGGCCGAGAACATCGACCTGTTCTTCAACTCCGGCCTCGTCAAGACCGCCGCCGACATCTTCACGCTCAAGGACCGCCGCGCGCACGTGCAGCAGGCTCTGTTCGAGCGCCGTGAGACTCAGGCCCGCCAGCGCGAGGCGGCCAAGGGGATCTCACGCAAGAAGGTGCTCACCGCCGAGGAGCGCACCTACGAGGGCCTCGACAAGCTGTTCGCCGCCATCGACGCGCGCCGCGAGCCCGAACTCGACCGCTTCATCTTCGCGCTCGGTATCCGCCACATCGGCGAAACCACCGCCGCCGCGCTGGCCAAGAACTTCGGCACCATCGAGCGGGTGATCGAGGTCGGCAAGGACGTCGCGGCGCACCCGGACGACCCGGCCTCGGTGTTTCCGTCGATCGACGGCATCGGCGGCACGGTGATCGAGGCGCTGAGCGACTTCTTCGGCAACATCCAGAACGACGAGGTGCTCGACCGGCTTCTCGCCGAGGTGCGCCCCAAGCCCTATGTGCTGAGCGTTTCCGCCACGTCCGAAGTGGTCGGGAAGACCGTGGTGTTCACCGGCAGCCTCGAGAAGCTCACCCGCGGCGAGGCCAAGGCCATGGCCGAGCGGCTGGGTGCCAAAGTGGCGGGCTCGGTATCGAAGAACACTGACATTGTCGTGGCGGGTCCGGGCGCCGGCAGCAAATTAAAGCAGGCGACGGAACTGGGGCTCATGGTATTGACCGAAGACGAGTGGCTGGAGATGGCCGCGAAATAGTTCCGATCCTGGAGAAAACTGATGCTGAGGCTGACGATTGCAATAATGGCCACCGCCCTTAGCCTCCCGGCACTAGCGGGAGAAGGCGCTGACATCACGCTCCGCCACCTCGACGCTGGCACCGCCGAGGCCGGCATCGCAGAGCTCGGCGATCGGTCGGATGCCGAATCCCGCTTCGGCAAGGGCATGCTGCAATTCACCAGCGCCATCGAGCACCTGGGGCAGGGGCTCTACCGTTATGGCTTTGCGCCGAACTGGGGTGCGAACGTTCGCAGCCAGATGCTGATTCCGGTGCCGGTGAACCCGAGTCCGGAGCCGCTCGATTACGGCAAGCTGCGCGCCCTGTTCGAGGCGCTCGTCACCGAAATGGATGTCGCACAGAAGATCCTGCGCGAAGCCGGCGTGGCCGGCGACTACGTCGTGCCGCTCGATGTGATGAAGGTGGGCCTCGACCTCGATGGCGACGGCGTCAGTGCGCCGGGCGAGAACATCGGAGCCGTCATGGGTGCGGCGATGGGCGCCGGCGGCCGCGCAGCCGAGATGCAGTCGCTGACCTTCGGCCTTGACCGCGCCGATGCCATCTGGCTTGCCGGCTACGCCAACATCGTTGCCATGCAGGCCGACTTCCTGCTCGCCCACGATTTTCACGAACTTTTCGAGGCGACGTTCCATCGGTTGTTCCCATCCGCTGGCCTGCCTCTCGCAGCCCACATCAAGGGGCAGCGCCCGGCCAAGGCCGGGTACGAGCTGTTCGACAGCGATACCGAAATCGCTATCCTCGATCTGGTTGCCGCCATTCACACAATCGACTGGCCGGTGGTCGAGCCCGACCGGTTGAGGCGGGTGCGCGAGCGGTTGCTGACGCTCACCGCCCTGTCGCGGCAGAACTGGGCCGCGATCATGGCCGAAACCGACAACGACCGCGAACTGCTGCCTAACTCCAGCCAGCAGGCGGTGGTCGGCCGTGCCACCGTCACCGCCGAGCAGATCGAGGCCTGGCAGTCGACGCTCGATACTGTCGACCAAATCCTCGACGGTAAGCTGCTGTTGCCGCACTGGCGCTTCGACAAGGGTTTCGATGTGCGCACTTATTTCGAGACGGCGACCCAGACTGATCTCGTCATGCTCGTTACCGGGTACGACGCACTGCCGTTCATCAAGGATGGGCCGATCGCCAACGAGGATTCCTTCCGCGCACTGAACCTCGCCTTCGGTGGCAACTGGCCCGGCTATGCATTGTGGTTCAACTGAAGCGCGTATCAGGCTCAATACAGGTGCGGTCGGCGATAGCTGGCACAACCAGATCACCACGATTCTCCGAGAGACCCATGCGCTACATTACCTTACTCGCCCTCGCCCTGCTGGGCACGCCGCTGGCCACATCGGCCTTCGCCGTGGACTATGCCGACCCCAAGGCGCTTGTCGAAGCGTTCTATGCTGGCTACCAGCCGCCGAACGAGTTTCCGCCTGACCAGGCGCCGCTGCTCTCGGAACGGCTCAACAGGCTCTACGAGGCGGACGCTAGGGAAGCTGATGGCGACATCGGACGCATCGATTTCGACCCGTTCGTGAATGCCCAGGATTATCAGCTTGGCAAGCTGGAGATCGGTGATCCCTACCTCGCCGGCGGCAAGGCCGTGGTGCGCGTCAGCTTCGAGAACATGGGCACCCCTAACGAACTCGGCGTGCTGCTGGTGAAGGAAGGCGGCGGCTGGAAGATCGACGACGTCTGGAACGCCGACACCGAATACGGCTACGACCTGCTCGACATCCTGCAGGCGCCGATGCCTTGATTGTGGCGCGGCGCCGCCCATCTTCGGCCCTGAGGGCCCGCTAGAGCGAGCCTGTAAACACGCGGGGGCGGCAAATGCGTCAACTCATCATCGGATTGCTTCTCGCACTCGGGCTCGCCGGGGCCACGCAGGCCTATGACGATCCTAAGGCGTTGCTTGATACCATCTACGCTCCCTACACGGCCGGCCAGACGCCGGGTGACCGCGAACAGTACTATTCGGCGCGGCTCAGGGGCTTTTACGCCGCCAACCTTGAGCGCCGCGCCATCGATATCAAGACGGGCGCCGAGGTCGATCCCAACGCACCAAACCTCGTCGGCTTCGACCCGTTCATCGAGGGCGACCACGCACTACTGCTCGATCTCTCGATCAGCACGCCGGTTGTGCAGGGCGACCGGGCGCTGAGCACGGTCACCTTCCACAATTTCGACCACACCAGCCTCCTCGCCATCACCATGAAGCGCGAGCAGGATGGCTGGAA
>Ga0123337_10006577_pt1 | contig 11066 bp, 7 predicted proteins | sample frozenSSSSmetaG_FD_89792 | JGI IMG/M metagenome (GOLD analysis project Ga0123337, IMG submission 89792) | Glacier valley bacterial and archeal communities from Borup Fiord, Nunavut, Canada, to study Microbial Dark Matter (Phase II) -... | ecosystem: Environmental > Aquatic > Freshwater > Ice >...
CTCCCTCGAAAATGTTTTCAATCAATTGTATGCGGTTCTGAAAATGATTGATGGCGATGATAAAATGATAAAATGCGTAATGTACTTCAGGAATCGCGTATGCCGGGTTCACGGGATTATTGAACCTGATGGTCTCGAAGTATTGAACACCATCGTAACTGACATAGCCAAAAAATCCGTTGGCAGGAAGTTCAGGTAAATGGTGTTCCGGGGTAAAGCAACCGAAAAATTCCTCCATCTCATCCGCTAGCTGTCCGTTTTTAATGATTTGTCCCGTTTCTGTTGCTCCGTCGGGGTATTTTTTCGTGGTCTTGAATTGTTCGACCTCGATGGATGCTTCCGGTTTAAGGCAAATAAACGAATAACTGTTTTCGAGACTATGATGATCGGAACTTTCGAGCAACAGCGCATTGGGAAAGATATCCCGCATCTTAAGGTAAACACTCACTGGCGTTACGGTATCTGCAAGAATCTCAATGACATTGGTTTTAAACTTGTAATTTTTCATATCCGGGTATTGATTTATAAATTTTTGTAAAAAAAACGGCTTATCGTGATCCGATAAGCCGTTTTCGCCCTGCATAGGGAGATACGAAGGTTATCCTTTCACGTTTGTAAAAAGTAATCCTGCCAACGCCATGACCAATTATTTTGAGTTATACGCTTCATTGCTTTAAAAGTTATTTTATTAATATTGAAAATGTTGAGTATAAAAAAACCGGCTTACCTGTTGTAACAGGTAAGCCGGTTGAGTATTTTTAAAAAATACAATATGGCTTCACCTCTTACAGAGGAAAGTGTTGCCCCACCAAAGCCATATTGATTTAAATGTCGTCATTTTCTAAATTCGTTTGATGCAAAGGAAAACAAATTTTGCGAATTCAACAATAATCGGGCATTTTTTCTCAATAAAAAATAATTTGAAAATAATTTGAAAATAATGGTCAAAAACGGGTAACAATTTTTCAGCGATTACTACTAAGCAGTATAAAAGTTAAAACTGAACGATTGAAAAATAGCGTAATCTGTTTAACCCAAAATTTTCTGGTGTAAACTAACTCGTTTAAGTTCTTAAAATTTATAGAGTCGTTCTTTGATAACAGGGATTGAAAATTAGAATGTGCCGGCAGGCTGAAATTTTTAAATCAAAGCTGTCCTGATTGGTCAGGATTAATTTTAGCTGATCGGCTCTTTGAATTAGGCATCTTTGTATTACATATAATTTTGCACAATAAATGTTTCTATTTTTTAAAATAAACTATATTTGTTTTTCAAAAATGTCTTTACTAAATGCTTAGCTTTGTGCGATTAAAGATATGGCATAAACTCTGATTATTTTGTCCCAAATGAAAAAATATACCGATCAGGAAATTATTCAAGGCTTAAAATCCGGCGAATCGTACGTCGTGAAATACCTTGCCAAGGATTACCTTCCTGTGATCAGGTATTATATATCTAAAAACAATGGTAATGAAGAAGATGCGAAAGATATTTTTCAGGATGCATTGTATATTATCATCGAAAAAATTCACAATAATGAATTTGTCCTTCAGGGAACTTTAACAACTTACCTGTTTGCGATCTGTAAAAATTTGTGGCTGATAGCCCTTGACAGGCAGAAAGCTGCAAAAAATTATGAACTGCGCCGGTTAGCAGATCACATGGATAGTGATTTTACAGAAGCAGGAGACCGGGTTTTCTATGAGAATATTTTCAGAGAGTGTTTTGAGGAAATGGACCAGGTGTCACAGAAAATTCTCAAAATGTACTGGATGGAAATCTCTCCTTCTGAGATTGCCGATAAACTGCGATATAGCTATGGTTATGTCCGAAAAAAGAAAAGTGAATGCATGAAAGAATTAAAAGAACGAATAATCGCTCATCCTGATTTTAATGAACTGGAAAAAAACCTAAATATTAAACAACCAATCAGCAAATATTATGAATAACTATACCGACATAATACTGAAGTATCGCCTGGGTGAAATGACGATCGCCGAAAGAAAGGAGTTTAACCATATGCTCGCTCTCAATGTGAAATTGAGAAAGGAATTTGTATTCCAGGAGAAGCTCGATAAATCAATGAAAAAGACTTTATTACTCGAAGTCGTTGAGAGTGATCCCTACCTGATTAAGGCGGAAATCCTTGCCTGTAAGGATATTGATAACTACGTGAATAAACCTGGAAAAGCGAGTGGCAATTCCAATTCAGCATCGGATGTTGAAACTGAGGTTGAATTACGAAAAAAGATAGCAAAAGCTCAAGTTGAAATGGTGCTCTCCGGCATCGATGATATTTCGGAAGTTTGGGTCAGACATTTCGAAGAGCGCAAATCTTCTATCCGTCAGGATCGTGCCGCTCAGCAGATCATCCAATATGTTAAGAAATCGGAACCTTTCAACGAAAAGGTTATTCAAATGCCATCTTTTAGTCACCGGATAACCAGAAAAATTGTTTTCCAGGCGGCTGCAGCTGTTTTCGTGCTTTCACTATTGCTGTTCAAAGCACTAACGCCATCATTTTCAGGTGACGCTGTATATAAACGCTATTATGAGCCACTCGAAACAAATTCATTTAGTGTGAGGAGTACGACCCAGGATGTCGACCTCAAATTTCAGGAGGGTGTCGATGAATATATATCAGGAAATTATGCAAAGGCAGATGTCGCATTTAATGATTCACGAAAAATGAACAATAACTCAGCCGAAGTGCTTCTCTACGCTGGTCTTAACAAAATGGGACAGAGTAATTTCACGGGAGCCATAAGTTTATTTACCGATCTTCTTACCAATGCTGATCAATTTGTTCCTGAAGCTCAATGGTACCTGGGATTGTGCTATATTAAAACAGGTGAGAACCTGAAAGCGCGTTCTTTAATGGAAACATTGTCCGAAACCGATGGTCTTTACAAGAAAAAAGCTCAGCTGATTCTCAAAAATCTTAAATAGTAAATTACGATAAGGGTAAGAATTATAGCAATAAGCGTAATGATTACCCATGTCGTTTTCCACCAAATCATCTTAACTGCCGAAACATCTCCCATCAATGTGTATGCCGCCCAATATCGGGGACTTACAAATGACGGGGAGGTGTTGTTAATATAGTCAAGCTTAGCCTGCCTTAGTGCGGTACTCTTGAGTTTTCCCTGCGAAAGATATTTATAAAAACTCCTCATTATTTTTGAGCCTGCAACATCTTCAACTGGCCAGAGCGTTTCAACTACCGAAGGAACGCCTGCCAGGATGAAATTCCGCGCAAGGCTCATCAATCCTTCCCCGATGTAAAGCTTGCCACTCCCGGTGTTGCACGCACTCAAAACTACCATGGGTGAGTTAATACTCATTTGCCCGATTTCATAATTATACAGCTTATAATTTCCGGGGCTATTGACATCGGGTGAGAAAATTAAACTGGATGAGCCTGCCTGGCTTGTGTCCAACTCGGCATGCATAGCAAGATGAAGAATGGCACCGCTGTTTATACCCGATCTGAAATTTGTTATCGTAGCCTGATCCGCTTTTAGAACGGTTCCATTAAAATCATTTAGAATACCTTCTATTTCGAGACTGTTAGAGGTCAGTGTTTTATATTTTTCACCCACTGCGAATCCCTTATTCGTATAATCGGGAGCAAACCCCATTACTTCTGGCCGGATTTCAGCTTTCGACAGGTTGCTCCATAAGGTATTGGTCGAATAGCCATACGAGATGGAGTATTCGCGGATAAGATAGGCTAAACCGGCATAATTCATCTTCTTTTTTTTGTCCGGGGAAGTTATAAAAGCATCGAACGGCAAAAAGGAGATCTCATCGTCCGGGATAATGATCAGTTCTTTTCCGGTGAAATATTTCTCGAGGGGCTGCACCAAAACAGTGTAAGCTTCAAAAAGCCGCTGATTCATTTGGTTGTAATTCTCAATGTTGTTGTTTCGGGTGAGCTGATTGCTTAATTGTGCCTTTAACCCCAAAAAATTGGCTGACATTGTGCTGTCGATTAATTCGGTATGACACACCAGGTCTTTTGTTGTAATCACGAAAGCGTACAACTTCCGTTTACCCATCTCATCTTTTTCGGAGATTAAATACTCAATTAAACTTTCATCCGGTTTTAAATTCTCCTGTATGGTTTCGATCGCTACAATATTCCCTTTTTTTAGTTTGTCGGTAAACCGGGGATAGTTTTGTTCTATTGTGCCGGTTGTTTTCTCAAGGACCCTGTTCAGGTCAAACTGCTGATCCTTCCAGTAAGCCATTTTGGCAGTATCAGGTAAAGGCATTGACGATTCATTTTTGACAAGTGCATTGTAAGCTGCAATATCGCGTTGCAGTTCCTTCTCCTTGTTTCGCAGTGAATCGGGTATCCCGGTATTGCTGAACGATTTGTTCCTGGCAATTTCGTATTTAAGCTCATTGGCCTTGCATTGCTGGGTTGTTTGATAAGCAAGTTGCAGGTAGCTCCTTTCACCGGTCAGCTCGTAAAGTTTCATGGCCGATTCAATTGAGGCAACAAATACATCCTTTTGTTTCTCATTAAAAATCAGCCGTGTTTCTTCATCCTGGTAATCAACGCGGATCGTATTGGTCATCTCAATGGCCAGGTTGATGGTGCCCAGGCTTAAAGAAAGATAATTGATTTTGCTCTTTTTATCCGTTGTTTCGTCAGCCAGAATTGTTAAAACTTCGGCCTTTCGGCTCAATACCCTTAATTGCCACAAATTGAGGGAAATATCTGTAATTGAAGGATTCGCCTCTATTTTTTGGTTGTTAAAATCTTTGGACCCTGAAACCAATGCTTTTTGATAATAAACTAACGCTTTTTGAAAATCCTTGATGATCCGGTAATAGTCACCCATCATTTGGTAGAAGTTCGATGTTATCTGATTCCTCTCACCAAAATTTTTTAAGTTGATATCTATTCCTTTTTGAATAATAATTAATGCTCTGGCATTTTCTTTTATTGACAATAGAAAATAAGCGTATTCAAGGTAAATATTGACCATATTTGCAGAGAAACTCCTGTTTTCTGCCTCTGTCTGCATGATGCTAAGGCTAAAGTATTTATCTGCCAGAATTTTATTCCCTATTTTTACATAGGTCTTTGCTAGGTAGAGATTAACATAGTCTTTGCCGGGCAAGTTATACTTGTCTTTTAAGGAGATACTCTTATTAAATACAAATAAAGCCTGGTCAAAATCGTTTAGTTGACTATAGATGATTCCTGCATTGAGATAGAGTGAAGAATTGGTTTGTTGTTTAAATTGCGAAGTTCCATTGCTCCCAGAGACTGACCTGATTGCTTTTTCGGCGTATTCCAATGCTTTATTAAAATCTCCCTTCATTGAGTAAATATTCGCCTTGTTACCATAAATACTAACAAGGAAAGAAGTGTTGTCGAAATCATTATTAAGGTAAATAAATTCGGCTGTGTCGGAGTAATTAAGCGCAAGATCATACTGGCCAAGGTTTTTGTGCAGGATCCCCAGGTTATTATTAATCCCCAGCTTCTCCTTTGGTGTTAACGGGATTCCGGATATAAGGAGTTCAGATAAACAATTGACGGCTTCTTTCAGACGGCCTGCTTTCACCAACGTGTTATATTCTGTAAGGACAGATTTTACACGATCAGCATAATTCTCCGTGGCCATCAAAGCCAGACTTAGGACACTGAAAAACAATATATAAAAAAACTTCATGACCGTCATTACCAGAGATAGATTTGTCCCTTTTTTCCTCCGGCAAGATAAGAATTTCCTGAATACAAAAAAGGCTGTATCATGAATTCGGATACAACCTGTTTAATTATTATGTGTGAATGAAATTGTCTGCCAGGCAGCCAATTTTATTATTTTATCAATTATAATGGTTTTTTCAACAACGGAAGTTTTTGTTTCGAATAATCGGTGGTACTGCTCGCGCTCATCTTCAGCAAATCAATTGGAAAATCCTCGCCTCCAGTTGGGGGAATTGGAGGAATCTCGCCGCCTCTTAAATTGATCATTTCATTGTTGGTCAGGCTTTTGAACTGACATTCGGTACCGTTGCTTATTGCGAAAATTGAAGATTTGCTTTTCATCGTAATTTAGTATTTTAGATTAATATATACATTAATAGGAAATGGTACTAATTTGTTACCCGAAAATCGGAATTATTTTTAATTTATTTTTTAAACGGTCCCTGAGGGTGCTTATGAAACTATATTTACAGTACTTTTACAACCCGGGAATTTAAACATTTCCAGGCATTTTGGCCAGCAGACCAGATTCTGTTTATTGTCCTAACTTCACGCGAATTTAATTTTATCGGGTTAATTATGCAATTCCCTTTTTTCAAGCAACTTGATGCCATGGATTGCGGGCCTACTTGCTTGCGAATGGTAGCCCGATACTATGGTCGCAGTTATTCGTTGCAGCAGGTACGGCGTCTTACGCATTCGGCAAGAGAAGGTGTATCAATGCTTAGTCTGAGCGAGGCTTCCGAAAACCTGGGCTTCCGTTCACGGGGAGTACGGCTGACCTGGGAACAATTGAGGGATGAGGTTCCGCTGCCATGCATCATCCACTGGAATCAGAATCATTTTGTTGTGGTCACGGAGATCTCGCGTAAAAGCAGGTTCTCTCTTTTTTCGAAACGGAAAGAACGGGGCGATTTTGTGCACGTTGCCGATCCGGCCCATGGGTTGTTAAAATACGATAGGCCGGAGTTTTTAAAATGCTGGTCGGGCCAGGGAAATGAGGGGATGGCATTACTGCTCGAACCTTCACCCGCTTTTTATAATGAGGAACCCGAAAAACATTCGACAAGCCATTATACTTATTTGCTGAATTATTTGCGTCCTTATCGGAAATTTATCATCCAGTTGCTCCTCGGGATGTTGACGGGAAGTTTTGTAAGCATGATTTTTCCGTTCCTGACCCAATCCATAGTCGATTACGGAATCGGGAACAGTGACATCAATTTTATCGGGATGGTATTGGTAGCCCAGTTGGTTTTGACTTTTGGTCAGACGGCTAATGAGATGATCCGTAACTGGATCATGCTGCATGTAACAACGAGGGTAAGTATTTCACTGATTTCCGATTTCCTGATTAAACTAATGCGGTTACCCATTTCCTATTTCGATTCCCGGATGATCGGGGACATCATGCAGCGAATGGGTGATCACAGCCGGATTCAGACCTTCCTGACCTCCTCGCTTGTTAATATTTTGTTTGCGGCCATCACCCTGGTAATCTATACCGTGATCATGGCCAGCTATCACCCTGGAATTTTACTTGTGTTTTTTGTAGGGAGCATTTTGTATATCGGATGGGTATTGCTTTTTCTTAAAAAACGCAGGGAGCTGGATTATAAACGCTTTCAGCAGGCGTCAGCCAATCAAAGCAATATCGTGCAGCTAATTACAGGAATGCAGGAGATAAAGCTCAATAATTGTGAAAAGCAAAAGCGCTGGGAATGGGAACGAATACAGGCAAAATTGTATAAGGTAAATATAAAAGGTCTTCTCCTGAACCAGAATCAGCTTGTTGGCGCCACCTTTATCAACCAGACCAAGGATATTATTATCTCTTTTCTTACTGCACGGGCAGTTGTAACCGGCGATATGACACTGGGAATGATGATGGCTGTTCAATATATTATCGGTCAGCTAAATGCACCTATCCATTTATTTATCGGATTTATACAATCTGCGCAGGATGCGAAAATCAGCCTTGAAAGGTTAGGTGAAATTCACGACAAAGAGGATGAGGAAAAACCTGAGGAGCAGAAAATTAGTGAAATTCCGCCGGGACGGACGATCATCCTAAAAAACGTCACCTTTCAGTACGAAGGACCTAATTCACCCGAGGTATTAAAAGAGATTAACCTGGAAATTCCTGCAAACAAGGTCACCGCAATTGTTGGCACCAGTGGAAGCGGTAAGAGTACGCTTATCAAATTAATTCTTGGTTTTTACAAGCCGGTTAAAGGTGAAATAGCGCTGGGTGGCGTTTCGCTCGATAGTTACAGTCAGCAGCAATGGCGACAACGATGCGGGGTGGTCATGCAGGAGGGTTTTATATTCTCTGATACCATTACGGGTAACATTGGAATAGGTGACGAAGTTCCAGATATAAAAAGGATCGGAAGAGCTGTTGAAACGGCGAATATTCGGACTTTTATCGAGTCACTCCCATTAGGATATGCCACAAGAATCGGTGGTGAAGGACATGGGTTAAGCACCGGTCAAAAGCAGCGTATCCTGATTGCCCGGTCTGTTTACAAAAATCCCGATTATATCTTTTTCGATGAAGCAACCAATGCGCTGGATGCCCGAAATGAGTTGGTTATTATGGAAAATCTGAACGAATTTTTTAAGGATCGTACTGTAATTGTAGTGGCGCACCGTTTGAGCACGGTCAAAAATGCCGATCAGATTGTTGTTTTGGAAGGTGGTGAAATTGTCGAAAAAGGGACGCATCCTGAGTTGGTCGGAAGAAAGGGGACGTATTTTAATCTTGTTAAAGATCAGCTTGAACTTGGAAGTTGATATATGGCTGACATATAACAACCTAGTGAAGATATTGACATTTGAATGCAATGATTGAACCAATAGAATATTCAGAATGCCCGAAAAAACCAGTTTAGAGACACATAGTGACGAAGTACAGGAGATTATGTCGTTTATTCCCAATCGTGTTATCCGGTGGGGTCTGACTGTCATATTCGCTGTATTTGCTATCCTGGTAATCGGAAGTTATTATTTTAAATCTCCCGAGATCATCAGGGCTCCAATGATTCTGACAACGAAAAATCCTCCCGTAACGCTGATCAGTAAATCAACGGGTAAAATTGACCGGCTTTTTGCGGTTGATGGCCAGAGTGTTATTGAGAAAGAGAATATCGCATTGATCAACAATCCAACAGCGTTTGATCATTACAAGATACTTAAAAAAGAGCTTGCTGATTGCAGCCGGATTGCGGACTGGGACAAACAGGTGTTTGCATTTGATTTGTCAGAGCAACTTACCCTGGGTGAATTGCAGCAGAGCTATGGTCCATTTCTGAAAAGCCGGAATAATTTTAAACATTATCTTACCCAAAACTTTCTGCCTCAAAAGATTGGGTTGATTAATAAGCAGATAGTCAAGCAGGAAGAATATTACCAGACTTTAATCCGTCAAAAAGAGATTCAACGGAATGATCTGTTATTATCCGAAAAAAGCTTTATCCGCGATTCCTCTCTTTTTCTGAAGCGAACGACCAGCGAAGCGGAATACGATAAATCGCGGCAACTTTTTCTTTCAAAGAAATCGGCTTATATTGGGTTTGAAGCTACGCTCAGGGAGACTGAGTCTTCCATCCTCCAGATGCAGTCGAGCCGCGTGGAATTGCAGATGCAGCACGAAAGGGAGCTATCTGAGTTCCGGCTGGCTCTTGACGAATCGAAGCAAAGCCTTGAAAATGCCATACATCAATGGGAGGAGCGATTCCTGGTGGCAAGTCCTGTAAAGGGTAAGCTGACCTTTACTTCGATCTGGAGCGTGAACCAGGAGGTGAAAACCGGGGAGCTCATTGCTACTATTGTGCCGCAGGAAAAGTCGACGATCATTGCCAAAGCGGTAATCCCACCATCGGGGTTTGGAAAAGTAGAAGTTGGACAACGGGTAAATTTAAAATTAAGCGGTTTTCCGTATATGGAATTCGGCATGCTGAAAGGGAATATCCGGTCGGTATCTCTTGTACCGGAGGCAAAAGGGTATGTTGCTGAAATTGAGCTTTCAGGGGGGATGACTTCGTCGTATCGCGAAAATCTGAAGTTTATCCAGCAAATGGACGGTACTGCCGAGATTATTACCAAAGAAATGAGGTTGATTACCCGATTAATCAATCCTTTAAGGGCATTTTTCGATAATGGCAAATAAAATTACAAAATCCAGGTAACAAATTGAGGTCATTTCCTATTAATGGTTGAATCCGGGAGTCTGAGCGATCAGGAGGAGGGTACTAATTATTATGGCTAAACGATTATGATACTTATAATTTCCGAAAAAAGCGATAAACATGCAGATCGGGTCGAATCAATTCTTCAGGATAACGCTGCGGAATATTCGAGGCTTAACCTTGATGCTGATTCATTGAGAACTACTAAAATCAGTTTCGAAAATGATTCTTTCAAAATTGAAGGACCAAATTGCAATTTTTCGACCAGCCAGATCGAAGCAGTCTGGAACAGAAGTACCCTGATGGAAGAGTTTATTGAAAAAAATTGTCCGGCTAATGTGGAAAATTTAACCTGGAGGGAGAAATGGAACAAAACCCTTGAGAAGCTATTCTCATCCCTCGAATCGACAAAATGGCTCAATTTCTACCAGGATTTTTATGCAGAGAACCAATTCCGACAGTATGCTATTTCCCAAAATATTGGACTGAAATGGCCTTCGTACATCTGTTCAAACGATATAAATTACCTTAATAGTTTTTTTGAATGTAAAAAAGAGCATATTCTGGCGCTGATGGATCAGAATTGTACCGTAAGATCTGCTGTTGATTGTTTTGGAAAATGTTCAGACAAATTTGGAACTGATTTTAGTGATAAAACTCCTGAGAACAGATGCCTGGTTGCAAACGCTGCTTACCGGGTAAGATGTACCGTTGTCGGGAAAGAATATTTTGCAGGAAAAATCAGAGCCACAGCCAACATTAAAGGCCAACTGATTGAAACAGGACAATTAAATCACGCATCAATACAGCCTCCAACGGAGATTAAAGGGACGGCAATTCAGATTATGAACGAATTGAATTTAACGCACGGAGTTTTTGATTTTATTGTCACTGATAATGATGAGTGGTTTTTTGAAGCCTTAAATCCCATTGGACAATACAAATGGACCGAGGATATACAAGGTTCGGATATTTCATCAAGCATCGCAAAATGGCTGATGATTAATAATTAATTAAAGTACGATTAAAGATAGTTTTTTTTGTAGTCAATTCAAGTGAAACAGTTTAGTAAGAAAAGGGGGGGAGCATTGCACAACTCCCCCCTATTTTATTGCATGAATTGGTTATTTTAAAACCTTTAATGA
>Ga0123337_10006580_pt1 | contig 11065 bp, 11 predicted proteins | sample frozenSSSSmetaG_FD_89792 | JGI IMG/M metagenome (GOLD analysis project Ga0123337, IMG submission 89792) | Glacier valley bacterial and archeal communities from Borup Fiord, Nunavut, Canada, to study Microbial Dark Matter (Phase II) -... | ecosystem: Environmental > Aquatic > Freshwater > Ice >...
ACGGGCGCGAAAAAGGCTTCGAGGCGCTGTATGGCTTTTCGACGCTGAAGACCATTGCCATCCACCACGGATAGAACAAGGAACGACGATGAGACTCGAAGGAAAAGTGGCTGTCGTGACGGGTGCCGGTTCGGGCTTCGGCGAAGGCATCGCGAAGAAATTCATCGCCGAAGGCGCCAAGGTGGTGATCGCCGACCGCGACGCGGTGGGCGGCGAACGCGTCGCGAAGGCGCTCGGCGCGAGCGCGCGTTTCGTGCGCGTCGATGTCGCGAACGCGGCCGACGTGACGGCCATGCTCGACGCCGCGCAGGAGCACTTCGGCGGCCTGCACATCCTCGTCAACAACGCTGGCGTGTCGCACACGCCGCAGCCGCTCGAAGGCGTGACCGAAGACGACTTCGACCGCATTCTGGCGATCAACGTGAAGGCGATCTATCTGGCCGCAAAGGAAGTTGTTCCTCGATTCAAGATTGCGAAGGGCGGCGTGATTTTGAACATCGCCAGCACCGCCGGCGTGAGCCCTCGGCCGCGCCTCACCTGGTACAACGCGAGCAAGGGCTGGGTCATCACCGCGACGCGGTCGATGGCCGTGGAACTGGCGCCTTTCGGCATCCGCGTCGTGGCACTGAACCCGGTGGCCGGTGAAACGCCGCTGCTCAAGACCTTCATGGGCGAAGACACGCCCGAGGTGCGCGCGAAGTTCATCGCCACCATCCCCATCGGCCGCTTCTCGACCCCCGAAGACCTCGGCAACGCCGCGTGCTTCCTGTGCAGCGACGAGGCCTCGATGATCACCGGCGTGGCCATGGAAGTGGACGGCGGGCGCTGCATCTGAGCACGCCGCGCCAGATCGAAAACCCCCTGAAAGGCGCGATGACATGAACGAGGCCCCGCCTGCCCCGAAGTCTCTGAAGTCCCTGCAGTTCGGACGCATCGCCCCGACGGTGGCGGTGCGCGACCTCGACCGCGCCCTCGCGTTCTACTGCGGTGTGCTGGGCTTCGACTAGTCGTTCGAGAACGGCTCACCCGTCGCCTTCGTCATTCTGGAACGCGACGCCGCCGAGTTACACCTGACGCTGAACCCGGCTCACCAGGTTTCCGCGCACAACGTGGCGCACTTGATGGTGAGCGACGCGAGCGCGCTGTACACGCACCTGCTGGCGCACGGCGTGCCCATCGTCAGCGCGATCCGCGACGCCGACTACGGCCTGCGCACCTTCGTGCTGGCCGACCCCGACGGCAACCGCATCGACCTGGGCGAGGCGCTGTGATGCGCGGCCTGCCTGGCGCGACACTGCGCCAGGGCATCACACCAACGCCTCGTCCAGCACCTCGACCCAGTGCCGCACGGGCGTGGCGGTGCCGGTCTGCAGATGCTGGATGCAGCCGATGTTGGCAGACACGATGACCTGCGCCTCGATCGGCGCCAGGTTCGCGAGCTTGCGGTCGCGTAGCGCGTAGGCGAGCTCCGGCTGCAGCACCGAGTAGGTGCCGGCCGAGCCGCAGCAAAGGTGCGGCTCGTTCAATGCGACCCGCACTTTGAAGCCGAGTGCGTTCAGGTGCTGCTCGACACCGCCGCGCAGCTGCTGCCCATGCTGCAAGGTGCAGGGCGGGTGGAAGGCGAGCTGCGTCGCATCAAGCTGCAGCCGCAGCTTCGGCTTGAGCCTGGCGACGAGATCCGGCAGCAGTTCGCTCAGGTCGCGCGTGAGTTCGCTGATGCGCCGGGCCTTGTCGGCATACAGCGGGTCGCCCGCCAGCGCGTGGCCGTACTCCTTGACCGTGACGCCGCAGCCCGACGCGTTCATCACGATGGCCTCGATCGCGCCGCCGCTGACCTGCGGCCACCAGGCGTCGATGTTGCGGCGCATGTCCTTGCGCCCACCGTCGTGGTCGTTCAGGTGAGTGCGGATCGCGCCGCAGCAGCCCGCGTCGTCGGCCACCAGGGTTTGAATGCCGGCGGCGTCGAGCACGCGGGCGGTGGCGCTGTTGATGTTGGGCATCATGGCCGGCTGCACGCAGCCCATCAGCATAAACACCTTGCGCGGGTGCTCGCGCGTGGGCCACAGGTTCGCGGTGCCGGGCGCGGGTTCGGGCACCTTGTTCTTGAGTGCGTGCGGCAACAGCGGACGCGCCAGTTGCCCGAGCTTCATGGCGGGGCCGAAGAGCGGCGACGTGAGCCCTTCCTTGAGCAGCCAGCGCACCGCCTTCTCGGCCGCCGGCCGTTCCACGCGCGCATCGACCACGCGCCGGCCGATCTCGACCAGCTTGCCGTATTCCACGCCCGACGGGCAGGTGGTTTCGCAGTTGCGGCAGGTCAGGCAGCGGTCCAGGTGCTGCTGTGTGCTGCGCGTGACGGGGGCGCCTTCGAGCACCTGCTTCATCAGGTAGATGCGGCCGCGCGGGCCGTCGAGTTCATCACCCAGCAACTGGTAGGTCGGGCACGTGGCCGTGCAGAAGCCGCAGTGCACGCACTTGCGCAAAATGGCCTCGGCGGCGTCGCCATCGGGCGTGCCTTTGAACTCGGGGGCGAGGTTCGTTTGCATCAGAATCCAGGGTAGAGCCGGCCGGGGTTGAACACGCCCTGCGGGTCGAACGATTTCTTCAGCTCGCGGTGGATGCGGTCGAGCGGCGACTGCAGCGGCGCGAACACGCCCGCCGCCTTGTTGGCGGCACGGAACAGCGTGGCATGGCCACCGGCGCGGGCCGTGGTGTCACGCACCAGCGATGCGGGCTGGTGGCCGCACAGCCAGCGCTGCGCTCCGCCCCATTCGGTCAGCAACTCGCCCTCCAGGGCCAGCGGCTTGGCAGTCTGCGGCACCGACAGCCGCCACAGCGACGCCCCGGCCTCGACAGCGACTTGCGCACGCACGAAATAGTCGTCGGCGTGGTCGCGCAAGCCGCTCCAGAACGAGCCCGCATGCGGCTCTTCGACCACCTCGCCGCCGATGCGCACGCGCGCCGCCTGCACCGCGGCGAGGGCGCCGCGCAGGCGCACGATCAGGTTGCCGTCCCACCAGGCGCTGGCGTTCAGCGGCAGCGGCTGGCCGCCCCAGCTGTTGAGCTGCGCCAGCGCGGCGGCCTCGTCCATCTCCATCCGCACGGTCAGCGTGGCGGTGGCCGCAGGCATGACCTTCATCGACACTTCCAGGATCACGCCGAGCGTGCCGAGCGAGCCCGCCAGCAAGCGCGACACGTCGTAGCCGGCCACGTTCTTCATCACCTGCCCGCCGAAGGTGAGCACCTCGCCCCGGCCGTTGAGAAGCGTGGCGCCGAGCACGTGGTCGCGCACCGCACCCACCGCCGCGCGTGCGGGGCCTGCCAGGCCGGCGGCGACCATGCCGCCGACGGTGGTTCCCGCACTGAAATGCGGTGGCTCGAACGGCAGGCACTGGCCCTGCTCAGCCAGCACCGCTTCGAGCTCGGCGAGCGACGTGCCGCAGCGCGCGGTCACGACCAGCTCGGTCGGCTCGTAGCTCGAAATGCCTTCGAGCACGCGCGTGTCGAGCACCTCGCCCTGCGGCGGTTCGCCGTAAAAGTCTTTCGTGCCGCCGCCGCGAATGCAAAGCTGTGCGCCGGCCGCAGCGGCCGTCTTGACGCGATCGATAAGGAGTTGCAGCGCCGGGTCGTGGGTCATCGGCGGCGTCATGGGCGCCATCATGGGCCGGGTCAAAACCGCGGAATGTCGGCGAACGGCAGCAGCCCGCGGCGCACGTGCATCTTGCCGTACTCGGCACAGCGCGCGAGCGACGGGATCACCTTGCCGGGGTTGAGCAGCTCTTTCGGGTCGAACGCGCGCTTGACGGCGAACATCTGCTCGCGCTCGCTTGGCGAGAACTGCACGCACATCGCCGACAGCTTCTCGATGCCCACGCCGTGCTCGCCCGACACCGTGCCGCCCATCGCGACGCTCGACTCCAATATGTCGGCGCCGAACAGCTCGCAGCGGTGCAGCTGGTCGGCATCGTTCGCGTCGAACATGATCAGCGGGTGCAGGTTGCCATCGCCGGCGTGGAACACGTTCAGGCACCGCAGGGCGTACTTCTGTTCCATCTTGGCAATGGCGGTGAGGATGTCGGCCAGGCGCTTGCGCGGGATGGTCGAGTCCATGCACATGTAGTCGGGGCTCAAGCGCCCGGTGGCGGGGAAAGCGTTCTTGCGCCCGCTCCAGAACGTCAGGCGCTGCGCCTCGCTGCTGCTGACCTCGATGCGCGTTGCGCCACTGCTGCCGAGCACCGCTTCCATGCGGCCGATCTCCTCGGCCACCTCTTCGACGGTGCCGTCGCTCTCGCACAGCAGGATGGCCTGCGCTTCCAGGTCGTAGCCGGCGTGAACATAGTCTTCCACGGCCGCCGTCATCGGCTTGTCCATCATTTCCAGGCCCGCCGGGATGATGCCGGCCGCGATGATGTTGGCCACGGCGTTGGCGGCTTTGCGCACGTCGTCGAAGCTGGCCATGATGCAGCGCGCGAGTTGCGGCTTGGGCACCAGCTTGACCGTCACTTCCGTGGTGACCGCGAGCATGCCTTCGCTGCCGACAAGCACCGTCATCAGGTCGAGCCCCGCGCAGTCGAGCGCTTCGGAGCCGAATTCGACCGCTTCGCCCGCCACCGTGAAGCCGCGCACGCGCAGCACGTTGTGCAGCGTCAGGCCGTACTTCAGGCAATGCACGCCACCCGAGTTCTCGGCCACGTTGCCGCCGATGGTGCACGCGATCTGGCTGCTCGGGTCGGGCGCGTAGTACAGGCCGTACGGCGCTGCGGCTTCGCTGATGGCGAGGTTGCGCACACCGGTCTGGACCACGGCCGTGCGCGCGTGCGCGTCGACCTTCAGGATCTTGTTGAACTTGGCCAGGCTCAGCGTCACGCCCAGCGCGTGCGGCAGCGCCCCGCCCGACAGGCCCGTGCCGGCGCCGCGCGCCACCACGGGCACGCTCAGGTGGTGGCACTCACGCAGCACCGCCGAGACCTGCGCTTCGGTCTCGGGCAAGGCCACCACGAGCGGGTGTTCGCGGTAGGCGGTGAGGCCGTCGCACTCGTAAGGCACGGTGTCTTCAAGGTGCCAGAGAAGTGCATGCGCAGGCAGCAGCGGCGCAAGGGCAGCCACGACTTCGGCTTGCCGCAGCGACCGCAGCGCTCGCGCGTCAGCCGCAGCGGCAACATCGGTAGGAAGGGGGGCGTTCATTCAGGTTGCCTCTAAGCCGGCCGGGCCGGACGGTGCAACACTGTAGCGCCGGGCGCCGCCGGGCGCCTCACGCACGGAAAACGGTCAACACGCCGGTGTAGCCATACAGGTTGGCGCGGGCGATTTCACCGGCGGCGAAGAAGCCGACCAGCGGCACGTCGCCGAGCGCGTGTCGCACGATGGCCAGCTCCGCCGAGGCGCCGCCGAAGTGGGCCCCACCGCGCCCCGCACAGCTCACGTACACAGCACCCGCGATGGTCCCCGCAGCAGCACCCGGCGCAGCCGGCAAGCCCGCAGCGTCGGGCACGCCAGTGCGGTGAGCCACCGCGTCGGCGAGCGGCCAGCTTTCCGGCTCGACTTCTTCGCGCAGTTCGGCGCAGATGCGTACCAGGTCGCGCCGCGCGGCTTCGACATGGCGGGTGCAGAACGCGAGTTGCATGCCGGCCTCGGCGACATCGGCGATGGCGATGCCGCGCCGCCCGGCGTCGAGCCCGATCAGGTCGCGCACCCTTGTTTCGGCACCAAAGGCGCCGCGCCGCGCGACCTGGCTGGCGTCGGCCGACCCTGCCGGAGAGTCAGCCTCTCCCGGCGCATCGACCAGGCCGACCAGGAACTGCCGCAGGCGCGGCAGCGCGGCGCGCGGCTCCGCCCCTTCGACGCCGGCGTCGCGCAGCAGGCAGTCGAGCGCGGGCTCGCCATCGAGCGTGGTGATGACGTTGCGCTCGGCAGCAGTGATGCGGCGCAGCGGCCCGGCCGGCTGGCAACCCTGCGTGACGCGCGACACCAGCCCCACACCGGCACCGAAGGCCACGCCCGACAAGCCGCCCGACAACACCGAGCCGGCAATGTGCACCGTGCGCGCAGCGCCGGACGCGAGGCCGCCGAACAGGTAGCCGGTGGCCGTGCGGGCCGCCATGTCGTGGATCAATTCGGCCAGATCGGCGGTGCCCGGATCGGCATGCACCTGGGCCGTGTGCGCCGCAAATGAGCCGAGCGGCTGGGCGCCCGAGAACACCCGGTACTGCTCGCGCGGCAAGTCGGTGAGCATCAGGCTGATGGCCGCCTCACCGAAGTATTCGACACCACTGGCCGCGATGCCCACGCCGCTCGCGCCGACCCAGTCGACACCCGGCCAGCGTTGGTGCAGTTCGCGCAGCAGGCCGTCCGCATGCGCAGCCGCTTCGTCCGTCATGTAGACCCAGCCGAGGGTAGGCGTTTGCACATGGCCGGGCTCATGGCGCTGCGCCTCGATTTGCGCAGCGGCCAGCGCCAGGGCCATGTGCGGGTCGAGGTGGGTGGCGTGGCCGTGCAGGAAGCGTTTCATCGGGGTTTCATCGATGGTGCACTAGCGACCCGCGGCCTTCTTGGGGGCCGGCTTTCGGGCCTTCGCCACCGGCTTGCGTGCGGGCCTTGCGGCGGTGTTTGGCACAGTGGCAGGCGCTTCACCGCTGCCATCGAGCGAGCGCTTGACCATGGCGCTCGCCATGGTTCGTGCAGCATCGGTGCCGGTGTCTTTCATCGCGGTGGTGGCGAGTTCGGTGAACTGCTTGGTGAGCGCGGACCACCATTGCATCGGGTCCACGAGGCCGGGCTTCGGAGCGGCCTCGCTGCCCGCGTCGGCATCCGGTGATGGGGCGCTCGCCGCTGCGGCTGCAGGCTCGGGCTGCGGCGCCGGCGGCCGCTCAACGGGGGCAGCTGCCGGCGTGAGGCTGGGCATCACCGGCATCTTGATCTGGAGCGAGTCGCGCAGGCCTTCCATCTGCACGTTCATCGTCTGCAGCGTGGACAAGGTCATGCGTTGCACTTCGAGCGCCTGGATCGTGGCGCCGAGCATGCGCGAGTTCTGCTCGAGCCAGAACTGCACCGTGCGCAGTTCTTCGATTCGCTTATCGATCTCTTCCGGGTTCAGCGTGGGCGCGACCCACTGGCCGATGCCGGGCAACGCAGCGCCGGCGTTCTTGACCAGGCTCTGCATGAACTCGAATCCTGGAACGAGCTTGGTGAAGCCGCTGGCGTCGCTCATGGTGTCTCCTCGGTGGGCGGTTGTTCTGTGACCGATTCTGCATTCATCGCGCGGTGCTGCCAAACCGCTGCGCCATGCGGCCGAACCAGCCACCCCCACGTTGCACGGCAGCGACCCCTAACGTGCAGGATGGCCTGGGCAAACGGCGCGCCTAGAGTGACAACGGGTGACCGCATCGGGTTGGTCGGCCACCCGGTCCGCCGACTCAACACTCCACCAGCCCGAGCCCACCCTTCGAGGAGACTCCCCGTGGCAACAGCATCCAGCCGAAGCAGCAAACCGAACCCGCACGACGCCGTTTCGAACCAGCCCGAAGAGGCCAGCGTCGCGATCAAGAAGCCCGTGTCGAAGCCGCCCGCCGAGGGCATGGATCCGAAGACCATCAAGCCCCGCGCCGACGGCGCCGAGGCCGTGACCGGTTTCGCCCTCACCAAGGAAATGGCCTCGGCCGTGAACCAGGGCTACACCGCGCCCGACACGAGCAAGCTGCGCGACATCGCCGAGGCCTCGTTCGGCCCGCCGCCGCCGAAGGCCGAAACCGTGCACGGCCCCGACAACCGGGTGCAGATCACCAGCACCAGCGTCTACCCGTGGCGCGTGCATGCCTCGCTGCTCATCACCGCGGCCGACAACTCGATGTGGATCGGCACCGGCTGGTTCATCGGCCCGCACACGCTGATGACGGCAGGCCACGTGGTCAACATTCGCGGCAGCGGCGTGGCCGGGCGCGACGGCTGGGTCAAACGCATCCAGGTCATGCCGGGGCGGAGCGGCGCCTCGCTGCCCTACGGTTCGGTGACGAGCACCAGCTTCCGCTCGGTCTCGGGCTGGACGACGAGCGCCAGCGGCAACGAGAACTTCGACTACGGCGCGATCATCCTGCCCACGCAACTGGGCAACACCACCGGCTGGCTGGGCTTCGGCGTGTACACCGATGCCGACCTGCAGGGCACCGTGGGCAACATCTCCGGCTACCCCGGCGACAAGCCCGGCGGCACGCAGTGGTACGACGCGCGGCGCATCGCTTCGGTGAACAGCCGCAAGGTGTTCTACGACATCGACACCGCCGGCGGCCAGAGCGGCAGCGCCGTCTACCGCATCGTCAACGGCGCGCGTTATGCGTTCGCCGTGCATGCCTACGGCGGCGGCACCACCAACTCGGGCACGCGCATCGTCACCGCCGTCTACAACAACATGGTGGCGTGGAAGGCGTGAAGTGGCAGCCCCTGCCAACACCGGTCGGGTGATCTCGGGCACCGTGCTCAGCGCCGGCGGGCAACCGGTGGCGCTGGCCCGCGTGTACGTGCTCGCAGCACCCGGCCCGGTGCCCGATGTGGCCCTGCTGACCGATGCCGACGGCCGCTTCGAGATCGGCACGCTGCAACCCGGCGCCTACGAGATCGGGGCCAGCACCGACGGCCTGGGCTCGGGCAGTGTGGCCGTGCGCCTGGCACGCGCCGACGCGCGGGTTCAGATCAAGCTCGGCGGTTGAACGGGCCGCCGGCTCCACACAGATCAAGGCAGCCGCTCGACCTGGAAGCCGCGCTGCGCCAGCAACGCGGGCAAACCCATCGGACCGGCCATGTGCAGGCTGCCGACCGCCGCAAACACCCGCTGGCCGCGCGCATGCAGCGCGGCCACCGCGTCGGCCAGGGCCGGGTTGCGGTCATCGAGCAGGCGCGCCATGGCTTTGCTGTCGGCGTCGGTCTTGATGCAGTCGCACCATTCGCCGTAAGTGGCGAAGTCAGCCAGGTTGCCATCGGCCCAGGCCTGCGTCATGCGGCGCAGCATGGGCCGGGACTGGCCGGCCTCAAGCTGGGCCAGCGCGCCTTGAACGAACTCGTTGCGCTCGGCCTCGGTGTCGGCCTTCAGCAGCGCGATCTGCAGCTCCGGTGTCTCCAGCGACACCACGGTCTTGCTGGCGGCGTGGGCCCAGCCGGCCAGAAAGATGTCGATGCCGTACGACGGGTCGAGCCCGTCGCGCCGGCCCGCCAGAGTGGTCAGCGTGACGACCTGCATCTCGGGGCTCAGCGCCGCGAGCGCCTGCGCGGGCAGGCACTCGGCCTCGATCTGGCGCTGCAGGCGCTGCTGCATCTCGGCGGGCAGCGCGCTCCCCGGTGTGCCGCCGCCCTGCGCCTTGGCCGCCACCGCGCCGCCGAGGCGGCGCTGGATGTCCGGGTCGAGCAGGTCGAGTTCGAGCGCGACCGTGTCGCTGGCGTTGAGCGCGCGCAGCACGCGCGGGCCCGGGTACATCCATTCGACGCGCGCCACGTGCACGGTGCCGTACAGGAACGACACGCGCCCGTCGCGCCGCAGGCGCCACAGGAAGCCGTGGTCGCGCGCCTCGCGCATGCCGGAGCGCACCTGCTCGGTCGTGGGCAGCTGCGCGGTGGGCGGGCAGGCTGCTGCGGCCTGGGCCGATGTGGCGGTGAAACGGGCGGCAAACGCGACGGCAAAGAGCGCCGCGAGGGCGCAGGCCATGCGGCCGATGAGGTGGCGCAAGGTACCCGTCATGGCGCGAGCGTGTCGTGGCTCATCGCGGGGTGTCGCGCGCGGCGCCGGCCTCGATGCGCAGCACACCGTCGCGCTGCGACCAGTGCAATCGGCCGAGCACGTCCATGCCGAGCAGCGGGTTGTCCGACAGGCCCGGCAGTGCCACCACCCGCAGCCGCGCCACGCTGACACCGCCACGCAGTTCCACGTCGGCCCGCACCGCCTGGCCGCTGACCACGCCGCCGGCCGTTTGCGAGCGCACGCTGCCGATCACTTCCAGGCCGAGCTCACGCGCGAGCGCGGCCGACACCGCCGTGCCCGTTGCGCCGGTGTCGACGAGAAAGTCCACCGAGCGGCCGTTGATGCGCCCCGGCCAGTGGTACTGCCCATCGGGCCCGCGGCGGATCTCGATGGCCTCGCCTGCGGCCTGGAAGCGCGCCTGCTGGGCGCGGTGCAGCCACCACTGCACGCCGACGAAGACTGCCGCGCCCAGCACCAGCCAGAGCGTGACGATCTTGAAGGTGCGCGAAAGTTCCTGGCTCATCAGGCCAACCGTCTCAGACGAAGGCCGCCACGCGTTGCTCGATGGTGCCGAACACGCTCATGCCGTCGCCGCCCTTCATCTCGATGCGCACGGTGTCGCCAACGCGCAGGTAGCCGGTCTTCGGGGCGCCGGTGGCCAGCGTCTCGATGGCGCGCTTTTCCTCGATGCAGGCGCAGCCGCGCGATGCGTCTGCGGCGCTCACGGTGCCGCTGCCCACGACGCTGCCGGCGCGCACGTTGCGGGTGCGGGCCACATGCGCGATCAAGCGGCCGAAGTGGAAGCTCGTGTCTGCCCCGGCATCGACCAGGCCGACGCGGCGGCCGTTCCACGCGCACTCCAGGTTCAAATGCACGCGGCCGCCTTGCCACGCATCACCCAACTCGTCTGGCGTCACGGCGACCGGGCCGAACGCGGTGGCGCATCGGCCTTGAACCGAGCCGCAGCCGCTCGCCGGCTCGGCCCCGATGAGCTGGCGCAGGCTCACGGCGTTGGCCAGCATCAGCAAGCGGATGCCTTCGAGCGCATCGTCGGCGCCGGTGCCGATAGTCACGTCGCCAGTGATCACGGCCAGCCCGGCACCGAAGTCGATGCCGTGCTCTTCATCCACGCACACGATGTCGGCACAGGGGCCTAGCAGGTCGTCGCTGGCGCGCTGGGCCATTGGCGTCCCGGCGGTCACGTTCGCCCGCACCGCGCTGCCGCGCGCGTTGTGCAGCAGGCCCACGTGGTGGGTTTCGGCGCAGGCCTCGGCCCATTGAAAGGCGCGCGGCAGCGGCGCCATGCAGCGCGCGGGCTCGAACGCGAAGGCATGGCGGGCCTTGCCG
>Ga0123337_10006583_pt1 | contig 11054 bp, 10 predicted proteins | sample frozenSSSSmetaG_FD_89792 | JGI IMG/M metagenome (GOLD analysis project Ga0123337, IMG submission 89792) | Glacier valley bacterial and archeal communities from Borup Fiord, Nunavut, Canada, to study Microbial Dark Matter (Phase II) -... | ecosystem: Environmental > Aquatic > Freshwater > Ice >...
AGTCGCGATTAGCTACATTAGTTTGCTGTTTTTCAAGCTGTTGCAACTCGTCGATGGTCTGGGTGATTTTGGTAGCGTAATCCATACACAAAGCTACGTCTTATTGATTTTGAATCAGTATAAGTACGTTATCCTGTGAAGTATTTTGTCGAGTAGTAGCTGCCTTTTGAGATGAATCAATTTATACTGTTTTTAACTAAAGTATATGATCGGTCTGTAATTGTATATTTGTGAAGGTAGCACCAAAACTTAAACAGTCAAGCCATTCCGTAAAAATTTTCGGAAATTTTTTACCCATGCAAACCACCGCTCATTTTACCCAAATTCACGAAACGATTCTTGCCGAGTTGCAACAGGCCCGGCAAAGCGTGTTTATCGCGGTGGCTTGGTTTACGGATCGCGAGACTTTTCAGGTGCTGTGCGAACTGGCGGGCCGGGCGGTGTCGGTCAACCTGCTCATTTCAAGCGATGGGACGAATTTCCGAGAGGACGGGTTGCCGTTCGATGAACTGACGCGCTGTGGCGGTCACGTGAACATTGTTGGGGGTGAGAAAAAGAACTTCATGCACAACAAGTTCTGCGTTATTGACGGGGAAACGGTCATTACCGGCTCGTTCAACTGGAGTTACAAGGCGCGCCAAAACCACGAAAACATCACGATCTCGACCGACGCCGGGCCACTCGCCGAACAGTTTACCACCGAGTTTTGTCAACTCAGAGACCGCTACGCCCCCGTCCCAGACAAACCTCCACTCGACCTCGGCAAGGTGCTGAAACGGCTCGACCTCATCAAAACGCTCATCGCCTTAGACGAAACCGACGAACTCGCTCCGCACCTCAATAAACTCAGTCAGCAACCCCTACCCAACGACCTCATCGACGTGGTGGGGCTGCTCCGACGCGGGCAGTTTGCCGAAGCCCTGAACCGGATCGACCAGTTCAGTAAGCAGCATTCCGCGCTCACAACCTGGGTCGATGCCGAATTGAGCGCGTTGAAAATCGAGATCAGGATTCTGGAAGTGCAGGTGCAGGCCCTCGAAGCCGAAAAAGGCGACATCGAAAAAACGCTCCACGACTTCGCCGTTCAGCACGACCTCCGGCTCGGCGATTTGATTCTGCAACTCCTCGAACACCGCCGGGCGCAGGCCGTCACGGACGACGAACGCCACGACGCCCAAACCGATTACGAAAGTTATCAGCAGCAATACGCCGAAACCTGCCAACAGCCGCGCTATGAGCTAACCGACGATGAGCAGCGCGACCTTAAACGCCGGTTCCGCAAGGCTGCCCAGCTCTGCCACCCCGACGTAGTGGCCGAAGCTCTCAAAACCCAGGCTGAACAACTCTTTACCGAACTCAAAACAGCCAATGACCGCAACGACCTCGCCCGCGTCACCGAAATCCTGACCATCCTCGAACGGGGCGATACGTTTGTTCCCCGCTCCGAAACCGTCACGGGAAAAGCCCTGCTCAAACACGAACGCACCCGCTTGCAGGCCCTCGTCGCCAACCTGCAAACAACGGTGCAAACCCTGCAACAGTCCGACACGTACCAGACCATTCAGCAGCTTACCGATTGGGATGCGTACTTCGTCGAAAAGCGGGCGCAGTTGGCCGGACAGGTCGGGGTGCTGGTGTGATTATAACCCGTGAGATGGTGCAGACCTGAACACGAGCCTGCACCATACCCTCTCATTACCGCTTCTTTAGCAGCACTACGTTCTCTACGTGGTGCGTGTGCGGAAACATGTCCACGGGTTGTACGTCGGCAACGACGTAGCCAGCGTCCAGAATACCCAAATCGCGGGCCTGGGTGGCGGTGTTGCAGCTTACGTAAACGATACGGTCGGGGGCGGCCCGCAGCAACTGGCGCGTTACGGCCTCGTCCATCCCGGCGCGGGGTGGGTCGGTAATCACTACGTCGGGCCGACCGTGCAAGGCGAAAAACTCGTCGGTCAGGATGTGGCGCATGTCGCCCGCGAAGAAACTGGCGTTGGTGATGCCGTTGACCTGCGCATTGACGCGGGCATCGGCTACGGACGCTTCCACGTACTCGACGCCAATAACTTCCCTGGCCCGACGCGCCACGAACAGGGCAATGGTGCCGGTGCCGGTGTAGAGGTCATAGACGCGCTCCTGCCCCGTCAGTCCGGCCCAGTCGCGGGCAATCTTGTAGAGGTTGTGGGCCTGCTGGGCGTTGGTCTGGTAAAACGATTTCGGCCCGATGCGGAACGTGAGCGGGGCGTGTCCCGGATGTTCGTCGTCCATGCGCTCCTCGATGTACGGCTGGCCGCTCCAGTTCAAAACGTCCTGATCCTGGTAGCTGTCATTTTTCTTGGTGTTGATGATGTAGTTCAGCGACGTGATGGCCGGAAACTCCGTTTGCAGGTGGTTCATCAGCCCACTGAGTTGCGCCGGGTCGTCCTGCGCTACCTGTATTGTTACCATGAGTTGTCCGGTGCTGTCGGCGGTGCGGATAATGAGTGTGCGCAGATAGCCCGTGTGGATTTTCAGGTTGTACATGCTCATGCCGGTGCTAAACGCGTAGTTGGATACGGACAGCCGGATGGCGTTGCTGGGGTCGGGCTGGAGGTAGCAGTGGCTGATGGGCAGAACTTTGTCGAAGCGGCCCGGTACGTGAAAGCCCACCGCACGGGGATCGATGAAGGCATCAACAGCCACTTCGGCGTGGGTTTTCCAGCGGCCTTCGGCACAGGTAAATTCGAGTTTGTTGCGGTAGTATCGGGTGGGGTACGCGGCCAGAATGGGTTGAATGGCCGGGAGTTCTACCTTGCCGATGCGGGTCAGGTGGTCGATAACCTGCTGGTGTTTAAAGCCCAGTTGCTCGCTGTACTCGATGTGCTGCCACTTGCAGCCACCACAGGTGCCGAAGTGTTCGCAAAACGGCTCGGTACGCACGGCAGATGGTTCGATGATGCGCTCGGCCACGGCTTCGCGGTATTGTTTCTTCCGATTCGTGACCCGCAGGTCCACTACGTCGCCGGGGGCCACGCCCGGACCGCCGGTGGGATTTTCGACAAAAATGACGCCTTCGTCGGTCCTGACGATGCATTTTCCTTCCGCTGCCACGGACTCTACCCGTACTGCGTACAACCGTTCGGGTGCTTTATGACTCTTTTTACGCATTGGTTTCCTAAAAAACTGCTAATTTAAGCAGTCATTTTCGGATGACCCGTCTGCCCAACCCGTTCGCTGTATGTCATACCTGTACCGTTTCCTGTGTTTTTGGGTTTCTTTGACTGGTTTTGTGCTGTTAGTCAGTTCCGTAGCCTGGGCTACGCACATTGTGGGGGGCGAGCTGGAACTCCAGAAATTAGCCCCAACGGCAACCTTCGCGCACCGTGTCAATCTGAATCTATACTTCGACGACATCAACGGTAATGTTGGAGCCGAAGATGCTACGGCGGTCATCTACGTTTTTCGCAAGCGCGACAATGCACTCATGGGCAGTGTCGAGGTGGTTCGGGTGGGTAACCAGTTTGTGAGTTACAGCGCCCCCGCCTGCTCGCGCACCGACCTGCGCACCCGCCTGATCCGGTACAGCACCGATATTACCTTTCCCACTACGTTCAACGATGCCGGGGGCTATTACATGAGTTGGGAACGCTGCTGCCGAAACGGTACCATCACGAATATCAATAATCCCGGTGGGGCCGGTTCTACCTTTTACCTTGAGTTTCCGGCTCCATACACGGGCAGTACGCCTTTTGTTAACTCGTCGCCGGTGTTCAGCATTGCCAAAGGCGACTATATCTGCGTGAATCGCCCGTTTACGCTGGATTTCAGCGCCAAAGACCCCGACAATGACAGCCTGACCTACATCATGGTGACGCCTTACAACGGCTTCAGCACCGCCGGAAACCCCAACCCCGGCAACCCCGGTCTGGGGTCAACCCCATCAGCCTCTGCCGGGCCGTATCCGCCTGTATCGTGGGTGTCGGGCATTTCGGCAACTAATCAGATTCCGGGCACTGTTCCGCTGCGCGTTGACCGCCGAACGGGTCTTCTCAGCGTAACGGCCAGCCGACCGGGGCTGTACGTGTTTTCGGTAGAAGTGGCCGAGTTTAGAAAAGGGAAGCAGATTGGGCTGGTCCGGCGCGATTTTCAGCTTAAGGTCATTGACTGCCCCGTCAATAACCCACCCCAGTTATTTTTCCGGGCCGATGGCCAAAAAACGTTTGCCCGTAAGAGTACCGCCGTAACTATTGCCGAAAAAGATACCAATTGTCTGAGTCTGTTCATCACCGACATCGATATTAACCAGCGCATCACCATCACCAATATGAGCGGTTCGCTGCCCGGCTTAACCATTACGCCCAATGAGTTTCTGACCCGTACGGACAAGGACACGCTTCAGGCCAAATTCTGCTTCGGTAAGTGCGTGGGGGGAGACGGCAAGCCGTTTACGCTGCTGATCCGGTCCAATGACGATGGCTGCCCGCAGGGCCTGGGCGACACGCTGACCATCAACCTGACCGTTATTCCGGCACCCAACAACAAGCCCCGCGCCGGTACCGATCTGCCGGGCAACAAAAGCCGGATTTCGGTAGGTACATCGCTGACGTTCAATGCCTTCGGCACTGATCCCGATAATGATAACATCTCGATTCAGGCGGTGGGGCGCGGGTTTTCGCTGGCGCAGGCGGGTATGAAGTTCGGGCTGGCGTCGGGTGTGGGTAAGGTGTCGTCGCCGTTCGTCTGGAAGCCCATCTGCGCCCAGGCCACGCAGAGCGATTATGTTGTGGACTTCATTGTGACCGATACCCGCTGCAACCGCAACCTGACCGATACCGTAACGGTAAACCTCGCGGCCCTGGGCATTCCGAGCCGCCCGCCCACCATCCGCACTACGCTGCCCAGTCCGGTGGTTGACCTGATTGTCAGCCCCGCCGATACTGCCGGGCGCGTTATGTTCGATGTACTCGGCGACGACCCCGACCGTGATACGCTGGTGATGACGGCCGTAGGGCGCGGTTTCGACATGCGGAGTGTGGCTATGACCTTTGCCAATAAAACCGGCTTGCCCACCCTGCGTTCACCCTTCGACTGGAAACCCGGCTGCGAACTGCTGACGGGCAGAGCAGAAGCCATCTTTACGGTCGATTTCACGGTCGATGATCGTTCCTGCCAGCCCAAACACACCGACGTTACGTCTGTTACATTCCGGCTCCGCGACCCCTCGGTGGATGCGCTCATTACCGTTCCGAACGTCTTTACGCCCAACGGCGATGGGTTTAACGATTATTTCGCGGTGAAAAACCTGCCGCAGAATTCGTGCAATGACCAGTTTATTTCGGTCGAGATTACCAACCGCTGGGGCAAAATCGTGTTTACGTCTTCCGATCCGCTGTTTCGCTGGTACGGCACCGACGCGCCCGTTGGCACCTATTATTACCTCGTAAAAACCACGAAGCAGACATTTAAAGGACCGCTCTCGTTGCTGCGGTAAACATTTTTGGCAGGGTACGGGGCAGAGGGCTGCCGCCCTTACCGCGCCGAATGTATTCCCGTTGTACTTTTGCCGGAATGAAAGACAAGGTAGTTATCATCACCGGCGCGTCGTCGGGAATTGGGCGGGCGCTGGCGTTCGCGTTTGGGCAGGAAGGGGCCATTGTGGTAATCTGCGCCCGCAAGATCGATACGCTGCGCGAAACCGAAGTGGCGCTGCAACAGGCGGGTATTCAGGTGCTGGCACTCGCTGCCGACGTCAGCGTGGAAAACGACGTGAAACAGCTTATCCAACAGACCGTAGCGCGGTTTAGCCGGATTGATATTCTGATCAATAACGCGGGTATTTCCATGCGTTCTATGCTCATCGACACCGACCCGGCGGTGATTCAGACCGTCATGGACATCAATTTCATGGGTACGGTTTACGCTACGCGCTACGCCCTGCCGTATATTCAGCAAAGCAAAGGGTCTATTGTGGGTATTTCGTCCATTGCCGGGTACCGGGGGTTGCCGGTGCGGTCGGGGTATTCGGCGTCTAAGTTTGCCATGAACGGGTTTCTGGAAGCGGTCAGAACCGAGCTGCTGCACACTGGCGTACACGTGCTGACGGCCTGCCCTGGCTTCACAACCTCCAACATCCGGGTGGCGTCATTGGGAGCCAACGGGCAGGTGAACGGCGAAAGTATGCGCGATGAAAGCAATATGATGTCTGCTGAAGAATGTGCCGGTCATATCCTGCGGGCCGTTAAAAGCCGCAAACGCGAACTAATTTTAACCACGCAGGGCAAGTTTACCGTGTTCCTCAATAAGTGGCTCCCCGCCCTCATGGACAGGCTGGTATACAACACGCTGGCCAAAGAAAAAGACTCGCCGTTGAAACGGTAATTTCAGGAAGTTATTCACCACCCGGAAACTATTGGTTAGGGGCGGTACCGCTTTTTAAACTGGATCGGATTTTCGCCCGTGATGCGCCGGAAGATTTTGTTGAAGTAGGATAAACTCTCGAAGCCACAGGCTGCACTCGCTTCGGTAACGGTATGATTTGACAACAATAGTTTTTGCGCCTGGTTGACCCGGTACTGGTTAACAAACTGGGTGAAGGTCAGTTGGGTCATCCGTTTGAAATACCGACAAAAAGCCGCTTCGGTTAGATTCGCAATAGCCGCTATTTCGGGAATATCGATTTTGCGGCTATAGTTGTCGGCAATGAACTGGTTCACCTGTTTGAGTCGTAGTTGTTCGCTAAGGTTATACGCATTGGTTACCGCTTTGCCCTGAAGCGAACTGGACTCGCTACTGCCGGCCATCGTTTTGAAAATGGTCAGTAGTTGAAGTAGCCGCTCAAAAGGAGGCAGTTGGGCCAGTTCCTTGAGGAGCTGACCCACGTCGTGTTTGGTCTGCCCGTAAAAAGAAACGCCCGAACGGGCCCGCTCGAAGAGGGCTGCAATGGCCCGGCACTCAGGAGCCTGCCAGAAGGCAGTACCCAAAAAATCGTGTTTGAGCTGAACAACCACTTTCTGGTGTTCGGTTTTTACCCCGTAATCAAACCGGGTCGCCGGAGCGATTCAGGTGTGGAATATCGGGACCGATAAACACCAGGTCGCTGCCTTCGTAGCGGGAGATGTGCTCGCCTACGTGACGCGTACCGTTGGCCCCTTCAATGTAAACGATTTCGTATTCGGGATGGTAATGCCACAGAAAAACGTCGCTCAGATGGGGCGTGAGCAACAGGTGAAACGAACTGTCGCTATCGGGATGGATTTCTTCGAGCTGAATCTTCATCGACACTAATTTTTGTCTGTATCTAACAAGAATTTCTAAAGAATGTCAGAACCAGAGCAATATAGTGCAAATAGAGGTAACTATGGTGCTAACCGTCGCGAGCATTGAACTACTATCTTTGTTGCAACAAAAGCCCTTTTAAATACTATAAACAACATGGAAGCAACAACCACAATGGCCCCTGCCATGATCCCTGATAACGCCCATAAGGAGATTCCGGGCAACCCCTCTATGGCCACCAGCAGTGCCATTAAACTGAATGATCGCTCGAATGGCAAACCGTTGCGGGTGCTGTCGGAAGAAGACTGGCAATTCTGGATCAATAACGGCTACATCGTCATTAAGCAGGCGGTGCCGAAAGAGAATGCCGAACGGCTGGCTACGTTTATCTGGCAATTTGAAGAAAAAGACCCCAACGATCCCTCGACCTGGTACGCGCCACCCCGCGCCGAGATGAAAATGAAAGAACTGGCGGGTAGTGGCATGGTGGAATTGTACAACCATCAGCTCGAATGGGACAATCGGCAGTACCCGCGTCTCTACGACGCCTTCGTTGACATCTGGGGTACCGAAAAACTCTGGGTTACCATTGACCGGGCTAATCTGAACGTGCCCCTTCGTCCGGAAGACACGTTTAAAGGGTTCATCCACTGGGATTACGACCCGGAAACCAAACCCCAGAACGTGCAGGGTGTCCTCGCGCTGGCCAATCAAACCGATGAGAACATGGGTGGATTTCAATGTATTCCAGAACTGTTCCAGACCTACGATACCTGGAAATTAACCCAGCCCGCCGACCGGGATCGTTTCAAACCCGATACAACGGGCTTTGAGCTGGTGAAGGTAAAAATGGAAGCGGGCGATCTGCTGATCTTCAACAGTACCCAACCCCACGGTATTCGGCCCAACTACTCCGAAAACAAGGTCAGGATCGCGCAGTACGTAGCCATGATGCCCGCGCAGGAAGACAACCGGGCGTTACGGGAATGGCGCGTTACGTCCTGGCGTGAACGGCAGGCCCCCGAAGGCTACGCCTTTCCGGGTGATCCGCGAAACTGGGAGAAAGAACGCTACCAAACCGCTGAACTAAGTCCTCTTGGCCGCAAACTGCTGGGCCTTGACTCGTGGGAACAGCCGACGAACCACTGATATGCAGCACGCACCCATCATGACAACCCTCAACAACGGCGTAGTCATGCCGTTGCTGGGCCTGGGCGTGTACGATATCTACGGTCGGGATGCCGAACAGACCGTAGAGTGGGCCCTGGAAATTGGCTATCGGCTATTCGATACAGCCGCTATGTACAAAAACGAAACCCCCATAGGTCATGCACTTCGGCACGGGGGCGTGGCGCGGCAGGAGATTTTTATTACGACCAAAGTTCACAACGACGATCACGGCTACGACGCTACGCTGCGGGCCTTTGACCTGAGTTTAGCCCGATTGGGTTGTGACTATATTGATCTGTATCTGGTTCACTGGCCACTTACACAGACTCGCCAACAAACCTGGAAAGCATTGGAAACTCTGTATGCTCAGGGAAAAGTAAGGGCTGTGGGCGTTGCTAATTATCTGCTGCCCTTCCTGACCGAACTGGCCACGTATGCAAACGTCGTACCGGCGGTCAATCAAATCGAGTTCAGTCCTTACCTCTATCTGACCGACGAACTTAGGTATTGCCGGCAACACCAGATTCAGCTTCAGGCCTACTCGCCCTTAATTCGTGGGCAGCGGTTCGATGATCCACGCTTACTGACGTTGGCCCGGCAATATGGCAGGACGCCCGCTCAACTGCTCATTCGCTGGGCACTGCATCATGGGGTGTCGGCCATCCCAAAGTCGGCCAGCCGACAGCGGCTGGCCGAAAACTTTGACGTATTTGATTTCTCGCTTTCGCCCGAGTCCATGGCCCGAATGGACGGTCTGCACGAAAATCTGCGGGTTGCGGACGACCCAACGCCAATGCTTTGACTGGCTATCCGGATGAACGTACCAATAAGTCTGAAAGCTGACTTAACCCGTTTAGCCCTGTAGGAGGAACGGCTACAGCTCAATGATTTCACGGCAGATACGGCCTTTCAACTGGGAATGAAACTGAAAGAAGCCGCCGAGACCCGGCTCGGTGCCGTAGTGATCAATATTCAGTTGACTGGTCAGCCGTTGTTTTTTTTCGCTTGCGTCGGCACCACGCCCGACAACGGCGCGTGGTGCCGACGCAAGCGAAACGTCACCCTGCATTTTCACCGGAGTTCCTACGCCGTCGGGCTTGGGTTGCGCCAGCAGCAGCCGTCGTAGCTGATGGCTGCTCTTTAGATAAAAGGATATGGACAGGAGCTCCTTTTGACACCAATCCGGGGCCTTACTGAACCACGACTGGAAACGTAATGTCGAGGTCAGACGTACCGGGCGTGGCGGTTCCGTTTTTCACATCGGGCTGATGGCGTAATACCACCCGGAGCGTTCCGGTTCCGGCGGCTGCGGTCCTGATCTGGGTGGCGAGACCCAGCGGAAACGGACCCGGCGCGGGATTGGTATCTTTGTCCGTAATAGTTACGGTTAGCAGGGCAGCGGGTGCGGGGGTATACACAACCAGGTGTTCGTTGGCTTCCTTTTTCACCGCTGCCGATACGTCGAGGGTTGGCGTTTTGGTTTTGTCGAGCAGCGTAATTGTACCAGTGTACGTAGTATTGGGGCGTAGGAGTAGCGCGGCTTTACTAAAATCGGCACTGGTGTTCAGATTCTCGACGGTAGCTGTCACAGTTTGCACGGGCGTGGTCTGGCTCGTCAGCGTCAGCGTAGCGGTCGTGATGGCTTCGTTGTCGCCGGTGGGGGCTACGTTTTGTTCGTCTTTGTTGCAGCTTCCCAGCAGTAGGGCGGCTGGTAGGAGCAGCAGCAGGCTTTTCTTCATTGTATTCATGGTTCTCCCTGGTTTATTGGTTGTATAAAATTTATTGTTGGTTCGTACCAAAGGGCAGGCGGACTTTCAGGCTCAGGTTGCGGCCCGGCTCGTCGGCGTAGTAACGGAATCGGTTCAGGTAATCGCGATACGCAACATTGGCCAGGTTGGTACCGGTCAGAATGACGCTCAGCGCATGACCGGCCACCGGCGCAGTGAACCCCAGTTCGGCACCGAGCAGAAAATAGGCGGGGGGCGGGGGAGCGAAATCGCCCTGGAAAATGAGCTGGCCGTTCTCCTGCTGCTGCGTTACAGGCGGCACGCGGTTCTGTCGGGACACGTACAGGCCACTTACCTGGACGTACAGGGCAGAAAGTTTACCCGTCTGTCCTAACTCGTAGCGCAGCCGGTTGTCGGAGCGGTTAGGCGGCACAAACACCAGAAAGTCATCATCGGTCTGGTTGCGGGCGTAGAGCAGCGAGTTGTTTGACGTCATTGAGAGCCGATCAGTCAGCTTATAGGTCAGCGATGCGTCGATACCCCGGAAGGTGGCCAGCACCTGCGTGTACGAATAGGCTGGAAACGCCCCCCGCTGCCGCACAATGGGTACCGAATCGGGCTTCAGGTAGATGTAATTGTCGATGCGGTTGTTGTACAGGCCAAGCTCTCCGCTGAGCCGTTTTCCTGCATAGGCCAGCACCAGATTTCCGTTGTAGGCCTGCTCGGGCTGGAGGTTGGGGTTGCCGCGCTCGTAGGCTACCGCGCTCTGATGCAGGCCGTTGGCATACAGATCAGCCACGTTGGGTGCCCGCCAGGCTGTGCTGATATTGGCGGTCAGGGATAGGTCAGGCCGAAGCTGATAGGCCGCCCCCAGCGAACCGTTGGTGTTTTGCCAGTGGCGGG
>Ga0123337_10006587_pt1 | contig 11049 bp, 7 predicted proteins | sample frozenSSSSmetaG_FD_89792 | JGI IMG/M metagenome (GOLD analysis project Ga0123337, IMG submission 89792) | Glacier valley bacterial and archeal communities from Borup Fiord, Nunavut, Canada, to study Microbial Dark Matter (Phase II) -... | ecosystem: Environmental > Aquatic > Freshwater > Ice >...
GGCGTTATGTTGGCATTTTCAAAATTTAAACTGCCTTCAATATCCGGATCATCAATGCTACCTTTTATTGTAGCACCTCCTTTTAAACTACCATCGGCATAGGTAAGCGCACCAAACGTAAATGGCCGGATGGAAGAAAGATTCAGGTTATTTACATCCAGTTTCATATCCATGCGGCTCTCACCTGTAAAATATTTCCCCAATAGTTTTACGTCATTTCCATTACCACTGATGGCAACAGTCGCATTGAATGCATTGGCTGTTTCATTATCTACTTTAATGGATATGTTGCCAACCGTATCTTTATTAAATGTGATGGAATCAATGGCTAAATCCGAAGTAAACACTGGAGTGGTCATCATATTTTTTACCAGTATTTTCCCGTTGATTATCCCTTCCAGTTGTAGTGAATCCTGTTCCGCCAGGTTGGTTAAGGTTTTGAGGTGAAAGTCTTTAAGCACTACATCAACTGGTGCCTTTGGGTTTTCAGATTGCGAGTTAATGTTCAGTAATTGCCCATTGTTCCGGATGCTGAAATTGTGTGCAATGATTCCTGCACTGTCATATTGAAGGTAGTTGGTTTTATCTACCGTCCAGGATTCATAATCCAGCATAAGGGTATCTGACAAGGTGGCCCTGATACCATCTTTTATTTGCGCAACAATAGCTCCCAACTGGTATTTATCTTTACCAGCAGCGTCCTCAATATTTAATTTTGTATGCAATTGGTTGTTTGCGATAAAACCATACACCCTTGTTTTTTGCAGCTGGAAAGATTTTGAACCAGCCTTGTTTACGGTGGCTTCATATCCAAACTCGTCACCATCATTCCCGGCAGTGATGGTCAGGCTATCCAGCACCTGCGTACCTAATTGCAGGGTGGGTGCATTTACCAGCATATTTAATTTACCGGCACTCCCGTCAAAGCCTGCCTTTATATGAATGGTATCTGAACCTGTAAGCGAAGGCACAAATGCAAACAACAGGCTATCCGGAATAATGGTTGCATTTAAATTCCATTGATCGGTACTTCGAACGGTATCTTTTATACCCAGATCATAGTACCGGTTGATCACCTGCATGGCCCCCGTTGCAATGGTCGCTAAATTAAAATTACCCTGTAGCCTGGCAGTAGCCAATTGTGAATTCAGGGTAATAACTTTTCCGGTATCAGCAGTTCTTGCTGCAATGGTTAAACTGTCTGCTTTGTAACGCTTACCATCATTGTACACTACCAGGTCAGCAATTTGAATCGTTCCGTTTGGCGCATTTAAATCGGATGTACTTATGTCTGCATTCACGTTGCCATGTATCCGAAGATCATTTGTTGCAAAACCAAGCGGCCGCATCAGTATACTATCCAGCAGCAACCGGAGTTTTATGTTGGTGGCAAACTTATCATCAATCAACGCCTCACCGTTTAGCTTAAACGAAATACTCTTATCGGCTGCATCCGCATCTATAATGGCATAACCATTTTTGAGAGAGGTCGCAAGCACCAGGTTTTGATAGTTATATCCTTTTACAAAAGCTTCTTTTACACTTGCGCTCGCATTCATATTCATCGACGAAGGTTTAAACCCTCTACCCTTTGCGGTAAAATTCACGGTAACTTTTCCCAGCAACGTATCCTGCTTTATAAGATAGCCTACGTCTACCTTGTTAAGCGTTCCTTTAAGATTGTAGGTTTTATTGGTGCTGCTGAGTGACCCTTGTATTTTCGCCATTCCTTTATTGGTTTGCAACAGCAGATCGGTCGTAAAATTGGTGGCCAGCCCTTTAAAACTTCCGCTCACTTTCATCAATTCGGGCAAGCGTACATTCGCCGGTATAGTACCTGGCGGTAGCATTTTGTTAAGATCTGTTTTGGTGGTTTGCAGGTTGGCTACATTTAAATTATAAGCCGTTCTATTTACATCTGGCAAGCCTTTGATGGTACCCGAAATATTTATCATTGTGTTACCTATACCACTTAACTGAAAATTTGGGATCGTTAAATCATTGATATAGCCTTTCATCCTTGTGTTGACATTTACAATCGCATTTTCCATCCCCTTTAAATTCGGCTTTAGTTGCGGGGCAAAAACCAGGATGTCTTTTGCTGCGAGTTTACTATCAATAAAATTGGCATCCAGGTATAATTTACCCATGTCTTTTTTTATTGCATCCAGCGAAGGATATCGAACGTTAATATTATCCCGAATGAGGGTGTGGTCTGTTTGAACATACAAGTTGGCGAGTGCCGCACCGGTATCACTGTAAGCAAAGTTTGTTTTAATCTGCTGAAGGTTGAAACCACTTTGTTCAGCAAATGCACCATCGGTTATATTTCCCTGGTATGCAGTTGGTGTAAATGTAAAGTTGTTTCCTTTTAATTTGAAATTTCGGATATCCATATGAGCGTAGTCCATCCCGGTTGGCTGGCGGGCCGTATTGTTATCATCAAAGGCTAAAAAGTTATTCTCAAAGTCAATCTTGGCAATGGATAGCTTCCAGGGATTATTGGCCTGGGCTGCTACCTCTTTATTAACTTCCTTCTTTACTATTTTTGTTTGTTCCGAATTACCCAACACAATGCCTGCCGTGGTATTGTGAAGTTTCACATTGTCCAGTTGTATCAGCAACGTGGCCAGGTCAATCGATTTCACTTTACCTGAAAGCTCACCCAACTGCAGCTTGCCGGACATAACCGATACATCATTCTTATAATCAAACTGGATATTTTTTACCAGTATGTCCTTTAGCCCCAGTTGCAATTGGAATGGTGTATTGCTTTCTGCTTCCACTACCGAAACAGGCTGTTGCTCCAACATTACTTTGTTCTGATACATGTGGCCGGTTACATTTTCTAACACGATTCCGGGTAATGAGAAAGCCATTTTTTCAAGATCGAATTTTTCAAATCCCGTTTCAAATTTGCCCAGTTTTACAAAAAAATCTATTCCGGTTTTTTCATCCCTGAAAACGCCACCTACATTATTCAAACTAATTTTACGCAGGTTTATTTTCATTCCACTTGTAGTATCGGAAGATGTGGTAGTATCGGCACTGCTAAATGCGTTTACGATATATTGGTAGTTGAAACTGGTATCGGCGCCCATTCTGTAAATATTTGCCCGGATATCTGTTAACTCAATATAATTAACTTCAACATTATTGCGGAGCAATTGAAACAATGCAATGTCTACCTGTATTTTTCCACCTGAAAACAGCGTGTCACTACGCTGGTCTTCAAAGTAAACGCCTTCCAATACAATCTGTTTTGGAAAACTGATGGAAAGCTTTTTTATCTCCACTTTGGTATGAAGCTTTTTTTCAAGGAACGCAACTACCTTTTGCTTACCAAAATTCTGGACCGCAGGAACCTGTATCAGTATTACTATTAATATTACTAAAAAAAGAATTCCGGCCATTATCCAGGCCACCACTTTCCCTGTTTTCTTTATAAATTCTTTACTGCTCAGATAAGTATTTTTTTAAATTAATTGTTTGGCTCTTTTCCCCTTCCATTTGCCGCAATCATTGATAGCGCCTAAAAAACAATAACGATCAACATTTTAACCGCTAATATTTTCACAACCAATGCCAAAGTTCATTCCAAAAAAGATCATCCCATAAAATGATTTTCCAAACCGACTGAGAATCTTACTTAAGACAAAATAATCACACCAGCAGTCTCAAAGCATTCAATTTTTTATCTTTCCCCGCAAAGCAGTTTAAGGATTTTAATCAACAACAATTGAGTTATTATAAAATCAGAAAGACCCAGAAACGGGCAAATTATTCCCCAAGACAAAGAACTATAGAATAAGTACAAAAGCTTGTAGCTGCGTAATAAGGCCTGATCTTATATGTTAGGGCGGCAACAATTTGGCATAATATTTTAAACGGACAATGTATGGAAGAAAATGGAGCTTCAATAATGGTATCGGAAACTGAATTGGTGTACCAACTACAATTAAAAAATGAAACGGCCTTCACTCTCTTATATAATCTGTATGCTCCCGCTCTATTTAATGGGATAAAAAAAAATGTATCATGCATGTTATCAGCGGAGGATATTTTACAAAATGTTTTTCTTAAAATATGGTTGAACATTCAACATTACCATAGTGATAAAGGCAGCATTTTCACCTGGATGATCACCATTGCCAGAAATGAATCGATTGACTATTTACGAAGCCGGCATTCAAAATATCAACGACTAACTACGGAGATCGGTGATACCGAAATACAAGCAAAAACTTCCATCGATCCACGCATCAGCAGGATTGACCTCCTGATCTCACTAGCACTGTTACCCGAAAAACCAAGAAAAATCATTGACTTGTACAATAACGGGTATACCAGTAAGGAACTTAGTATCATGTTTAATACACCGGAGGGAACGATTAAGACGATTTTAAAAAGATCGTTTACGAAGCTAAGGAAGGTGTTGGTTTAGAGTTGTGGTGAATGGTCAATTGTGAATGGTCAATTGTCAATGGTGAAAAGACAATGGTTAATACCGACATGTTGGATAGCTGACAGATTGAAAAACGTACAAACTTCTCTCCTATCACTTTTCTCATAACAATTCAACATTCACAATTGACCATTCACAATTGACCATAGCACTAATTTAAATCACCGGATTGTTCTGCAATCAATTGTGCCTTTTCGGGCGACCGCATCTTTAAATAAAATATTTTCTTTTTCACAATCACCCTTGTATCATCGCCCAACAATATTCCCCAAGGTTTTAGTTCATCAATTCTATCGAAGATGATTTTCAAAATGGCGATGGTGGGTAATGCTAAAAACACGCCGGGGATTCCTATCAACAATCCTCCGGAAATAGCACCCAGCATGGTTATCAGGGCATTAATTTTCACTTTCGAGCCAACAATTCTCGGCATCAAAAAATTGGAATCTACAAAGTGAATACTCCACAAGCCTATAAAGACCCATGCAATCTGGCTCATGGTGGCGGCAGTAGTTAATGTAATCAGTGCTGTGAAAATCATTCCTGAATAAATACCAATAAACGGCAAAATATTTAACACCCCCGTAAGTACTCCTAAAAAAATGGCATACTTGATACCGATAATTAAAAACAACGCAGAATTGCAGACAGATACGATTACCATTTCTATAAGTAATCCCGCCATGTAATTTTTTAGCACCTGCTGCGTACCTTCCATTACGGCATCAATGTTTCCTTTATGGGTAGTTTTAAAAACGGCGAATAAAAAACTTTTAATAATGTGACGGTAAAATAAAATAAGGAAAGAATAAATAAAAGTGAAAATGATGAATGCTAATATCGTGGTAACAGTAAAAAAAGTTTCTTTAATATAAACAATACCGCTGTCTTGAATACCCGATGCAGCATTGTTTACCAAAACTGATTGCTGGCTTGCACTCAAATTAAATTTTTGTTCTACCCAATGCTGCAGAGTGCTATAATGCTCTGCCAGGTGCATTTTTATAGCAGGTATGTCGTTTAAAAATGCAACAATCTGCGCAGATAAAAGATAAATAATAACTACGATGCCCAACAGCGCCAAAAGCACAGCAAGTAGGGCAGCTAGCGCCCTTGACATGCCCCATTTTTCGAAACTACCGGTGAGCGGTAACAGTAATATTGAGATAAGCACAGAAAAATACAGCGGTACCAGAATTGCGCTGCAGGCTGTAATAATATAAGCTATCAGAATAACCAGCAGCAGCTGGAAACATAAACGAATGCTATATGGTATTTGTTGGTAATCTCTTCTTTTGCCAGCTATTTTTTGCACCACCGATTGATTTAGTATAAAATAAACCGGTAAAAAAACATGCCAGAATTTTTCAGTATTTACACCTGGGAATTGATTGGTACAATTATTTTGTTTTGCAATAATCCATAGCAGGCGTCAATTGTCAGCGAAGTGGCTTATGAATTGGGATTTAAATATCCGCAACATTTTACCCGGCTGTTTAAGCAACGGGTTGGCGTGTCGCCAAATGAATACAGAAACCTTAATTAGGGATCGTTCTAACCAGATGGAAGTTTCAGTACTAACAAAATAAAACATTCTCTTAAGAATAAAACAATACGCCGTGGGCGGGTAGAACAGCAGCAAATAAATATTTTATCATCTTATTAATCCCCTTTTTTTTATTTCATCATACAGCTTGCCAGGTATATCCCTGCAACTGCAATTTTTCTTATGTTCGATATGCCAGGTAATCCGCTGATCAAGCGTTGGATACGTTGGCATGGGGTGAGTTAAATACCATTCTCTATCCATTTTCATACAAATTTTGTTAAATAGAAACAATTGGAATTTCATTTATTTAAGTATTTCTCTTGTACAATCCAACCAACTCTCCATAAGCAACAATACAATCACTCATTGCTTTTTCCAGCTTCAGTTTTTTTGTTTTAAAAGAAAGGTCGAGTGCAGAACGAAGTGCATACACTTTGAAAAAATAACGGTGTACGCCTGACAGTGGAGAGCACGGACCTGCATATTGACGTAACTGAAAATCGTTGATGCCCTGTTTGCCCCTTGTTTCATTTTCCCGGATATGATGCGTTACAGGGATATTCCAAATCAACCAATGCACCCAAATATCAATCGGCCCATCATGATCTTCTACAATTACTACAAGACTTTTGGCTTCAGTTGGGATCTGTTGAATATCCAGCGGTGGATTGATATTCTTTCCATCACAGGTATAATCTACCGGAATCATTTCATTATCTCCAAATGCAGAACTACTAATTTTTAATTGCCTGTAATCAATAGCCCTCGTGGCTTCTGTATTTATCATAGCATTTAGATGTTGGTTAACTTATGGTCCTTCAGCAGGCGGCGGCACTTCGTAGGGAGGCGTTTCAAAAGGATCCTCATCCGGAATAATATCCGGATCTTCCTCCGGAATGACAGGTTCTTCCGGATCAAAGGAAGGTACGGTCTCCGGTGTTTTACCCGGCAAGGGCGTTTCTATCGGCTTTCCCGGCGGTTGTTTCTTTGGCAGCATAACGGCCCCCCACTGCTTAATTGCATTTACCGACTCCCCGGTACCCGGTAAAACTTCCTTCGTAAAATAAAGTCGCATCTTGTTTGATTTAAAATTTACATCGCTTCAAAATAGCCTGTAAAGTTTCGTACTACGTTCTGTAAGATTTACATCTTTCCTAACCAAATCAGCTGCATTAAAATCCTCAACACTATTTGCTTTTCAGCATTATATTTTTAGCAAGCCCCCTTTCCTTAAAATATCAAAACAAATAAAATATAGTTCGAATTAAGATGTCATCCGTCAACCGGTTTAGTGATTGTTATCATCTGGATATCAATCCGTTTTGTAGCTGTCAATAATGAGTAATATCAAGCCATAGATTGATGACCGTCATTCAAAACCTTTACCCGGTAAGGTATATTTGTCACAATAAAACCTCCTGATCATGACAGATAATAATCAAGTCATCACTACGCTGCATAAACTGTTGGATGACGACGCCCAAAAGTTTACCAGTGCCGAAATACTGTTAAAGAAAACGCTGCCCAAGTGGGTGCTTCAAGCCAGTTCATTCCAGTTGAAAAGCATTTTGCAGAAATACCTGGCATATGTTGAGCAACATATTGTAAAGATGGAAGTGTTTTATCAAGAAGAACAAATCAATTCATTGAGCCTTTCTAACCGGATCATGCAGGCATTTATAGACGAGGCAGATGAGAAACTTGAAAAGTGCAAAGATGCCCCTATTCGGGATGCTTGTTTACTTGCAAGTGTACAAGCCATTAATCATTATAAAATAAGTACCTATGGCACAGCCGCAGCTTTTGCAAATGTGTTGGGGATGGAGAAAGAGGCTGAGGCTTTTCATCTTGCGGAAATAAATGAAAAACAAATTGACGATCGCCTGTCTCAATTAGCTGACCATGAAATTAATCTTAAAGCAAAGGCTCCGATTGAAATTGGAGATTAAAAAACATCAGCATGAAACTCCGTTTACAGGAAGAAGTAAGCATACCCGTTGGTGAAGTTATCCTGCAGGGAGAACTTACTATTCCCGAAGAAACCAATGCAATCATTATTTTTTCACATGGCAGTGGAAGCAGCCGGTTTAGTCACCGAAACCAGCAGGTGTCCAAATACCTGCAGCAGCAAAACCTTGGAACCCTGCTGTTCGATTTATTAACCGAAGAAGAGGACCTGCAATACCATAACCGTTTCGATATTGAATTACTTACTAAAAGATTGGCCGGTGCGACTGAGTGGCTGGAAAAGTATCCTGACACAATCGAATGCCGCATCGGCTATTTTGGTGCCAGTACAGGTGCAGCATCTGCGCTAAGGGCGGCTGCCCGCATGCCTAATATAAGGGCCATCGTTTCAAGAGGAGGACGCCCCGATTTAGCGATGGCAGATTTACCAACAGTTAAAGCTCCCACTCTGCTGATTGTGGGCAGTTTAGATTACGATGTACTGCAATTGAATAAAGCGGCATTTCGAAAACTGGAATGCGAAAAACAATTAGAATTGGTGGAAGGAGCTGGTCATTTATTTGAAGAGGAAGGAAAAATGGACATCGTGGCCCGGCTGGCGGGTAAATGGTTTGAAAAATATCTGACTGAAGTACATGCATGAAACAACAGTTCCGCCTAATAAAATGCGATTGACTTTTTATTGTTTATTTTTTAAAAATTAACTATGCCAGGGCAATTAAGCGAAATCCAGATAAACAATTTGCTGGCCAGCCAATTGGTTGGACGGATGGCCTGTACCGATGGTATGCAGCCTTACATAGTTCCCGTAACCTATGCATTTGATGGCGAATATATTTATGGACAAACCAATGAAGGCCATAAACTCAGCATACTAAGAAAAAATCCTGCAGTATGTTTTGAGGTTGACAGGATGATTGATCTGAGCCACTGGCAAAGTATCATCATTTATGGACAGTTTGAAGAGCTGCAGGAAGAGGATGCTAAAAACGCACGGGAGTACCTTTTCACACGTGTGTTCCCCATGATGACGATTAGCAAAATACATTCTTACGGACATGAAGTGGAAGAAAATGCATATGAAAACATCTGGGTGAGGGAGGTGATGTATAGAATTAAAATCAACAGTATTACAGGAAGATTTGAGACGAAATAATTACATAGCAAATTTACAAAACACGCCGGTTGTTTGTATGCCCACACAGCACAAAGATCTGGTATTATCAGCCGCTAAAAGCATGTCATTAAGTTAACGCTTTTGATGAAAGACTAAATCACCCCTTCCGGATTAGCATGTTACTTTTTGTAATAACTGTTGCTAATAAGTGCATCCCTGATACAGGTTCAGGTTTTCTTTCAATCATTTAAATAAATCTACATTTCCCGATTTTTATGCTGCAAGAAAATAAAAATAAAATCAGGCACTTATAATCTGAAACTGACAACATTAAGATATAAATCCAATTGAAATAATTACATATATTTATAAGAAAATGCTTCCTATAGAAAACAACATCGATTTTAGGGTGCTATTTGAATCTATCCCCGGATCCTACATTGTAATTCTGCCTGACTTTTCAATATTTACTGCAAGCGACGATTTTCTAACTGCTTTCAAGGTAGAGCGGAACGAAATTATAAACCACACCATCTTCACAGTATTCTTAAACAACCCTGAGGCGGATATTTATGGAGCGGTTTCAAACCTGCTATTCACACTCTCATCTGTTACAAAATTTAAAACACCTCAAACGATACCAGCTCAGCGATACGATGTAAAAAACGCTGATGGAACCGTCGCTGTAAAATACTGGAGTTCGATCATTAAACCGGTTCTAAATGCAAATAACGAAATTCAAGTCATTATACTACATGTAAAAGACATAACTGATATCGTTTTACTTCAAAAAGAAATCCAGTCTGGTGAGGATCAAACAAACGGTTTACAGACAGCATCCGCTGAAATAAAAATGGAGAATGCTAAAAATTATACTGACCTAAAAACGTTGAATTTAGCGCTGCAAAATAGTATTGTAGAGAAGGCCCGGGAGATCATTTACCTGAATAAAAATATCTCTATCTACAAACTGATGATTGATTCAGCCTTTATGGTTGCGATAACATATAATGATGGAATTGTACGGGAAGTAAATGATAATCTATGCAGCATATCAAAATACAGCAGGGAAGAACTGATAGGTCATCATTTTAGCATATTCGATTCCAGCTACCATAATACTGAGTTTATAGAAGAAATGATATCCACTATTCAAAAGGGAGAAATATGGAAGGGAGAAATAAGAGATAAGGCTAAAGACGATACACTATTTTGGCTGGATACCACTATCATCCCTTTTGTTGATGAGCAGGGAAAGCCAATTGAATATCTCACCATTCAACATGATATAACTGCCCAAAAAAATGCATTAGAGCAGCTTTCAATTAGCGAAGGAAACTACAGAGATTTTTTTGAAAACAGCCTGGTTCCAATGTTTACTGTTGACATGACCACTTTAAAAAACATAGCTGTCAATGACAAAGGCGTTAAAATTTTTGGATACCAATCAAAAGAAGATTTTTTAGAACACTATGATCCATTAAGGCATTATGTAAATCCAGATGAAAGAAATAAAATACTTGAAAAGTTAAGGCGCTGCGGTACCATTGAAAAAGGAACAATTGAATTTAAAAAACTGGATGGAACACATTTTTGGGTACACTATTTTTTTAAATTAAATATTGAAAAGAAAATAGCAGAGACAATAATAATAGACATAACCGAGCAGGTAAAATTCCAACGGGAGCTTTTAGCCAGCGAAGAAAAGTATAAAACAATTTTCGAAAATTCAGAAGTGGCTATTTATTCATTCGACCTGGATAATCTGAAATTAGTTGAAGTAAATGAAAAAGGGGTTCAACTGGCCGGATATAAATCGAAAAAAGAAATACTTAAAAAATTTAACCCAGCTGATCATTATGTAAATATTGAAGACAGAGACAGAACCCTTGAAACATTAAAAAAGAATGGCCAAATAAACAATGAATTAATTGAACTAAAAAAACTTGA
>Ga0123337_10006589_pt1 | contig 11048 bp, 14 predicted proteins | sample frozenSSSSmetaG_FD_89792 | JGI IMG/M metagenome (GOLD analysis project Ga0123337, IMG submission 89792) | Glacier valley bacterial and archeal communities from Borup Fiord, Nunavut, Canada, to study Microbial Dark Matter (Phase II) -... | ecosystem: Environmental > Aquatic > Freshwater > Ice >...
ATCTACCACGCCGAGGCCGGCATAATGATCGCCCTCAAGTACGCCTGACCGGGCAGCGAATGTGTCGCACGGTCCGCGGTGATGAGGTGGGTGTGAGCAAAGGCCACCCGCGTGGGGCCGACGACGGGGTGGGTCGTGTCGGGCCAGCACGATCGCCGACCACTCTCCCGGCCGGTTCGACCCCTGACGGGGCCAGTTCGCTGCGTGCCCATTGCTGCCAGCGCCATATCGCCCCGGCCCGGGACGGCTACGCCAGCACCGTCTGACCTCGGCCCAGCGATCGACGGACCATACAAGGACACGACCACGATCACGGCCGCGCCACGTTCCCGCTCATCGACGATGCTCGATGGAGACCGCGCCAGGGGGAGACGATGCCCGGCGAGGCGGCCCAGGCGTTGCCAGGGGTTTCGTCATCAGCAACCCCCAGGGCATCGTCCGCACGGTCATCTACTCACCGCTGTCCCTGAGACGCAACGTCGACGAGATCCTGCGGGGGTCGTGGCCCTACACACCGCCGTCGAAGTCGACTGCGTCGACTGGTTCTTCTGCGTCCAAGAAATCACCACGGAGCAGATCGAGGAGAAGCTTCACGCCTACACCAGCGCCCTGAGAAACCCCCCACGGCTGAGGACCAGTGGAAGCGGTCAGGCGGTCAGGGTGGCGAGGGCCGCGGTCAGCCGCTGCGCCGCGTCGGTGGCCACCTCGGCGAGGGCGGCATTGCCGGTGAGCTCCACCATGATGCCGGGGTCCATGGCCTCGACGAGGGTGGTGTCGTCGTCCAGGGCCCGGACGGCGACGTTGCAGGGAAGGAGCAGCCCGATGGACGGCTCGGCCTGCACCGCGGCATACGCGAGCGGGGGGCGGCAGGCGCCGAGGATGACCTGGGCGGGGATATCGGCGTCGATCTTGGCCTTGAGGGTCGCGGCGAGGTCGATCTCGGTCAGGACGCCGAAGCCCTGCTCGGCCAGGGCGGCGCGGGTGGCCTCCAGGGTCGCGGCGAACGGGTGGTGGACGGTGGTGCTCAGGGCGTAGCCCATGGCGTGCTCCTTCGGTGGTGGGGCGGACGGCTCGAGGTGATGCGGGGGCGGATGAACAAGTCTGGGGCGCGTGGCGGGCTGGTCATCGTGCAGGTAACCCCTCCCCCGCGGGCCCCCACACCCCCAATCCCGCTCGGACGGCGACGTACCCGGCGACGGCGACCAGCAGGGCGGCGAAGGCTCGGGTGAGGCTGGTGCCGGAGATGCGGTCGGCGACCCGCTTGCCCGCGAGGGACCCCGCGATGGCGGCGAGGGTGAAGGGGACCACGACGGCCCACGGTACGCTGCCGCTCCCGAGTCGCTCGATGAAGGCGCCGAGGCTGGTGATCGAGATGACGACCAGCGACGTGCCCACGGCGACGGGCATGGCGTCACCCATGGCCAGCACCAGCGCCGGGACGACGAGGAAGCCGCCGCCGACGCCGAGGAAGCCGGTGAGGAAGCCGACGACGAGCGCGGTGACGACAACACGAGAGGCCGCCCGCAGCCCCCGGGGGCGTCCGCCGTCCTCGTCCTCGCCGGGTGCGTCGGAGGCGTCGGAGCGGGTGCGCGCGAACATCGCGAGGGCGGCGACGAGCATGAGGGCGGCGAAGGCCAGGAGCAGCACCTGGGGGTCGACCAGGCGGTTGACCGCCGACCCGCCGACCGAGGCGGCGACGCCGAGCACCCCGAAGATCCCCGCCGCCCGCCACTGCACCCGGCCGGCCCGGGCGTGCCCGACCGCCGCGGTGATCGCGGTGATGCCGACGATGATCAACGAGGCGGTCGTGGCCTCCTGCGGTCGCTGCCCGAGGGCATAGACCAGCACGGGCACGGTGAGGATGGAGCCGCCGCCGCCCAGCGCACCGAGCGAGAGACCGATGACGACCCCCGCGAGGATGGCGACGGCAAGCATCAGATCACCCTTCCGGGGCTCTCGTCGGCGGTGACGACGGGCAACCCGGCCGCCTGCCACGCCTGCATACCGCCGGTGAGGTTCGCCGCGTAGACCCCTGCTGCCGTCAGCGCGGCGACGGCCCGGGACGACCGCGCGCCGGAGCGGCAGACGGCGATGACCGTGCGTCCGGTGGGGAGGGCAGCGGGGTCGAGGCCGCCGAGGGCGTGGTGCACCGCGTGGGGCGCGTGGCCCGCGGCCCACTCGGCGTCCTCGCGCACGTCGACGAGGAGGGCCTCGCCGTCGCGAACACGCTGAGCGGCCGACGTCGGGTCGATCTCGGGCTGGGGGGTGGGGGTCATCGTGGTCTCCGTCGGCCGGGGGTGGTTGGTGGGGCCGGGAGGGCGCCGGTGGGCGCCACCCGGTAGCCGGGGGTGCGGGGGAACCCGCCGCCCACGGCGAAGCGGCCACCGCGCACGAGGGTGCGGCGCAGCTCGGTCGGGATGCCGTTCAGGCAGCCGATCCGCTCGATCGACAGGGCGGCCGTGCGGGTACCGATGCCCAGCAGCCTGCGCTCGGTGGCCGTCGGGATGACGGCTCGCACCTGTTCGCGGCCGCCGGTGAGGTGGATGCCGCAGCGGGCGGCGAGCTCGGTGTAGAGCGCCGTGTGCGTGAAGTCGGCCTCGAGCAGGGGCCGGGTGAGCGCGGCGGGGAGCCAGGCGTGGTCGTGGGCGAGGGGCTCGTCGCCGGCCATCCGACGCCGCTCGAGGTGGAGCAGGGCGGCTCGGGGCGGGAGGGCGAGCAGCAGGGCGACCTCGGGGTCGGTGACGATCTCGAGGGCGAGCACCTCGCTGCGCTGAGCCAGTCCGGCGGCCTCGACCGAGGCGTGCAGGGAGTAGAGGGCGCCGAGCGGCTGCTGGATCAGCGCCGGGTCGGCGACCGACGGCGGCCGGCCTCGTGTCCCCACGAGCACCCCGTCGGTGCGCAGCCCGCTCAGGGCCTGACGCACGGTCTGTCGGCTGACGCCGTACTCGTCCCGCAGCGCCATCTCGCCGGGGAAGGCGCGGGGACCGCTGAACTCGCCGGCCTCTACCCGCAGGACGAGGTCGTCCCTGACCTGGGCCCACAGCGGAAGCGGGCTCGTGCGATCGAGGGGCCGCGTGGGCTGAGGGGATACTCCTGGGGGCATAACCCGAGTATAGTCAGTTGTACGTATATCCGTACACCAGCGGTCTCCCACCGTTTCGCACGAGGGAGTGAGCATGTCCCCACGCACGAGTCACCGGGTCGTCGTCATCGGCGGAGGCAACGCCGGCATCGCCACCACCGCCCAGCTCCAGCGCGCAGGCGTGGAAGACATCGCCGTTCGAGCCCTCGGACACGCACCACTACCAGCCGCTGTGGACCCTCGTCGGCGGCGGCTGCGCGCCGGCGTCCACCGCACACCGGCCCCAGGCCGACGTGATGCCGAAGGCCGCCCGCTGGATCCGTGACCGGGCCGAGCAGGTCGACCCCGACGCGCAGGTCGTCACCCTGGGCTCGGGCCAGGCCAGAAGGTGGGCTACGACCACCTGGTCGTGGCCCCGGGCATCCAGCTCGACTGGGACCGCGTGCCCGGCATAGCGGCAGCCCTCGAGACGCCCTCCGTCTCCAGCAACTACCGGTTCGACCTCACCGCGCGGACCTGGGAGCGGATCCGCGCCCTGCGATCCGGTACGGCGGTCTTCACGATGCCCGGCGGTCTGATCAAGTGCGCCGGAGCCCCGCAGAAGATCGCCTACCTCGCGGCCGACTACTGGCGCCAGCAGGGCGTGCTCGACCAGATCCGCGTGGTGCTCGTGCTGCCCACGCCCGGCATGTTCGGCGTCACGGAGATCGCCGACGAGCTCGAGAAGGTGGTCGCCCGCTACGGCATCGAGGTGCACAAGAACAGCGAGCTCAGCTCCGTCGACCCGGACGGACGCCGGGCGACGATCCGCGACAACGCCGAGGGGACGAGCCAGGAGATCGACTACGACTTCATGCACGTGGTCCCCCCACAGTCCGCCCCGGACTGGGTCAAGACGAGCCCGCTGAGCGACCCCGACAACCCCGCCGGCTACGTGCAGGTCGACAAGCACACGCTGCAGCACACGCGCTACGGCAACGTCTTCACCCTCGGCGACGCCGGCTCCACCCCGAACTCTAAGACCGGAGCGGCCATCCGCAAGCAGGCCCCCGTGCTGGTGAAGAACCTGCAGGCCAGCCTCGCGGGACAGCCGCTCACCGCCAGCTACGGCGGGTATGCGTCCTGCCCGCTCACGACGTCGCGCGACAAGATGCTGCTGGCCGAGTTCGACTACACGATGAAGCCGACACCGAGCATCCCCGTCATCGACACCACGAAAGACCAGCGCGACATGTGGTACCTCAAGCGCTACGGCCTGCCCTTCCTCTACTGGAACGCGATCCTCACCGGGCGGGCATGACGACCGCGGGCGCGCCGGTGGACGACGCCGGGGTCGTCGTCCACCTCAGTGCCGCTGACGCCGGGACCCGCGGTTCGGTGCTCCGCAACGTGCGCAACCTCGTGGCCGGGTGGAGCGGCCCACCACTGCCGGTCGAGGTGGTCGTCCACGGCTCCGCCGTGGCGGCCCTGCTCGTCGACGCCCCCGAGTGGGGCGCGGTCGACGACCTCGTCGCCTCGGGGGTGGCATTCAGCGCCTGCGCCAACAGCCTGAGGTCCCTCGACCTCACCGCCGACGACCTGGCTCCGGCCATGCGCGTCGTGCCGTCGGGGGTCGTGCGGCTCGTCGAGCAGCAGCGGCGCGGCTGGACGTACCTTCGGCCATGACCTCTTCCGCCGGCACGACCCGTCCCGGCGTCGTGGCGTGAACCTTCGTCACCGTGCAGATGGTGCTGCTTGCCGCCCTGACCGCGCTGCCGTTCACCGGCGGCGGGGCGGTCTCCTCCGCGGCGGCGTGGACGGGCTACGGCCTGAGCCTGCTCGGTGTCGTCGGCGCCGCGATGGCCAGCCGCCGGCTGGGCCGGGGCCTGACGGCCTCACCGATGCCCCACGCCAGGGCGCAGCTGCAGGTCGACGGGCTGTATGCCTGGGTGCGGCACCCGATCTACACCGCCGTCCTGACCTTCGGCCTGGGACGCGTGGTGGGCACCGTCGGGTCGACGCGGCTCGTCTGGTCGGTTGTCACCTTCGCCGCTCTCGTGGCCTGGATGGTCGCCAAGTCGACCTGGGAGGAGGCGCGGCTACGGGAGCGGCTCCCCGGCTACGACGACTACGCTTCGCAGACAGCACGATTCGTCCCACGGTCGGTCCGCCGACCTGGACGGTGACCAGGGACGCGGTGCCGCGGGACGATCGTGGTGCGGGTCAGGCCAGCGTGAGGAAGAGCTTCTCCATCGTGGCCTGGTCCTCGGCGTTGATGCCCTCGGGCGAGGTGAGGCACTCCCGCATCCCCGAGGAGACGATGGCGAACCCGGCGCGATCGAGGGCGCGGTTGACGGCGGCGAGCTGCATGACGACGTCCTTGCAGTCACGACCCTCCTCGATGAGGCGGATGACACCACCGAGCTGCCCCTGGGCGCGGCGCAGGCGGTTGATGACCGGAGCCATGTCGTCGTCGTTGAGTGTGACCATGAGGTGCCCTTCAGATGGTGGGGATGGGGCTCGGGGTGTCGAGCGGTGCCGAGAGTGCGTCGGTCAGGCGGTGACGGAAGATTCTTGCGCAGCCTTGGCCACCCGTGCGCGGACGTCCTCCATGTCGAGCGCCCGGACTCCGGCGATCACCTCGTCGAGCCCGGCGGCCGAAAGGGCTCCGGGCTGGCTGAAGACCATGATCCCGTCACGGAAGGCCATCAGGGTGGGGATCGACGTGATGCCCGCGGCCCCGGCAAGGACCTGCTCCGCCTCGGTGTCGACCTTGCCGAAGACGATGTCGGGGTGCTTCAGCGACGGCGCCTCGTAGACAGGGGCGAACATCCGGCAGGGCCCGCACCAGGAGGCCCAGAAGTCGACGAGGACGATCCCGCCGGCGTTGACCGTCGTCTCGATGGTGGCTGCGGTCAGGTTCTGGGTGCTCACGGAGCGCTCCTTCTGAAGCAGGGACGAGATGGAGGTGATACCTCCAGGGGCATCAAGGCCACGGCGGAGCCGACTATTCCACCGGACGTCGAGACGCCCACAGCGTATACCCCGTGGGGTACAACCAAGCCCAGTTGGTCGACTTGGTTTATGCCCCCGGGGGTACTACCATCAGAATGTCGCCAGTACCCCCACGGGTATACGCCACCCACGAGCAGGAGTTCCTACATGACGAACGAGATCACCCCCCAGCCCACCATCGTCCCGATCGAGACGGCGTCGCTCGGTGACCGGTCGTACCTCGTCCACGACGGCAGGGTCGCGGTCGTCGTCGACCCCCAGCGCGACATCGACCGCGTGCTCGACCTCGCGGCCGAGCACGGAGTGCGGATCACCGACGTCTTCGAGACGCACATCCACAACGATTACGTCACCGGCGGCCTGGCCCTGGCGCAGGCCACCGGCGCGACGTACCACGTCAACGCCGACGACCCGGTGACCTATGAGCGCCACCCGGTGCGTGACGGCGACGTCGTCGACGTCTCCCCGCGGATGCAGGTGCGGGTCATCGCGACCCCTGGCCACACCTACACCCACCTGTCCTACGCCCTCGAGACCGGCGAGGACACCCTCGCCGCCTTCACCGGTGGCTCGCTGCTCTTCGGCGCCACCGGCCGACCCGACCTCATGGGCCCCGACCACACCGAGGCCTTGGTCCGACACCAGTACGCCTCGGCCCGGCGCCTGGCCCACGAGCTGCCGGCGCACACCCACGTCATGCCCACGCACGGCTTCGGCTCCTTCTGCTCCTCTGGCTCGACCGGTGACACCACCGAATCGACCATCGGCGACGAGCAGACCCGCAACCCCGTGCTCACCGAGCCGGAGCAGGAATGGATCGACGAGACCCTTGCCGGCCTCGACGAGTACCCCGCCTACTACGCGCACATGGGCCCCGCCAACACCGCCGGCCCGGCACCGGCCGACCTCGGCGCCCCGAGCCCGAACGACAAGGAGACCCTGGCGGGCCGCCTCGCCGCCGGTGAGTGGGTCGTCGACCTACGCACCCGCACCGCCTTCGCGGCCGGTCACGTCACGGGCACCCTCAACTTCGGCCTCGACGGGCAGTTCGCCACCTACCTCGGGTGGCTCATCCCCTGGGGCAGCCCGCTGACCCTGCTCGGCGACACCCCCGAACAGGTCGCGGAAGCCCAGCGGGAGCTCGTCCGCATCGGCATCGACCACCTCAAGGGAGCCGCTACCGGCACCCCGACCGACTGGACCGACGCGTCACCAGCCTCCTTCCCTCGGGCCGACTTCGCCGACCTGGCGCAGGTGCGCCACCACCGGCCCGTCACCGTCCTCGACGTGCGACGGGCCAGCGAGTACGACGAGTCCCACATCGAGGGAGCCGTCAACCTCCCCTTGCACGAGCTCCTCACCCGGCTGTCCGAGGTCCCCGAAGGGGAGGTCTGGGTGCACTGCGCAAGCGGCTACCGCGCCTCGATCGGCGCCTCGGTGCTCGCCGCCCGCGCCAACGCCACCCACGTCGTCGCCATCGACGACAGCTACGGCGAGCACGCCGCCACCGCAGGCCCGCTCGTCACCACGGCCGACGACGTCGACGGCTGACCCTCCGACCCCGCACGACCCCACCTTCAGGAGAGAACCACCATGTGTCGTCCCGTCACCTGCAAGACCTGCGGCAAAACCACCTGGGCCGGCTCCGGCCAGCACGTCGAACAAGTCATGGCCGCCGTTCCCAAGAGCAACCGCTGCGCCGGCCACCAGCGCGAGGCCGGCACCAGCGGCGGTTCCAGCAGCTCGTTCTTCAGCCGCATCTTCGGCCGCGGCTGACCTCCCGCACCAGCCCTGGACCCCGTACCGGCCACTCAACCGTTGGCCGGTGAGACAAGGAACCATGTCCCTCCCGACACCCTCCCCACCTACCGCGACATCCACCTCGTCCACTACCCGCGTCGCCCGAGCGACCAGCCTCGACGCAGCCACGGTGCGCGAGTGGATGGAGGCGCCCGACGGACCCCGCATCATCGACGTGCGCACGTCCGCGGAGTTCACCACGGCCCACATCCCCGGGGCCTACAACGTGCCCCTCGACCTGCTCAAGGAACACGCCGACGAGCTGCGCCACCACCTCGACGACGACGTCGTGCTCGTCTGCCGGTCCGGAGCCCGCGCGGGCCAGGCCGAGACCCTGCTCCAGGCCGGGGGTCTCTCGAACCTCCACATCCTCCACGGCGGCGTGACTGCCTGGGAGGCAGCCAAAGGCCCGGTGACCCTCGGAGCCGCCCGGTGGGACCTCGAGCGGCAGCTGCGGTTTGTCGCCGGCGGCATCGTCCTCGCCGGCGTGCTCGTCAGCACCGTCATCCCGAAGGCCAAGTGGGTCTCCGGCAGCATTGGCGCCGGCCTCACCGCCGCCGCCGTCAGCAACAGCTGCCTCATGGGCGCGATGCTCTCCAGACTGCCGTACAACCGGGACGGAGCCCCCGACCTCGACAACGTTGTCCGCGAGCTTGCTGCTGTCTGAGCGTCTGCCTCGCAGGAGCGGCCGGCCCCCAGTGCTCCTGCCGGGGTGAAGGCATAGCCCTGGCACCAGCAGGCGGAACCTCTGACGGAGCTCGGGTAACCCTGGTCCGTCCGGAACCCCCCCGGACCGACGGCCCACCACCTCTCCCGGTCAGTCACCAACCCGACCGCCCTCTCCGGCCACTCTCGTCGACCTCAGCCATCAACAGATGACGCCCCACCGCCGCCGGCAGAGTCCCGACCCGCCACAGCGACACCCCGGCGCAGCCGGTTCCCATCATCGACCTACGTACCCCCCGAAAAACGCCAAGACCAAGCGCTACACACCTGTTGCATGTCGGCCGCCCGAACGTGACCACCCGCGTCGTCTCCCCGGCATTAGGGGGTGTGACGATGTCGATCCACAAGCTGAGCGCGGGCAGCGGGTACGACTACCTGACCCGTCAGGTCGCGGCCCATGACGCGACCGACAAGGGCCACACCGGCCTCGCCTCCTACTACGCCGCGAAGGGCGAGACACCGGGCCGGTGGGTCGGGTCCGGGATGGCCGGCATCGACGGACTGGACGTCGGAGACGAGGTCACCGCGAACCAGATGGCGAACCTGTTCGGCGTCGGCTACCACCCCCTCGCGCAGCAACGCCGGGCCAGCCTTGACGGCCCCGACGTCACCGACACCGAGCTCCGGGCGGCGATGCGGCTGGGCGCACCGTTCCGGATCTACCCCACCAACGCAAGACCGTTCCAGGTCGAGGTCGCCACTCGCATCTCCGCGCTCAGCACCGCCCTCAACACCGCCACCGGAGGAGCGGTCTCGCTGCAGGACCGGGCCCGGATCCGTACCGAGGTCGCGGTCGAGGTCTTCCGCGCCGCCCACGGGAGGGACCCCGCCGACTCCCGGGAAATCGCGGCGACCATCGCGAAACACACCCGCCCCCGCACGAACGCGGTCGCCGGGTACGACCTGACGTTCTCCCCCGTCAAGTCCGTCAGCACCCTCTGGGCGGTCGCCGACCCCGCCACCGCCGCGGCCATCGAACGGGCCCACCACGCCGCCGTGACCGACGCGCTGACCTTCCTGGAACGGCACGCCCTATTCACCCGGGTCGGGACGGACGGAGTGCGGCAGGTCGAGGTCCGCGGCCTCGTCGCGGCCGCGTTCACCCACCGCGACTCCCGCGCCGGCGACCCCGACCTGCACACCCACGTCGCCGTGGCTAACAAGGTCCAAACCCTCGCCAGTCACGGCGCTGACGGCACCCCCGACGGTGGTGGACGGTGGCTGTCCATCGACGGACGGATCCTGTTCCAGGCCGTCGTCACCGCCTCCGAGACCTACAACACCGCCCTCGAACGCCACCTGCACCACGACCTCGGCCTGCAGTTCGCTCCCGCCCCGACCGTCCTGACCGGCCAGACCGGCCAGACCGGCGGGCCGTTCAGGGCCGTCAGCATGGCGGGTACGACGGCTCGCGTAAGCGCCCCGTTCGGGAGGTCGTCGGGGTCGACGACCGCCTCAACCAGGTGTGGTCATCGCGCCGGACGGCGATCGTGGCCCGCCAGGGCGACCTCGCCCGCGCGTGCCTGCACGACCACGGCCGGCCACCGAGCCCGGTCGAGGCAATCCAGCTCGCGCAGCAGGCGACGCTGGAAACCCGCGACCGCAAGAAGCATCCCCGCAGCCTGACCCAGCAACGCACCACCTGGCGCACCCAGGCAGCCCAGGTCCTCGGCAGCGAACACGCCATCAAGCGCATGGTGCACACAGCCCTGCACCCACCCCAGCTGGCCAGCGCTGCTGACGTTGAAGCTGCCCGGCTCGACACGGCATGGATCGACCAGACCGCCGCCCGTGTCATTACTGCCGTCGAGTCGCGGCGCAGCACCTGGCAGGTCTGGCACGTGCGGGCCGAAGCGCACCGCGCGCTTCGGTCCACCCCCGACCTGACCCTCACCCCCGCGCAGGCCGAGCAGGTCGTCGACCTCCTCGTCGACGCCGCCCTCGAGACCCACAGCATCGCCCTCAACGCCCGCGACCACCCCGACAGCGATCAGGCCCGCGGTATCCGCGAACCCGATCCGCTCCGCCGCCGCGATGGCACCAGCGTCTATACCGTCGCCGGGACCCAGCAGTACACCTCGACCCGGATCCTCACCGCCGAAGCGCGGCTGCTCGCCACCGCCGGCCGCACCGACGGACGGACCGCCACGACCGATGACGTGGACCTCGCGCTCCTCGAAGCCACCGCCCACGGGGTCACGCTCAACCCCGGACAGGCCGACCTCGTCCGGCAGATGGCAACCTCCGGCTCTCGGCTCCAGCTCGCGATCGCCCCCGCCGGAACGGGCAAGACCACCGCCCTGCACGCCCTCACCACCGCGTGGACCACCAGCGGCGGGACCGTGATCGGGCTAGGGCGTGTCTCCTAATGTCTGGAGCCACAGCACGACAGCCCGCAAGACGACGCCGGCGCGGTAGGTCAGGGCGAGCTTGTCGTACCGGGTCG
>Ga0123337_10006590_pt1 | contig 11048 bp, 12 predicted proteins | sample frozenSSSSmetaG_FD_89792 | JGI IMG/M metagenome (GOLD analysis project Ga0123337, IMG submission 89792) | Glacier valley bacterial and archeal communities from Borup Fiord, Nunavut, Canada, to study Microbial Dark Matter (Phase II) -... | ecosystem: Environmental > Aquatic > Freshwater > Ice >...
CGGCAGCAGCCTGTCGGCGTACGGCATCCAGACCGACCGCTACGGCAAGCTGGTGTTCGACCCGACCACCTTCGCGGCCGCCTACGCCAAGAACCCGGGCGAGGTGTCCGCGGCGCTCGGCGGGACGAACGGCTTCGCGGCGCGGGTCGCGAGCGTCACGAAGGCGGCCAGCGACCCCATCGAAGGGTCCCTGACCACGTCCCAGCAGACCCGAGGCAGCGAGATCCAGCGCACCCAGAGCAGCATCGACGACTGGGACACCCGGCTGGCGCTGAAGAAGGCATCCCTCACGGTCACCTACACCGCCCTCGAGACCGCGCTGCAGAAGCTCCAGAGCCAGTCCACCTGGCTCACCAGCCAGCTCAGCGCGCTGAACCCCAAGTCCAACTGAACCCCACCAAGTCCGGCTGAGCCCACCCACTCCAGCTGACCCCCACCGAGCCCAGCTGAGGACGGAGCCCCCCATGCCCCCCAACCCCCGCAACGCCTACCTGCAGGCCTCCCTCGCGACGGCCGGCCCCCAGGCCCTGCTGCTCATGCTCTGCGACCGCCTCGTGCTCGACGTGCAGCGGGCGGCTGCCGCCCAGCTGGCCAGAGACATCGGCCAGACCCACCAGCACCTGACCCACGCCCAGGCCATCGTCTCCGAGCTCTCGAGCAGCCTCAACCCCGACGGCTTCACGGGTGGCCACCAGCTGGCGGAGATCTACCGCTACCTCCTGTCGGTCCTCGTCGCCGCCAACGTCACGAAGGACCCGCGCCGGATCGCCGAAGGGCTCAGCCTCTCGACCTCGATCGCCGGCATCTGGCGAGAGGCGGCGGCCGTGCTCGCCCGGGCCCCCCTCAGCCGCGCCTCCGCGTGACCACGCCCACCTCGCCCCCCACCTCGCCCCCCACCTCGTGGGAGACGGTCCTCGACCTGCTCGAGGCCGAGGTCGAACGGGCCCAGGCCTGCCTCGCGGCGGGGTCGGTCCCCGACCTCGAGACCTGGGTCGCGCCGATGACCCCTGACGCGGTCCCCGAGCAGCTCCGGCAGCGTGCGCTCGCGCTGGTCGACCGACAGGAGCAGGTCACCCGTGCCATCGGCGCGGCCCTGGGCCAGACCCGCGACCACCTGCACAGCACCGCCCGCGAGCAGGCCCTGGCCCAGCACGTCCACACCGCCGTGAGCGCCCCGGCACCCCCGGTCTACCTCGACCTCGTGACCTGACCGCGCCTGCCGCACAACACTCCTCTAAATCCCTACGGTCATCGCCAGCGCAGCCGATGACAACGAGTGAGCACGGACTGCTCGCCTCCCCACGCCGACGGACCGGCAACACCTTCTCCTGAAAGGGAGCGCTGCCGTGTCCCTTGGTGCACTCGACGCTGTCGGGCAGGTCCTGTCGACCGCCCTCGACGGCGTCAGCATGAGCCAGAACGCCATCGCCAACAACATCGCGAACGTCGACACCCCGCACTACCGGGCGACCACCGTCGACTTCCAGAACGCCTTGAAGGCCGCGATCGACGACGGCAGCTACGCCAAGGGGTCAGCCACCGTCAAGCCCCAGGTCTCGGCGGAGAACACCCCGGTCGGGGCGAACGGCAACAACGTCGACCTGAGCAAGGAGACGCTGGCCGGTATGCAGTCGCAGTACCAGTACCAGGTGCTCAGCCGGGCGATCAGCGACCGCTTCGACCGCATCCACCAGTCGCTGAGCGCCTCCTGATGGGCGCCTTCGACATGCTGACCACCGCGGGGTCCAGCCTCAACCTGCACCAGACCTGGCTCGACGCGCTGGCCAACAACATCGCCAACGTCAACACGGTCAAGCGCACCTCGCAGAGCGCCTTCCAGGCCCAGATGGTCAACGCCACCGCCCTGCCCCAGGGCGGGGTCGCGGTCGGCGGCATCGCGCTCAGCTCGGCCCAGGGCCGCCTGCAGCACTCCCCGGACAACCCCCTCGCGGACGCCAACGGCAACGTGCGCGCCCCGGACACCGACATGGCCAGCCAGATGAGCCAGCTGATCATGGCCCAGCGTGGCTTCCAGGCCTCGGTCCAGGTCACCAAGAACGCCCAGGACACCTACTCCTCGGCCCTCGAGATCGGTCGCAAGGCATGAGCGTCACCCCGGTCGAGGCGACGGGCTTCACGCCGTACGTCGCCCCCGTCGTCCCCCTCGGCACTCCGTCCCTCGGCGAGGGCACGTCGGGGGTCGCGGCCGCCAGCGGCGAGTTCGGCAACCTGCTCACGGACGGCCTCGACCGCCTCCAGAGCGTGCAGAGCGCCAGCGACAACCTGGCGGTCAAGGCCGCCACCGGTGACCTGACGGCGATCCACCAGTACACGATCGCCTCGACCGAGGCCTCGGTCACGACCCAGCTCACGGTCGCCCTGCGCAACAAGGCCATTGACGCGTTCAACGAGATCCTGAAGCTGCCGGTCGGATGAAAGACTCACTGCTCCGCGCGGGACGCGGCTACCAGCGCACGTTCCTCGCCTTCACCGCCGGCCAGAAGGCCGTCGCGATCGTGGGGACGGCCGCCCTGCTCCTCGGAGCGGTGCTCGTCTACCACTGGGTCTCGGCGCCGGCCTACGCCCCCCTCTTCACCAACATGTCCTCCAAGGACGCGTCGGCCGTCGTCAGCAAGCTCGACGCCCAGGGGACTGCGTACCAGATCACCAACGGTGGGGCGACCGTGATGGTCCCCCAGGAAGAGGTCTACAAGGACCGGATCGCCCTCTCCGGCGCCGGGCTGCCGAGTGGCAGCGACGGAGGCTACTCGTTGCTCGACAACCAGAGCCTGTCCACCTCGGACTTCCAGCAGCAGGTCAACTACAAGCGCGCCATGGAGGGTGAGCTGGCCAAGACCCTCGCCTCGATGGACGGCGTCTCCACCGCGGTGGTGCACCTGGCCCTGCCCAGCAAGCAGGTCTTCGCCGACACCCAGGACCCCACCACCGCCTCCGTGCTGCTCAACGTCAAGCCCGGCGCCACGCTCGACACCAACCAGGTGCAGGCCGTGGTCCACCTCGTCGCGTCCAGCATCGACGGGCTCGACCCGACCAAGGTCACCGTCGCCGACCAGACCGGCAAGCTGCTCTCGACCTCGGGTGACGCCACCGGCGACGCCCTCGCCGCGAGCACCCGTGACCAGCAGGTCCTGGCGTTCCAGACCCAGGAGTCGACGCGCATCCAGGCCATCCTCGACCGGGTGCTCGGCACCGGAAACGGCACCGTGCAGGTCACGGCCGACCTCAACTTCGACCAGGCCAAGACCAGCTCCAAGACCTACAAGCGCGCCGACCCCAAGGGCCTGACCTCGTCGTCGACCGTCGGCAGCGAGAAGTATCAGGGACCCGCCAGCGGTGCGACCGCCAACGGCATCGTCGGCCCGGACGGGCAGCTCACCCAGACCGGTGCTGCCGGCTCGACCGGCAGCTCGACCTACGCCAAGAACTCGTCGACGTCGGACGAGGCGCTCAACTGGACGACGGAGGACCGCAGTCTCGCCCCGGGCGGGGTCAACTCCCTGCACGTCGGGGTGGTGCTCGACAAGGTCGCCGCCGCCAAGATCAACCCGACCCTGCTGCAGGCCACCATCGCCTCCGCCATCGGCTACAACACCAAGCGCGGTGACACGATGAACGTCTCGGTCCTGCCCTTCGACCGCACCGCCGAGACGGCGGCCGCCGCGGCCCTCAAGGCGCAGACCGCCGCCGACCAGCAGTCGCAGCTGATGAACTACGCCAAGAGCGCCGTCCCCGTGATCATCCTGCTGCTGGCCCTGCTCATCGCCTGGCTGCGCGGACGCAAGAAGGCCAAGCAGCGCAAGGAGGCCACGGAATACCTCGTCGAGCAGCTGCGTGACGGGGCAGCGGCGCGGGCGGGTCTGGCCTCGCCGGTCGCGCTGAGCCCGGCCGCGACCCTGCTGGCCCTCGAGGGACCCAGCGAGGACGACGCGATCCGTGACGAGCTCGCCTCGCTGGTGGACGACCAGCCCGAGGACGTCGCGGCCCTGCTCCGCGGCTGGCTCGTGGAGAAGACCCCGTGACCACGGCCGTCGCCACGATGGGGGCCCGCAAGGCCGCCGTACTGCTCATCCAGATGGGCCGGGAGCGGGCGTCCGTGGTGCTGTCGCACCTCTCGGAGCCCGAGGTCGAGGCCATCTCGGCCGAGATCGCCCGGCTCGAGTCGATCGGCGCGGACGAGAGCAGCCAGGTCCTCGCCGAGTTCCGCGACATGATGACCGCTCGCGCCCACATCGCGCAGGGCGGCATGCAGATGGCCCAGCACCTGCTGGAGCAGTCGCTGGGCGAGGAGCGCGCCTCGGAGATCATGGGCCGGCTCAAGGCCGCCTCGGTCAAGATGCCCTTCCAGCGTCTGCAGGACATCGACCCGGCCCAGCTGCTGTCGTTCATCGTCGACGAGCACCCCCAGGTGATCGCCCTGGTGGTCGCCCACCTCAACCCCGACCGAGCCTCGATGCTGCTCTCGGGCCTGGCCCGCGACCAGCAGGCCCAGGTCGCGCACCGGATCGCGGTCATGGACCAGACCTCCCCCGACCTGATCCGGGCGGTGGAGGCCACCCTCGAACGCAAGCTGTCGTCGGTCCTGCAGCCGGTCGAGATGTCGCGGGTGGGCGGTGTCGACCCCCTGGTCAGCATCCTCAACCGCTCCGACCGCTCCACCGAGCGCCAGATCGTCGAGGGGCTCGAGGCCCTCGACGCCGCCCTCGCCGACGAGGTCAAGAGCCGGATGTTCATGTTCGAGGACATCACCAGCATCGACGACCGCTCCGTGCAGCTGGTGCTGCGCGAGGTCGACATGAACAACCTCGCGATGGCCCTCAAGGGTGTCTCCGAGGGCGTGCGCAGCAAGATCACCGGCAACCTCTCCGAACGGGCCGGTGAGAACCTCCTCGAGGAGGTCGAGCTGCTCGGCGCCGTGCGCATGGCGCAGGTCGAGGAGGCCCAGCAGGCCATCATCCGCACCATCCGCTCGCTCGAGGAGAAGGGGCAGCTGCTGCTGCGAAGGGGGAACGACGATGACTTCGTCACCTGAGTCCCGCGTCATCCGCGGCGCCGTGACCACCCCCCTGCTCACTCCCGACCTGCGCGGAGGCGACTGGACGAGGCGGGGCGGCGACCACGTACGGGGCGACGCGAGCACCGAGCTGCTGCTCGGGGAGCTGGCCGAGCGCACCCGCGCTGCCGCCCGCTCCCAGGGCTTCTCGGTCGGCTGGGCCGAGGGGTGTCGCGCGGCCACGACGGCCGCCGCGGAGGTCGAACGCCGGGCCGCCACGGCCCGGGCCGACGCCGACACGGTGCGCCGCGAAGAGCACCGGACGGCCCTGACCGCACTGCGCCTCGCCGCCGTACGGCTGGATGCCGCCACGGCCGCCGCCTGCGCGGCGGTCGAGGCCCAGGCCAGCGAGCTGGCGCTGGCCCTGACCGAAGAGCTGGTCGGTCACGCCCTCCTCACCGACGGCGACGCCGACGTCGTCCGCCGCGCCGTCCAGATGCTCCCGCAAGGAGAGCGCGCCCGGGTGCGGCTGCACCCCTCGGTGGCGAGCTCCCTCCCGGCGGGCGAGCTGACCGACCTCGGGGTCACGGTGGTGGCCGACTCCTCGATCGCCCGTGACGACGCGCTCGTCGAGCTCGACGACCGGCTGGTCTCGGTCGACGTCGGTGCCGCGCTTCAGCGCCTGCGTGAGGTGCTGTCATGAGCGTCCTCACCGCCGCCCTCGCCACCGCCGCCCTGGGTGCGGTTCGGCCACTGCACCTCGGACGGGTCGTCGAGCTCCTCGGGCTCCAGGTCCGGGTCAGCGGCCTCAAGGCCGCCGTCGGCGACCTGGTCGAGATCGACGGGACGCCAGCGGTGCTCGCCGAGGTCGTCGCCAGTGGCCCCAGCGGCCTGGTCTGTCTCCCGCTGGGCTCGACGACCGGTCTGACATCGGGCGCGAGCGTGCGCACGGCCGGCGGACCCCTACGCATCCGGGTCGGCGAGGAGCTGCGCGGTCGCGTGCTCGACGGGCTCGGACGACCGATCGACGGCGGGCCGTCGCTCGACCGGCTCCCCCTCACCGAGGTCGAGCACCCCGCCCCCCGGGCCCTCGAGCGACCCCGCATCAACACCCAGATCGGGTTGGGAGTGCGTGCCCTCGATGCCCTCACCCCCTGCGGCCGCGGGCAGCGCGTCGGCATCATGGCCGGATCGGGCGTCGGGAAGTCGAGCCTGCTGTCGATGATCGCGCGCAACACCGACGCCGAGATCTCGGTGATCGCCCTCGTCGGCGAGCGCGGCCGTGAGGTGCTCGAGTTCATCGAGCAGGACCTCGGCCCCGAGGGTCTGGCCCGCTCGGTCGTCGTCGTCGCCACCTCCGACGCCCCGCCCGTCGAGCGGCTGAGAGCAGCCTTCGTCGCGACCCGGATCGCGGAGTGGTTCCGCGACTCCGGCAGGGACGTCGTCCTGATGATGGACAGCCTCACCCGCGTGGCGATGGCCCAGCGTGAGATCGGGCTCTCCGCCGGCGAGCCCCCCGCGACCCGCGGGTACCCACCCAGCGTCTTCTCGCTGCTGCCTCGTCTGCTGGAGCGGGCCGGGACCAACCAGCACGGCAGCATCACCGGGCTCTACACGGTGCTCGTCGAGGGTGACGACATGCTGGACCCCATCGCCGACAGCGCCCGGTCCATCCTCGACGGTCACGTCGTCCTCACCCGCCGCCTGGCCACCGGGGGGCACTTCCCCGCCATCGACGTGCTCGAGTCGATCTCGCGGGTGACCAACGCGGTCACCACGCCGGCGCAGCGACAGGACGCCATCCGGCTGCGACGGCTCCTCGCCGCCCACCGCGACGTACGCGAGCTGGTCGAGATCGGGGCGTACGTGAGCGGTGCCGACCCCGACGCCGACGCCGCCCTCGCCCTCATGCCCCGCATCCAGGACTTCCTCCGCCAGTCCATGGACGAGTCGAGCCCGCTCGACACGACCTGGACCCGACTCCACGAGCTGATGCCCACATGACCTCCCCCGCCCCCCGCCCCCCGAAGAGCACCTCGGCCGGGCTCGACGCCGTCTGGCGCGTCCGCTCGATGCGCGAACGGGACAGCCTGTTCGGTCTGCACGGCGCCACGTTGGACGCCCGTCGCGACCGTGACCGCCTCGAGTCCCTGGATTCCCGGCTCGACACGCGCCCGGCCGCCCCGGCTCCGGAGGGAGAAGCCCTCGCGAGCTTCATCGAGACCCGCGGCGCGCTGCTGGCCCTGGGGTCCGCCATTGCCGCTGCCCGAGTGCAGCTCGACTCCACCGACGCCGTCGCCCTCGCCGCCCGCAGCCGCTGGCAGCACGACAAGACGCAGCTCGACGCCATCTCCATGCTCATGGAGCGGCGGGCCCTCGAGCTGCGCGAGGAGCTCCTGCGCCGGGAGTCCCGCGACCTCGACGAGATCGCCGGGCAGCGCTGGGCGCGCGACAAGGCAAGTCGATGAGCATCGCCGACGTCACCTCGCGGATCAGCGAGCTGCAGACGCAGCTGGCCACGCTCGTGCCGGGCAGCAGCGGCGCTGCCGCCGCCGCATCGTTCAGCACGGCCCTCGGGCAGGCCACCGCCGCAGCCGGGTCAGCCGACAGCACCTCTGCTTCGAGTGACCTCCGCACCAGCACCAGCACCAGTGCCGGCGCCAGTGCGGTTGCGACCTCCGGGTCGGCCGGCGGCGGCTCCTCCATGGGTGACGCCGTGGTGGCCGACGCCCGCAAGTACCTCGGTGTCCCCTACGTGTGGGGTGGCACCGACCCCAAGAAGGGCCTCGACTGCTCCAGCCTGGTGCAGAAGGTCTACGCGGACCTCGGCTACGACCTGCCCCGGGTGGCGTCGGACCAGGCGAAGGTGGGTACCTCCGTCGGGAGCCTGGCGCAGGCCCGCCCCGGCGACCTCCTCGCCTTCGGCTCACCGGCGCACCACATCGGGATCTACATCGGCGCGGGCCAGATGATCGAGGCCCCGCGCCCCGGCCTCAAGGTGCGGATCGGCCCGGTCTACGAGACCCCTTCCGCCATCCGTCGGGTGGTTCCCGCGTCTGCACCCGCCGACGCCCTCGGCCTCACGGCGTCGAGCGCCCCCGTGTCGTCGGACGTGCCCTACGCCGGTCTCTTCAACGCCGCCTCACGCAAGTACGGCGTGAGCGCCCGGCTCCTGTCGGCGGTGGCGCACCAGGAGTCCAACTACTCCCCGACCGCGGTCAGCGGCGCCGGCGCCCGCGGCCTGATGCAGCTCATGCCGGCCACTGCCAAGGGGCTCGGAGTCACCAACCCGCTCGACCCGGCCCAGTCGATCGACGGCGCCGCCCGGATGCTCCACGGCCTGATCAGCACCTTCGGACGCACCGACCTCGCGCTCGCCGCCTACAACGCCGGCCCGGGGGCCGTGCGCAAGTACAACGGAATCCCCCCCTACCGAGAGACCCAGGACTACGTGCGCAACGTGATGACCATGGCCGGAGCCGCCTGATGCCCGCCCTGACCAGCCCGCCGGCCGGTGCTTCCGCCACGGCCCCGCTCACGGAGATCGCGCGCACCCCGGGCCCCCGCGCCGTGACCCGCCACGGTGTCCAGGACCGCCGGTTCGCCGACCTCGTGGCCCGTGAGCTGGGCGAGGCGGCCACCGCCCGCGACGAGTCCGCCCACCCGCGGCAACCGGCTGAGGCGACCGTGTCGCGGGGCGATACCGCGGCCGGCCCATCGGTGGCCCATCGTCCGCAACGCCACCACGCGCAAGGCGGCTCGACCAGCGACCACACCTCCCACGACGACGCCGTAGTCGTTGCCATCCCGACGGCGGTCCCCAGCGGCCCGAGCGGCACCGGCCGCCGTAGCGGCCAGAGCGGTGACAGCCGTGACAGCCGTGACAGCCGTGACAGCCGTGACAGCCGTGACAGCCGTGACAGCGACATCGAGGCGACGGTCGGATCGGCCACCAGTCGGTCAGCCGATCCAGCCGTGTCCGTGGAGGTGGCCACCAGCGTGGCGACCGGTGCGTCCACCGGCCCCCGCGCCGCAGCGGCAGCGTCCGCAGCCCTACCCGTCGCGAGTCCCGCGACCACACCCACCACGCCCGCCCCGACCAGCATCGGGAAGGTCGCCCGGTCAACCAATGGATCCGTGACCGGGCCAACCCTGTCCTCCTCCTTTGCCTCGACCCTCAACGCAGGTCCTGGTCCTTCCGCCGCGACCCCGGGGCCAGCCATGTTCGGCGCCGCCACTGCCGACGCCCGCGAGCCGACTGCGGTCACGACCGTCCCCGGAACCACTGCGCCGCAGGGGCGAACCGCCGCGGCAGCTCGTGCCTACCAGCTGCCGGCAACCACGGGGCCCACGACGGCCATCGCCAGTGCCAACCCCCGGGTCCTCAACGCGGTAGCGGTCGCTGCCGGACGCGCTGCCGCCCCCTCAGTCGGACCGACCTCTGCCACCACGCCCCCCATCACCCCCCTCACCCCCGTCACCCCTGTGGCCACCGGGGCCACCGGGGCCACCGGGGTCAGCCCCACCACCACACCCACGGCCGCGCCGGCCACGCTCACTCCTACGGCCCCCAGGGCGCCTGTCACGGCTACAGCTACCGTCGGGGCGGCATTGGTCGGCCCGACCTCCGTGCCCGGCGCCGGGGCAGGAACCGCAGCGAGCCGGTCGGGGATCCCGGTCGCCACATCGCCAGGGGCCGCCTCCAGCGCAACCACGGGCAAGCCAACGGGCACTGCCACGGCTGCTCCCGCCGACCTGGGCCCTTCTCCCGCCGACCCCGGCGCCACCTCCGACCCGGGCGCCGTCGCGGGCAAGCTCGGCACCGCACGCAGATCCTCCGGTCCCTCTGCACCGATGCAGGAACCGCCTGCCGGCGTGCGGCCGACCCACCATGGCGCCGGTGAGCCCGTCGACGAGACGGCCGGCTCCGTGACCGCCCCGTCGGCCGGGCCGGCGTCGGTCCCGGTGACCGTCCCCGCGTCGACGCTCACGACCACCCCGCCCGGCGGACCGCTGACGACCGGCGCGGTCGCTGCTCCCCCGGTCTCGGTGCCGGTGGCCGCAACCCCGGTCTCGCAGGCGGTCGCCACCCAGGTCTTCCCCGAGACGGCCCGTCTGGTGGGCTCCGGAGACGGCGTCCACCGCATCGTCCTGCAGCTCAACCCCAAGGCCCTCGGTGAGGTGCGTGTCGTGCTGACGGTCCGCGCCGGCGACGTCCAGGTGCGCTTCGCCGCCGGGGACGAAGTGCGCGCGGCACTGCTGGCGACGTCCTCCGACCTGCACCGACTGCTCGAGCAGGCCGGGGCCCAGAGCGCACGCGTCGAGGTGCGCGACGCCTCAGGAGCCGCCACCGGCTCCTCGTCCTCGTCGACCACCTCGTCGACCACGTCGTACGGCACCCCCGCCGACACCGGCGGCTGGTCCGCCCAGGGCCAGTCGCGCACCCAGGATCACCATCACCCAGGGACGGGTGGTGGGTACATCGCCACGGACGGCGTCAACCCGACCTTGCGACGGGCCGACCGGCCCGACGCAGGTCGCCCGTTCGACCGCGCCCTCACCCCGGGCGTGGACCTCACGATGTAGGAAGGACGCAGATGACCGTCAATGCCGTGACCGCCTCCCCCACGGGGATCTTCGGTGATTCCATCGGTGGCGCCACCAGCACCGCCACCTCGACCAAGCCCTCCGACAAGGACACGTTCATGCAGCTGCTCGTCGCGCAGCTGAAGTACCAGAACCCCAGCAGCCCGACCGACCCGAGCGCGTTCCTCTCGCAGTCGGCGCAGTTCAGCTCCCTGGAGAAGATGCAGACCCTGGCGGACGCCACCAAGGCGATGCTCACGGCCTCGATGGCCTTCGGCGCCAGCAGCCTCGTCGGGCGCACCGTCAGCTGGACCGACGCCGCCGGGGCCACCGCGTCCGGCACGGTCGACGGGGTGACGTTCGGCAGCCAGGGACCCGTGCTCACCGTCGGCTCCGGCAGCGTGCCGATGAACGAGGTCACCTCGGTCCGGGCCACTGCGTCAGCCCCGAC
>Ga0123337_10006593_pt1 | contig 11047 bp, 14 predicted proteins | sample frozenSSSSmetaG_FD_89792 | JGI IMG/M metagenome (GOLD analysis project Ga0123337, IMG submission 89792) | Glacier valley bacterial and archeal communities from Borup Fiord, Nunavut, Canada, to study Microbial Dark Matter (Phase II) -... | ecosystem: Environmental > Aquatic > Freshwater > Ice >...
AAGAGCGCCCAGTAGCCGCCTGTGCGGCGCGGCCCGGGTTGCCGCGTCGCAATTCCGCCGCGAGCATCCCTCAGCTATGCTGGGCGCGGGTCCCGATACGCGCCGAAGCTCCTGATGCCGGACCAGGGTGTCGTGGTCTACCGCGCCGGCGATGGTATCCAGCTGCTCCATTCGACGCTCTACGACGCCTGGAACAGCCTGAGCTGATCATATCAGTTCATCGTTGACTTAAGTGTGGTGGAGAGTTACTTAAGATACAGCTTAAGCAAATTCTCCACCGACCCTGTCGATTCCGCCCGTCGCGCTTCGTCATGTCGATATTGAACCAGCGTAAGGACGCGCCGATGACCGCCAGTACGATTTGCCACGCAGCAGCCGGCATGGCGCTGCATCTGCACTATGCGTTGACAGGGCTGGTCGTCACCCCCTCGGGCGTGCCAGAAATCGCGCCCCAATTTCACCGCTCGATCTAAGGCAGGCCCAAGATGACCTCCGAAGCTGCAATCGACGACGTTTCCCTCACCGCGCCCGCCGCCCTGGCCCCGCACGACGTTTCCAATGCGGCGCGCAACCGGCTGGTGCTCGGCCTGCTGCTGGTCTCGACCTTCGTGGTGTTCCTCAACGAAACCATCATGAGCGTCGCCATTCCCCACCTGATGGGCGATCTCGGCGTCACCGCCGGGGCGGCGCAGTGGCTGACGACGGCGTTCCTGCTCACCATGGCGGTGGTGATCCCGATCACCGGCTTCCTGCTGCAGCGCATCAACACGCGTCCGATCTTCATGCTCGCCATGTCGGTCTTCGCCGTCGGGACGCTGGTCTGCGCCGTCTCGCCCGGTATCGAACTGCTGATCTTCGGCCGGGTCGTGCAGGCAGTCGGCACGGCGATCATGATGCCGCTGCTGATGACCACCGTGATGACGCTGGTGGCGCCGGAGGCCCGTGGCAAGTTCATGGGCAACATGTCGATCGTCATGTCGGTGGCGCCGGCCATCGGCCCGGCCATTGGCGGCTTCATCCTGCAGAACCTCGAGTGGCGCTGGATCTTCATCCTGGTGCTGCCGATCGCCATCGCCGCGCTGATCCTCGGCGCCTTGAAGATCAAGAACGTCTCGACCACCCGCTATGCCCCGCTCGACTACCTGTCGGTGGTGCTCTCGGCGCTGGCCTTCGGCGGCCTCGTCTACGGCATCTCCAGCCTCGGCGAAGCTGCCGGTGCCGAGCCGCCCTATCCGGCGTGGCTGCCGATCGCCATCGGCGCCATCGCCATGGTGCTGTTCGTGTTCCGCCAGCTGTCGCTGCAGAAGAATGACAGGGCGCTGCTCGACCTGCGCACCTTCGGCTCGCGCAACTACACCTTCTCGGTGGTGATGATGGCCGTCGCCATGATGAGCCTGTTCGGTACGGTGATCCTGCTGCCGCTCTACCTGCAGAACGTGCTGGGCCAGAACACCCAGACCATCGGCCTGATGCTGCTGCCCGGCGGGCTGCTGATGGGCCTGCTCGGTCCGGTTGTCGGCCGGCTCTACGACCGGATCGGGCCGACGCCGCTGCTCGTTCCCGGCACCATCCTCGTCTCGGCGGTGATGTGGGCGCTGACGCTGGTCGACCAGAACACCTCGATCTGGGCGATCCTCATCGGCCACGTCGCCATCTCGGCAGGCCTGGCCCTGATGTTCACGCCGCTGTTCACCGCCTCGATGAGCTCGGTCGGCCCGAAATTCTACTCGCATGCCTCGGCCATCCTCGGCTCGGTGCAGCAGGTGGCGGGCGCGGCCGGCGTGGCTCTGTTCATCGCGCTGATGACGGCACAGGCGACGACGCTGACGGCAGCCGGCGCAACACCCGTTGATGCTCTGACCGGCGGCATCCGCCTCGCCTTTTTGATCGGCGCGGTGATCTCGCTGCTGCCCATCATCTGCGCCTTCTTCGTCAAGAAGCCGCCGGCTCATCCCGGCATGGAGCACATGGGCGGCCACTGAGCGACGGCGGCCACCCAACGCTTCACGTGAATCACTGAGGCCTGTACGGGCGCCGGAGACTCTTCGGCGCCCGTTTCATTTGGCGGATGGCCCAAAAAGCGAAAGGCGCTCGACCCTTTCGGGGAGCGCCTTTGCCTGAGGTCGGGACTGGACTTACGGGAGGGACGCCGCCCCGTCAAACCGACCGTTGACCAATAAATAGGTCGCGCAACGGCGGTTTCAAGATGCGACCTTACGCCTTTTCGGCGTTGGCCTTCTCGATCGATTGCAGGATCACCTTGCGGGCATCATCGACACCGCCAACCCGGTCGATCTTCGCCCACTTGCCGGGCTCGAGGTCCTTGTAGTGGGTGAAGAAGTGCTTCACCCGCTCGATCTGGATCGGCTGCATGTCGCCCACATCCTTGATGCCGTCATACATCTTGGTGAGCTTCGATACCGGCACGGCAAGGATCTTCTCGTCCTGCCCGCCATCGTCTTCCATGAACAGCACGCCGAACGGCCGGCAGCGGACGACTGCCCCGGGAACGAGGGGGCGCGAGTTCATCACGATGACGTCGAGCGGGTCGCCGTCGCCGCACAGGGTGTGCGGCACGAAGCCGTAATTCCCCGGGTAGCGCATCGGGGTATAGAGGAAGCGGTCGACGAACAGCGCCCCGGAGGCCTTGTCGATCTCGTACTTGATCGGCTCGCCGCCCATCGGCACTTCAATGATCACGTTGAGGTCGTCAGGCGGGTTCTTGCCGATCGGAATGGCGTCGATATTCATGGGAGCAGCCTTGGGGAGCAGCCTTGGGGAGGGCCTTGAGGGGGAGGGTTCCGTTCGCGTTGTGGCCCATCGGTGGCCATCATTGCAAGGCATCAAAACGCCTCATCTCATACGCGGAGAAGAAATGCTCACCAGGCTCCAGATCGCCGCCCCCCTCGGCCTTGCCCTTTGCGCACTGGCCGGCCCGGCTGCCGCGCAGCTCTACAATTCGAGCTACACCGAACTGAAATTCGAGGACTGCACGGTCGTTACGACCGACGATTTCGGCTCCACCTGGGCCTGCCCGGGGCTGAAGGGCATGCCGGTGCTGGTGCGTGAGAGCAAACTGCGCTTCCGCCTCTCCTACGGGCTGACATCCACCACCGAGAAAGCCGCCGAGCAGACCCTGCCGCCGGAAAACCGCCTGGGCGAGGAGATCGAATGGCGCGTCTCGAACGCCGAGGGCAGCTACAAGCCGTTCGCGACGATCCTGAAGGTCTTCGTCAAGCCGGAGGGTGAGGGCGACGAAGGCCAGGTTCTGGTGGTGACGAAGGTGTCGCCGGGCGCCACCTGCCATGTGGCATACATCGACGCGGTGGCCAATGCCGATGCGGAGGCCATGGCGCGGAAAGCCGCTGACGAGAAGGCGATGGCTTTCGACTGCGCCGGCGAGCCCGAGATCATCGGGGAATTCGGGGCCTGGACGCGCTGAGGCAAGTGTGGCCACCCCTCCCCCGCGTGACGGGGGAGGAGTGGAGCCTGGGAGCGTGAGCGATCCGGCGAACCTGAGGGAAGGGGAGCCTAAGCCCCCACCAGCTTCCTGATCTTCGCCACCGCCGTGTCGGCATTCTCGCCATAGGCGATGGTGCCCTCGAAGCCGCCCTCGGCATTCACCAGGAACACCGAGGCGGTGTGGTTCATGGTGTAGTCATCGCCTTTGCCCACCTTTTCGCCCAGCACCTTCCAGGCGTTGATGATCTTGTCGATCTCCTCGCGCGAGCCGGTGATCGCCGTCACCTTGCCATCCATCCAGCCGACATAGTCGCCGATCACGCTGTCGGTGTCGCGCTCGGGGTCGACGGTGACGAAATAGGCCTTGAGGGTCTTGGCGTCCGGCCCCAGCTGCTGGAACCAGTCGGCCATCTCCGCCATCGTCGTCGGGCAGACGTCGGGGCAGTGAGTGTAGCCGAAGAACAGCAGCGAGGGGTGGCCGGTGAACATCGTCTGGTCGACCTTGGCCCCCGAGCCGTCGATCAGCGAATAGGTGCCGCCGCCGAAGCCGGTGGTGTTTGGATCGTTGATGAGCCGACCAGTCATGAGCGAATAGGCATAAAGCCCTGTGGCCCCGAGCGCGGCGATCACCACGAGGCCCCAGAGAACCAGGCGGAAACGGGAAAGAGCGTTGGCGTTCATGCAAGCTCTCCCAGGCCGACGCTGACGATTTCCGAGTGCATGGCGTGGTCCATCGCCGGCCCCTTGGCAGCCGGGCTGCCGACCGGCACCTGCACCTCGATGGTGCCGGCCTTCTCGAAGCTCAGCGTCACGGTGATGCTCTGGCCTTCAACCAGCGGTCCGGTCAGGTCCATGAACATCAGGTGGTAGCCGCCCGGCGCCAGCGAAACACTCGCTCCGGCCGGAAGGACGAGGCCGTCGGGCAGTTCGTTCATCTTCATCACGTCGCCATCCATCTTCATCTCATGGATCTGCGAGGTCCCGGCAGCCGGGGTCGATACTGAGACGAGGCGGTCATCAGCCCCGCCCTTGTTGGTGATAGTGAGGTAGCCGCCGGCTACGGGAGCATTGGGCAGGGTGGCGCGGGTGAAGGCGCCGGAAATCTCGAGGTCGCCGAGCGTGACCGGCGCGGAACCCATGTCCACTGCGCCCATATCCATCGCACCCATATCCATCGCACCCATGTCCATTGTGCCCATGCCCATCGCACCCATGTCGTGCATGTCACGGCTGCCTTCGGCCGCCGTCACCGACAGCACCGGGGCGGGGTGTTCGAGCCCATGCGGGCTCTGCCCCTCGGCCGTCACCTCGTCCCACACCACCGAAGCGGTGCCGCAATACTGCGTCGTGGCGAAGGCGAGCGGCGTGTCCGAGGACACGGTGCCGCGCAGCACGAACTCATCGAACTGGTCATCCGGCACGCTGCCGCCCGACCAGGTGACGCTCACGGCGCCTTTGGTCACCGGCTCGCCGTGCACGTCGTAGGACTTGGCGTAGTCGCCCTCTGTCATCTCGACCTGCCAGCCGGCCTTCACCTGCGGCTTTGCCGAAACGAAGCCTTCGGGGATGACCACCGTCACCTTGTCGGTCGGGGCGCCGTCGCAGCCATGCGGCACGGCGACCGCCACCTTCACCGTCGCGCCACTGGCCGCGGTGTTCGGGGTGATCGAGGCGTGGGCGAAAGCGGATGTGGAAAGCAGGACCGCCGCGGCGGCCAGAGAGAACCTGAGCATGTGAAATCTCGCATTTGCCGCGCGTCAGCGTCGGCGTTGAACCGGGAAAATGAGTCTGGTTCAGGCGAGGGCAGGCGGTCCGCGGGCCTCGGGAACATCGGGTGGGGCCACCACATAGGCCACGGCCGCCCGCTCCGGCGACGCCGGCTCGGCCACGCTCGGCAGGTGGACGACTCCTCCGCACGTCGGCGGCAGGTCGGCACCGCCGCCGATGCGGCAGGCATGGCACGGCGCGTGGGCCTTGCCGTCGTCGGGCGCATCGCCACAGAAGCTCGCCGTCACCGCCGCCGTCAGCACGTTGTGCCCGAGCGGCTGGGCTCCGGCCGGCTGGTGGGCATAGCTCAGGAAGACGAGCGCCAGCACCGCCAGGGCTTTGGCAATGTCGCGGACCAGGTCTGCGGCGATGTGGCGATTGATGCCCACTGGGCCTCTTCTCCGTTCGAGGGGCACGCTTAACGCATGCCTCAGCCGTCGTCATGCGGCATTTGCGCCCCCGGTGTCATTGATCTTGATCACACAACCTGCAACAAATCGGGGTGACGGTGCGTGGGCGAAAACCCCACGTGAAACGGGAAGCCGGTGCCCTGCGGGGGGCAAGCCGGCGCCGCCCCCGCGACTGTATCGGGCCAATACCCCCTCCAGGTGCCACTGGTTTGCGCTGGGAAGGCGGAGGGAGCAGGTCCGGAGCCAGGAGACCGGCCGTCAGATGTTTGGCTCGAACGCGGGACGGTGGGTCCCGCCCATGGAGATATTTCCGATGCGCGCCCGCGCCCTGCTTCCGCTTCTGTTCATCGCCCTGCCGACCGCCGCCTTCGCCCATCCGGGCCACGCTGGCGACGCGGCGGGCCTGCTCTCCGGCTTCATGCACCCGGTCGGGGGTATTGATCACATCCTGGCCATGGTCGCCGTCGGCGTCTTCGCCTTCGTGCTCGGCGGCCGTGCGCTGCTCCTCGTGCCGCTGGCCTTCGTCGGCATGATGGCCCTGGGCTTCGGGCTCGGCGTTACGGGCACCGACGTGCCGTTCGTCGAGTTCGGCATCGCGCTCTCCTCGATCGTCATTGGCGCGGCTGCCGCCTGGGGCAAGCCGATGCCGGTCGCCGCGGCGATGTCGCTGGTCGGCGTCTTCGCTATCTTCCACGGCCACGCGCATGGCGCCGAAATGCCGGCCAATGCGGCGGGCCTCGAATATGCCCTCGGCTTCATGCTCGCCACGGCGCTGCTGCACCTGTCGGGCATCGGCGCCGCGCTGGGCGTATCGAAGCTCGCCGGCCGCTTCGGTAAACCGGCAGCGCAACTTGCTGGCGCAGCTTTCGCGCTGGGCGGCGTCGGGGTACTGGCCGGCTGGCTCTGACGCGCTCTAGACTGGTCGCGTTTCCGAACCGTTCTTGCTGGAAACGCTCCATGACGACGGCTTGAAGCGCCCGTGGGTCACTGGACTCGCGGGCGCTCTTCATTTATAGCCCCGCTCGCCCATGCCTCAGGCTGGGCCAATAACAGCATAAAATCCGTGCAAACCAAGACCGGGCGGTCGGCTCTCATCAGCCGGCAAAACGCTCCATTGAAAAAAACGAACGGAACATACCAATGTCCAAGATCATCGCAGAGCTCGAGCAGGAGCAGTATGCCAAGCTCGCCGAACGCTCCAACCATCCCGAATTCACCCATGGCGACACCGTCAAGGTGTGGGTCAAGATCCGCGAAGGCGACAAAGAGCGCCTGCAGGCCTATGAAGGCGTCGTGATCGCCCGCACCGGCACCGGCATCATGGAAAGCTTCACCGTGCGCAAGATTTCGTACGGCGAAGGCGTGGAACGCGTGTTCCCCGTGCTGTCCCCCAACATCGACCGCATCGAAGTGCTGAAGCGCGGCAAGGTGCGTCGCGCCAAGCTGTATTACCTGCGTGACCGTCGCGGTAAGGCCGCCCGTATCTTCGAGAACGTCGGCGCCCGCACCAAGAAGATCGAAGCCGGCGAGCGCGATGCCGCTCAGGAGGCCAAGGCCGCCCGCGAGGCCGACAAGGTCGCCGCTGCCGAGGCCCTGGCCCGGGAACTGGCCGCCAAGGACGCCGCCGAAGCTGCTGCCGCCGCCGAGGCCGCCGCCGCTGCCGCTGCCGAGCCGAAAGCCGAGTAAGATCGGGCCGGGCAAGCCGCCACAATGTGGTCGGCTTGATCGCTACGCATTCAGGCCCGGCATCACTGCCGGGCTTTTGATTCCAACCTTTGCTTTCGCGGGCGGGCAATATGGAGGGACTCCGAGTGGACGCGGAGCAACGCGCACATCTGGCTGAAGAGCTTCGCGCCGAAGCGCGGCTGCTGCTGGTCGAATCGGGCCTGCTGCAGCTGCTGGGCGACAAGTTCGGACAGGCCATGGTCACCGGCAGCGCCGGCTATGACCTGATGACCTGGCGCAACATCGATATCCACCTGCCCTGCGATTCCGACCGCTGGCAGGAATGGGCGAGCCTCGGCGGCGCCATCGCCAACACGCTCGCGGATCGCGGCCTCACCCTGCACCGGGCGAACTTCCTCAACGACTATGTCGAGCCGCATCCGCTCGGCGCCGGCCTCTACTGGGGCCTCGAACTGCGCGACTTCGCCGACAATTCATGGAAATGCGACGTCTGGGGCTGGGACCCGTTCGATTTCGCCGTCCGCCAGGCTCGCGACGCCAACCTGCGCGCCGATCTCCGCCGCGCCGACCGGGACCTCATCCTCCGTCTCAAGCACGAAGCCCGCGAGCGCCCCGACTACTACGGCGTCATGGTGGGCAGCTTCGATATCTACCAGTTCGCCATCGAAGGCGCCGGCAACACCCTCGACGACCTCGAGCGCTGGAAGGGTCTGGTGGCCTAAGTTGCTGTCCAGGCTGTATGGCCGCCCCTGTCGGCAGCACCGATCAAACTAACTGGGAGCCCCCCAATGCCATCCTTCATCTGCACCACCTGCGGCGTCGGCCATGCGCCGTCGGCAACCCCGCCCGAGCTCTGCGCCATCTGCGGCGACGAGCGGCAGTATGTGAACGCCAAGGGGCAGAGCTGGACGACGCTCGCCGAACTGCAGCAGACCCACCAGAACGATATCCGCGAGCTCGAGCCCGGCCTCCACGGCATCGGGGCCACCCCGCAGATCGCCATCGGCCAGCGGGCGCTGTTTGTCCCGCAGCCGGGCGGCGGCATCCTGTGGGACTGCACGCCGCTGATCACCGACGCCGCGGTCGCGCACATCAAGGCGCATGGTGGCCTGCGCGCCATCGCCATCTCGCACCCGCATTTCTACTCCTCGATGGTCGACTGGTCCGAGGCGTTCGGCGGCATCCCCATCCACATCCACGAGGCCAACCGGCCCTATGTGATGCGGCCCTCGGAGCACATCCGCTTTTTCACCGAGGACCGGCTGGACCTGGGGCAGAGCATCACCGTCACCCGCTGCGGCGGCCACTATGTCGGCAGTGCCGTGCTGCACTGGCCGGGCGCCGACGGCAAGGGCGTGCTGATGACCGGCGACACCATCATGGTGGTGCCCGACACCCGCTGGGTCAGCTTCATGTATTCCTACCCCAACCTCATCCCGCTGCCGGCCCGCGAGGTGAACCGCATCGTCGGCACGCTCGATGCCCTGCGCTACGATCGCATCTACTCGGCCTGGTGGGACCGGGTGATGACCTCCGACGCCAAGTCCCGCGTCCGCGCCTCGGCCGAGCGCTACATCGCCGCGATTTCGTGAGCGGCTAATGTACGGAAACCGCTGGATTTGCAGGCAATCCAGCGGTTAACTGCATCACGCAAACTCGCGCTGAAGTGAGTAGCGTGGGGCCGGGGGGCTCCGTACAACCATCGCCATGCTGTTCCGTCCGCTTCTTTGCGCGTTAGCGCTGCTCGCCCTCGGCCTGCCTGCATATGCTGGCGAGTTCCGCGAAGGGCCGAAGGCCGTGCTCGAGTTGTTCACCTCGCAGGGCTGCTCGTCCTGTCCTGAGGCCGATGCGCTGCTCGACGAGATGGGTCAGCGCGCCGACGTGATCACCCTCGCCTACCATGTCGACTACTGGGACTATATCGGCTGGTCCGACACTTTCGGGATGAAGGAAAACTCGCAGCGCCAGCGCGACTATGCGTCGGCGTGGGGCTCGTCGCGCATCTTCACGCCACAACTGGTGGTCAACGGCGAGTGCGGCGTCGTCGGCAACAAGCGCGACAAGATCGATGCGGCGCTCTTGACCGCCAGCATGCCGCTCGAGGTCAAGCTGGCCGAGGCCGGCGGCGATACGCTCGATGTCACCATTGCCGGCCGCACGGGTGACGGGCTCACCGGGGCGGTGGTGTGGCTCGTGACCTATCTCGACCGCGCCGAGGTCGCCATCGACCGCGGCGAGAACCGGGGCAGGAAGGTCGCCTACACCCACGTCGTCACCGGCCGGCAGGTGCTGGGCATGTGGGATCCGGCAAAGGGCGCGACGCTGAAGTTGCCGCTCGGCGAGGTGCTTACCGGCACCGCCAACGGCGCCGCGATCCTCGTCCAGGCGGACAAGAACGGCCTCCCCGGCCCCATCCTCGGCGCCGCCAGCTTCACGCGCTGAGCCTGTGGTCCTCCCCTGCGAAGCGGGGGATGGGACCACGCGAAGCGCGGTGGAGGGGGCGGCCACCCCCACCGGGTCGGAGCTGCCTTGGGTATTCTGCCGGCCCCAAAGAAAAACCCGTCGGCGGGGGCGCCAACGGGTTTGAGAATGACTGGTATAAGGGCGGCTGGCACCCGGGCATCTTAGTTTGGGGGCTCGGTCAGCCCGGATGCCAGCCACTGGAGGCAATGTGAGGATGATGCCGGGTCAATCGGGCGCGATGAGGGAGGGAATGTGACGAAAATGGGGATTCTGCGTCCGGCTTTGGGTGGCTGGACAAGCCGGGCGATCGGGGCGAACATGACATCAGCATGACGGAGGCGTGATGGCGGACGAACCGGAGCAGTCGGGGCAGCTGATCGATTTCGCGCGCGGCGCCGCGCCCCACTCGCAGCCACCTGCTCCCAAGCCGTCCCGCTTCGTTGCCTCGGTGACGTTCGATCGCCGGGAACTCAGCACCATCCTCAATCTCTATGGCCGCAAGGTCGCCGATGGCGAATGGCGGGACTATGCCATCGATTTCCTGCGCGAGCGGGCGCTGTTCTCGATCTACAAGCGCGCCTCGGAGCGGCCGGTCTACGTCATCGAGAAGAACCCCAAGCTCCGCAACAAGCAGGGCCAGTACCTGGTGCTGAGCCAGGAGGGCCGCGTCCTGAAGCGCGGCCACGAGCTGGCGACCGTCATCCGCATCCTTGAGCTCGCCGTGGTCAAGTGATCGTTGTGCGCCCGGCGGCGGAAGCGGACATTCCGGCAATGAGCGAGGTGCTTACCCGCTCGATCACTGAACTCTGCGCCCTCGACCACGACAACGATCCGGCGGCCATCGCGGCCTGGGTCGCCAACAAGACGCCCGAAGGTGTCCGTCGCATCCTCGAAAACCCGGATGTAAAGCTATTCGTCGCGGAGCGTGACGGTGTCGTCGCCGCCGTCGGTTGCGTACAGGCCGGCATCGAGATCGGCCTCAACTACGTGCATCCGGCGCACCGCTTCCAGGGTGTCAGCCGTGCCCTGCTCGCCGCGATGGAGCACGCAATGCGTGAGGCCGACGTGACCGAAGCAAAGCTCAAGAGCACGCGGACCGCCCACGACTTCTACCGCGCCAATGGCTGGGAAGACGCCGGCGAGCTCTACACCGGCCGCTGGATCGACGCCTGGCCGATGCGGAAGCGCCTTTAGCCCTACAACGCCTTCTGCATATGCACGATGTCGAGCCAGCGGTCGAACTTGTAGCCCACCGCGTC
>Ga0123337_10006595_pt1 | contig 11046 bp, 7 predicted proteins | sample frozenSSSSmetaG_FD_89792 | JGI IMG/M metagenome (GOLD analysis project Ga0123337, IMG submission 89792) | Glacier valley bacterial and archeal communities from Borup Fiord, Nunavut, Canada, to study Microbial Dark Matter (Phase II) -... | ecosystem: Environmental > Aquatic > Freshwater > Ice >...
TAACCCTGAGGAATGGGTGTGAACTGCCCAAACTGTGCGATGTTACGCGCGTACCAAGGCCCGGACAACAGCAAAACTAAGGTAGAAATAATGCCTGCCCTGCCCCACGCCCGCCGCGAAACGAAAACGCCGCGCCCTTCCTGGGCCAGAAAGTAAGCAACAAGCGCTGCGCCGTTACATAAAATCGCGGTGGCTTTACAAAGCCCACCTAAGCCAAAACATACGCCTATTACTAAAGCCGATTTCCAACTGCGTTCGTTGTGATACTTGACTGCCAACAACCAGATGAATAGAGTAACGGCAAAAAGCGTCGCGCTGTCGTTATTCACTGCTCCCGAGGTCATACCAAAAATTGGCAACAATGCAGCTTGAGCAACTACCAGACGAGCTAACCATTTATGGTTGGAAACACCGTTCAATAAACCAACAGCGCGTTGCGCAATCTGATACATCAAAGGCAGAGTACTTAAAGTTAGCACCAAACTAACAAGACGCACAACATGCCACACCATATCTCCAGGTAGATTGCGAAAAAGAGCATAGAAAGGTAGTAATAACAGGTAATACAACGGAGGATGCAGCGTGTGCGCACCGCCGTGTTCGGTTTTACCATCAGCTTCGAGATAAGGCAAAGTATGCTCGTTAAAAAGCAGCTTCACGTAGTTCATGTGGCGCGGCTCATCAGGGCCGAAGCCAATAAGAATCGAGTGATTGTAGATTAGGCCGAGTACTCCAGCGATAACCATCAGCCCAATCAGCCAGCGATCCTGGTACCATTTTTGTTGCGGCGAGTTAGTTATCGTCATACTTGGAATTGCACCACAGTTGCGCCTTCGCCGCCGTCTTCGGGTGGCGCAAGTTCAAAGGAAGCGACCGTGCCGGTGCTTTTGAGATATTCGTGAACCGCGCGTTTGAGCGCGCCGGTTCCGCGTCCGTGAATGATGCGTAGCGTTTTCGCGTTCGACAAAATCGCGCTGTCGAAATACTCTTCCAACTCCACAATCGCCTCGTCGGTGCGTTTGCCGATGAGATTGATTTCTTGCGGCACGCCGAACACTTTGCCGGCAAACGCGGGAGCCGGAGTACTCTGATTGCGGTTGGAAAGCGGTGCGATATCGGCGGCGGGAACTTCGACTTTCATCGCGCCGATGCGCACCGAAACGCGGCTGTTGTCATCGCGCAGCGATAAGAGTACTCCTTCCTTGCCGAGTGAAGACACGCGCACCGCGTCGCCGATTTTAAGAGTCGGAAGTTTGCGCGAAGAAATGCGCGGGCGAGCTGGAAGTGAAGTACTCGGCTCGCGGCTTTCTTCTTTCTCTTTACTCGCCGTTTTCTGCGTCTCCGCGCCTCTGCGGTTCAAGTCCGTATTTTCGCGCAGATTTTTCAGTTTTCCGCGCGCGATTTCGGTTTGCTTGGATTCTTTTCCGGCGCTTCTGAGTTCGCGCAAAATCGCGTCGGCTTCAGTTTGCGCTTGCCGCACGATGCGGCTGGCTTCTTCGCGCGCTTGCGATAATTCGGCGTCTCGTTGCTGTTGCAACTTTTGCAATCGTTCGTCGAACTCGCGCTGCAAGCGGAGTACTCCTTCGCGCTCCTGTTGGGTTTCTTCGGTTTGCTCGCGCAGTTCACGGCTGGATTCTTCCAATCGTTGCGTGGCGATTTCGGTTTCCGCGCGCGCTTTTCCCAGATAGCGTTTAGCGCGCGTCGCCAGTTCGGGCGGCAGGCCCAAGCGCGAAGCAATGGAAATCGCGTTGCTTGCGCCGGGAATGCCGATTTGCAAGCGATACGTCGGGCGCAGAGTACTCTGGTCAAATTCCACGGATGCGTTTTGAAATCTCTCGGCGCTGAGCGCGAACTGTTTGAGTTCGCCGTAATGCGTGGTCGCCAGCAGGAGTACTCCGCGCCGTTGCAGCGCGCGCAAAATCGCTTTGGCCAAAGCCGCGCCTTCGTCGGGATCGGTGCCCGCACCGATTTCATCGAACAAAACCAGATCGCCTTTTTGCGCCCCGTTCAAAATGCCGATGATGCTTTTCATGTGCGAGGAAAACGTGGAAAGCGATTGCTCTATGGATTGCTCGTCGCCGATGTCGGCGAAAACGCGCTGCGGCAAACACAGCGAACTTTCTTCGTCGGCGGAAATGTGCAGGCCGCACATCGCCATCAAAGTCAGCAGGCCGAGCGTTTTCAAAACCACAGTTTTTCCGCCGGTGTTGGGGCCGGTGAGAAGCAGCGCGTCGAAATCTGTCCCCAGCAAAATATCGTTGGCGACGCAGTTTTCGACCAATGGATGCCGCGCGTTTTTCAGGGAAAAACCGGCGATTCCCAAAATTGGCGCGAGCGCGTTGTGCTTGAGCGAAAGGCGCGCTTTGGCGAACGAAAAATCCAAGTCGGCGCACGCGCCCAGAGTACTCTGGAGTTCTCCGGCGACAGCGCCGACGCTGGCGCTGAGGATTTGCAGGATTTCGCGAATCGCTTCGCGTTCTTCCAAAGCCAATTCGCGGATGCGATTGTTGAGTTCGACAACAGCTTGCGGCTCGATGAAAAACGCGCCGCCCGAACCGCTGCGGTCGTGGACAATTCCGGGAACGGAATTGCGGCTTTCGGCGCGCACCGGCAAGCAGTAACGGCCTTCGCGCACAGTGACGAAATTGTCTTTGAGATGCGGCTGCACGCGAACATCGGTTAGCATCGCGCGCAGCTTGGATTGGATTTCGCTTTGGGCCGAAGCCATGCCGCGCCGCGCTTTCAAAAGGCGCAGCGAAGCACTGTCTTTTACGGCGGCAGTGTCGAGATCAATGGCATCACCGATGGATTTTTCTATCGCGTTTTGCGGGAAAATAAAGGCCGCGTAACCGCGCAAGATAATATAATTTTCGCCATCGGTGTCTTCCGCGTTTTCGATACTCGATTTTAAATTGCGCGCGCCGGACAGGAATTTTCCGGTCGCGGCCAGTTCGCTGGCTTCGAGCATGGAACCGATTTGCGCGTTTTTGAGAAAGCTGGAAATATCGGAAATGCCGCCGAAGGCGATAGATTTTCCGGTTTCGAGAAAGCGTTTGGCTTGCGTTGTTTCCTGCAAGCGGCGGAGTACTTTATCGTTATGAAACGACGGCTTGAGGTGCGTCACGCGAGCGCGGCCCAAGTCGCAAGCGCAAAGCGCTTCGAGCTGGGTGAGAATTTTAGGGAGTTCGAGAAGAGAAAGAGTACGCTGGTCCACACAGGAAATTATAGCGAGTTTCAGCTTAATTGATTAGGGTTTTAGCCAGGCTGCGCTTGCGCGCGGTGCTGCTTCACCACGCGCACGATGTACACCACAATCACCAGACCGAGTACTCCGTAAGAAACCGGAGTGAGGAATTTTTCGACTTTCTCGTAATTGCCGCCCAGCAAATATCCGAGATACGCCAACAGTGACGACCACACGCCCGCGCCAAACGCTGAGTACAGCAGGAACAGCGGCAAATTCATGTTGCCGATTCCAGCCGGAATGGAAATAATCGAACGCACGCCCGGCACCAGTCGCCCAATGAAAACCGCCGCGCCGCCGTGTTTATCGAACCAGGCCTGGGCTTTTTCAATATCTTCGCGCGAAATCGTGAGCCATTTGCCGTATTTGTCAGCCCAATTTTTCAAGCGATCTTCGCCAACAGTTTTGCCCACGTAATACAACGGCAGCGCGCCCAAAACCGAGCCGAGCGTTCCGGCGATAATAACGCCGAGCAGCGCCAATTTGCCTTGCGTGGCAGTGAAGCCGGCGAGCGGCATGATGAGTTCGGAGGGAATCGGAGGAAAAACATTCTCCAAAAACATCAAAAAAACGATGGCAAAATAGCCCATCGAATTCATAATTCCCGTGATCCATTGCAACATTTTCGTTTTCCTTTCGCTCAAATTAGATTAAATGGCGAGCTGAAAAACCGCAATCATCGCGCCTGAAGTTGCCGCGATATTTACGTTGTCATGGGAATTTAATTGAGTGCGCTGATGAGTTGAGAAAAGAATGCCGCGAGCGCCGAAGTACTCCGCCCGCTATTTAATTGGCTGACATATAAAGCATAAAAAGCACATGAAGTTTCGAAGCGAGCCGTTCGCAGCGCCATGTCAGTGGCGGAGGCGTGAGCGCGTAAGCTCTGTCTTTGCCGCTGGGGAGCAACAATTTGCCCAGCGACCAGATGATTTTGGCGGAGCGCAAATCCCGGCTGCGCAAGGCTGTCCAGTAATAACTTTGAATATCCGCGCGATAAACCGGCCCGTATTTTTTCAACTCGCGACGAAGTTCCGCTTCTCCCAAAGGTTGCTGCATTGGGCAGCCGGTGTACCAGGCGTTTACTTTTCCGGCCAGAATATGAACCATATTGGCGCATTCATTTTTGTTGGTGCTTTGCGATGAATGCAGTCGCGCAAAGCCGAGCCAGCGTGGAATTGTATGCCATTCGGTGAGACGCGCGACATTAAGAAACATCGTCCAATCCTCGCCATAACTTTGCATCGGGCAAAAGCCGCCGGCCCGCACTAAAAGGTCGCGTTGCACAACAGACGAAGAAATAATGCCGCGTGCGCTTTCCATCACCAACCCAAAACTGTTTCCTTTGACCTTGAGATATTCGTAAGAGTTCAAAGACTCAAGGCCGTTTTCGACCAGGCGATGGCACTCGTCCAAATCGTGCGCGACCAGATCGCGCGCGTAGCAAACGTAATGATCTGGGCCGTTTTCTTCATTTGAGAAATACCATGCGGGATGATTCATGGCCAGGGCCGTGGGATTTTTTTGGTGATATTCGACAATGGTCGCCAACTTATCGCGGTGCCACAAATCGTCGTCGTCCAGAAAGCAAATCCATTCGCCGGTCGCCAGTGAAATTCCCGTATTGCGCGCCACCGAACGTCCCAGATCGGGCTGTTCAAACACTGTGACGTCAGGGAATTTTTCCCTGACGCGTTGCGCCGTATCGTCCGTGCAGCCATCGCAAATAACGATAGTTTCATGAACGGGATAGGTTTGATTGAGAACGCTTTGAATGGCTTCCAAAGCATATTCGCATCGATTATGAGTGTTAACGATGGCTGAAAATCGCATTCTTTTCCGTTCAAACTTTACGCGGCTTTCATCGAATGAGGCAAAGATCCGGTGAGTGAGTTAATTAATATTAATTGAGATTTTGCAGACTGGCTTCTTGAATCTTATACGAGAAAACATCGCCAACGCAAATAAATTTAATTTTGTGAGTCGATATTAGTTGGATTAAGAATCGCCGGTCATTCAATGTTATATAACTTCCGGGTCTCAATACAAAAACACAGTTACTATCGCCACTCTGCTTTCAGTTAGAATGTAATTTTCCAAAGACGATATTGTTAATTAGAAATCTCGCAAATAAAAACCAAGGAGCGCTGCTTTGAACATAAAAAAGTACTCACGCCGCCTTCGCGCGCGGCTTTTCAAAAACAATTCCCCAATTAAACAAGGCGCAATTCGCCGGTTGCACTGGGGCTGCGGCTCCAAAGCGACGCGGGGCTGGATAAACGCCGACATCCTCAAAGGGCGCGGCATTGATATCAGTTGCGATATTCTCGATGGTCTACCGCTCGATAACAACTGCATAGATTATGCGGTTGGCATTCACGCATTATCGGAAATCGCGTATTCCGACATCGTTCCCGCTTTACAAGAATTACATCGAGTGTTGAGAGCTGGCGGCGTCTTAAGATTGGCGCTGCCGGATTTGGATAAAGCGTTGCGCGCCTACCAAAACGGCGACAAGGAGTACTTCTTAATTCCAGATCGCGAGGTCGCAAGCCCAGGCGGAAAATTAATCGTGCATCTGCTATGGTATGGCGGCAATCGCACTTTATTCACCGCCGATTTCATGGAAGAGTTGCTGCTTAAAGCCGGTTTCAATCGCGTTCATCATTGCGATTACAAAACAACCCAAAGCCAATTCGGCGATGGCATTCTCGAACTTGACGACCGACCACACGAAAGTCTTTTTATAGAGGCGATCAAATAAGTTGGAACAAAATAGAACGCCGCCTTGTGCTTGCATCCATCTGGACAATGCAAAATAGGCCTGCTACACTTGCGCGAATCGAGTGCAGAAATAAACTTCCATCTCGACCAACTTTCTTTTTCCAATAGTCTTCCGGGCGATTAACTCAGCGGTTAGAGTGCCATCCTCACACGGTGGAAGTCGCTGGTTCAAATCCAGCATCGCCCATTCTCCAAGTCCTCAAACTTTTTGAAACCTTTCAGGTACCGCGCAGCCAAATTCTCGACTTAAAGTTAAGGAGCAAGCGCTCGGCGCACTGCCAGCGCGACGCGAGTTCCCAAAAGTTCAATCGATTCCATCAATTGCTCGTGGCTCAAATCTGCGCTGTCCATCTGGAAGGTCACGCGAGAAAGCCCGCCCAGCGCCTCGCTGTGGCGCACAATTTTTTCAGCGATTTCTTCGGGATTGCCAATGAGCAAAGCGCCTTGATCCGTGGTTTGAGCGTCGAAGTGTTGGCGTGTGACCGGCGGCCAGCCTCGCTCCTTGCCTATTTTGGTGAAGCTGCGGGCATAACCGGGAAAGTAGGCATTGGCGACTTCCTGTGCGGTTTGCGCCACGTAACCGAGCGAATGCAACCCGACTTTCAATTTTTCCGGCGAATGCCCGGCGCGTTTTCCCGCTTCACGATATAAATCGACGAGCGGGCGAAAACGATGCGTTTCACCGCCGATGACAGCGACCATGAGCGGCAATCCGAGTGTCCCTGCCCGCGCGAACGAAGCCGGTGTTCCACCGACTCCAATCCAGATCGGTAATTGTTTTTGCAGCGGACGAGGATAAACACCCTGACCGGTCAACGCGGCGCGATGTTGACCAGACCAGTGGATGTGTTCGTTGTCGCGAATATTGAGCAGCAAATCCAGTTTTTCGGTAAACAACGAGTCGTAATCATCGAAATTCAAACCGAACAACGGAAACGCTTCGGAAAACGAACCGCGCCCGACGACCATTTCAGCGCGACCCTGTGAGATGAGATCGAGCGTGGCGAAATTCTGAAAAACCCGCACTGGATCGGCAGCGCTCAAAACCGTCACCGCGCTGGCGAGGCGTATGCGGCTTGTGCGGGCCGCCGCCGCTGCCAGAATAACCGCAGGAGCGGAATCGAGAAACTCATAGCGATGATGTTCGCCAATCCCAAAAACATCCAGCCCCACCTGATCGGCGTGCTGCATTCGTTCGAGCAGTTGGCTCATCGCCTCGGACGCACTGCCGGGAGTACTCCCGTCTGGGTTTGCTACCGCTGCGAAACTATCAATGCCAATTTCCATAAGGATTATCTCCAAACTCTTTGCTGCATTATAAATACGCCCGCAAACGTCGTAAAACTGTGTGAGTTTACCGGCATGTCAGTCATCATAAACTCAAAATTACCGAACCAACAGTAGGAATTTGATCAGCAGATTAAATAACAATGTCAATTGAAATCAGAACGATCGCGCCGCAAGAAACCTTGCCGCTTCGATGTGAAGTACTCCGCTCAGACCAGCCCATCTCGGCATCTATTTACCCCGGAGACGATGACAGTTCCACTCAACACTGGGGAGTTTTCAGGGGCAACGATTTAATAGCTGTTGCTTCTATTTACCAGGAAGCTTTATCTGATTTAGCTAATATTAAAATAGCTATAACTACTGGAGATATTGATTCTACGCGTTGCTGGCGGCTTCGCGGTATGGCAGTTAGCCCGATGTTTCAAGGTCAAGGTTATGGTAGAAAATTACTGGATTGTTGCCTGCAATCGGCGAATCAGCAAGGCGGGCTTTTACTGTGGTGTAACGCACGAACATCGGCGAGCGGTTTCTACAATGCAGCGGGATTTGAAACTGCGAGCAGCGAGTTCATGATTCCAGATATTGGGCCGCATTCTGTGATGCTGCGTTTGATATAAAATCAAACGATTTTAGGTGGCAACAACTTTCCACTATTTCTACTCTGAATTATTATTTGCATTGTCTCGATAACCAAAAAACTGGCGTTCTTTGATTTGCTCGGCGACTTGAGGCGGCACCATTTTTTCCCAACTGGAATCGCCTTCGCGGATTTTCAGTAGCACGTCGCGCGAGAAAATGTGCAGGTAATCCTTGTTATAAAAATCGATGGATTCGATGTAACCGTTTTCTACCAAATGCCCGTAAAGGCTTTGCAGATGCGGCGCGACGTGCAGTTCTTGCACGGTTGTGAGTTGGCCTTTTTCCTTCAAAGGATAAATATAGAGCTTGAGATCGTTTTTAAATAATCGCCCAAACGATTCCAGAATTCCGCCTTCCAGATGATCGTAGTACTTCTCGTCGAACAAATCGCGCAGGCTGGGAACGCCCATAGTAATTCCGATCATCTTGTTGGTATAACGCGATAAGTAAGCTGCCAGGCGGTAGTACTCGAAGTAATCCGATATAACCACGGTAGCTCCCGAAGCGCCTAAAATATCAGCGCGCACCAGAAAATCATGGTAATCAATTTCTCCGCTTGCCATCAGGTTTTTCATGGTAATTTCCATGAGTAGCAAAGGCTCTTCGCCTTCCAATCGCGGTTCGTGCATAAACTGAGCGCGGGCGCAATCGAGCATATCGAGGTTCACGTAAGTAACAGGACGGAAGCTACCTCGTTCAACCAAAATCGGCTTTTTGTAGAGTACTTCGGAAGGTTGCAAAATCTCGCCGTTAGGACCGAACATAGCCGCATCGCTTAAACCTAAGCTCACCAGATGCAAGCTCATCAAGCGATGGTCGATGAACGTAAATTCCGGGCCGGAGAATTTGATCATGTCTACCTCAATGCGCTCGGTAGATAGATTATCGAGAAGCAAGCGAATCACGTAATCCGGCTGCTGGTAATGCTCGAAAGCCGCATGCAACAGGTTAGTACCGATGATGCCCAAAGCTTCCTGCTGCAACACGTTTTCCTTGTCCAGCATGCGAACGTGAATCAGGATTTGATTGGGTTCACCACGCGGCGTGGTTTGAAACTTTACGCCCATCCAGCCATGACATTCCGTGGTGCCTTTATAACCGGCAGCTTTCACGGTATCGGCAAAAGCGAAAAACTCGGTATCGCCGCCGCGTTTCTCGTTGAGGCGATCAATTAAAAGCTGGTATTCCAAGTCGAGCATCGCTTGCAGGCGCGGCTGCGAAACGTAGCGCTCGCACGTCCCATAAATCGAGTCGCTGACGGTCATGTCATAAGCCGACATGCTTTTGGCGATAGTGCCGGAAGCGCCGCCAACGCGAAACAGCCAGCGCACAACTTCCTGCCCCGCGCCGATTTCGGCAAACGTTCCATACTTGCGCTCATCCAAATTAATCTGCAACGCTTTTTGATGGGTTTCGGTATTTTCTCGTAGCATAGGCCTGTTTTAAAACTCAATTCCATGTATCAACATATCACGAGTTTGTGACGGTTTTATTACACGCCTGCAAGAATCGTTTTATTAATGTGCGCCGGCGCGCCGAGTACTCTTGCAAAACAGTCCAAATTGAAAACGCTGCAGTTCCGAATTTATGAATACTGCAAACTCTTTCTTATCACTCAGTTTCAATTTCAGGAGAATATCATCGTTACCAACAATCCGTATCAAGAACTGGAGCCGCTCGAACTCTGGCGGCATTTTGCGGCGCTTAACAGCATTCCGCGCCCATCCGGTCGCGAAGCGGCGGCGCGAACATATGTTCAACAAATCGCCGATGAAAGTGGCGCGCCTTATTCAACCGACGCCGGAGGCAACCTTGTCGTGCGGCTTCCCGCGCAAAACGTTGTTAATCCAAACGCACCTACGATTGCGATTCAATCGCATCTGGATATGGTTTGCGAAAAGCGCCCGGAAGTCGAGCACGATTTCAATTCCGACCCGATTCAAGCGCGTCGCGAAGGCGACTGGATTTATGCGACCGGCACAACGCTGGGAGCCGATAATGGAATCGGAGCCGCCGCCGCACTGGCTTTATTAACTTCACCGGGATTGAAGCACGGGCCGCTGGAACTGATTTTTACCGTCGAAGAAGAAACCGGACTTCAAGGCGCGATGGCTTTGGAAGCTTCTACCTTGCAAGCGACGATGCTGATTAATCTGGATTCGGAAGACCCGGACGAAATCACCATCGGCTGCGCGGGCGGCGCCGATGCCATGCTGCACATTCCATTCGAGGAAGACGCTACCCTGCTCGCCTCGCCGGGCGATGAATTAATCGGCTGCGAAATTGTGGTTTCTGGCTTGAAAGGCGGGCACAGCGGCGTGCAGATTCACGAACCTTTGGGCAACGCGATCAAGATTTTAGCCGGAGTACTCCGCGCGGCGCAGGACGCGGGAATTTCTTTGCATCTCGGCGCATTGCAAGGCGGCAGCGCGCACAACGCCATTCCCCGCGATGGCGTTGCCTCATTCGCGATAGCATCGGGAGTACTCCCGATGCTGGAAAAAGCGCTGGCACAAGCTCGCCAAACTTTGCAATTGCAGTGGTCTCAAGACGAACCGAATCTTTTAATTGAACTAAAATTCATTCCAGTTCCAGCGCGGATTATGTCGGCGCGAATGCAGCAAAATGTATTGAAACTATTGTATGAATTGCCGCACGGAGTACTCCAGCTAAGCCAGGTTTTTCCCGGCAAGGTACAAACTTCAACTAACTTAGCCGGTGTTCGTTCGAGCGAAGAATTCGTAGCTATTAACACCAGCAGCCGAAGCTTTGTTGCAAGCGATTTGAAAAATGTGCAACAAGAAATTCAAGATTTAGGTATCGCTGCCGGAGCGCAAGTTGAAATCGGCAACGGCTATCCGGGCTGGGAACCGAACGCTTCCTCGCGGTTGCTGGAAATGGCGCAGATCGCTTACGCCGAGGTTTACGGAAAGCCGCCATCGGTCGAAGTCATTCACGCGGGACTGGAATGCGGTGTTATCGTTTCTAAAAAACCGGGGTTGGAAGCAATTTCGTTTGGCCCGCTGATTCTCGGAGCGCACAGCCCGGATGAGCGCGTCGCTATCTCAACGGTGGAGCCTACCTGGAAGCTA